>ERZ869907.106-NODE-106-length-38045-cov-4.927981_pt1 | contig 38045 bp, 55 predicted proteins | sample MGYA00579309_ERZ869907 | MGnify/ENA primary metagenome ERZ869907 (study PRJEB32216, sample SAMN09231814) | wastewater metagenome | place: USA: Maryland | collected 2016-07-30 | study: EMG produced TPA metagenomics assembly of the PRJNA472060 data set (Reclaimed... | reverse complement strand
GACCATACAAAAATAGAACCTTACTTAGTTGAAAATAAAGACGACTTTAAATTTTATTCAATATTTGAGTGGACGGAGCGCAAAAACCCTAAAGCATTATTGGAGGCATATTGGCGAGCTTTTGAGGGGCAAAAGGGAGTAAGTTTAACGCTTAAAACGTATATAGATAACTTCAACTCCGATAAAAAACAGGAAATAGACCGGGAAATACGAAAGCTAAAAACACTTCTTAACTTAAAAAGCTATGCGCCTGTTTATCTTTACCGGGGTTTAATGGACAGACACCAAATATATAGATTTCATAGAACCGGCGATTGTTTCGTATCACTCCATAGGGGCGAGGGTTGGGGTATTCCCCAAATGGAGGCTATGTTAATGGAAAAACCGATTATATCTACTAATTGCGGCGGGATACACGAATATTTGACCGACAAGAAAAATGCTATGCTACTCCCCTATAAATTAATTCAAGTTGAGAATACCCGTAATAAGCAATGGTATACACCGGACCAAAAGTGGGCCGAGGTTGATATTGAGGCGGCAGTTGAAGCAATGCGATTTATATTTAAAAATAAAGCTAAGGCAAAAACGATAGGAATAAACGCCCGAAAAACTGTTATAGATAACTTTGCTTTAGAGGAAGTAGGCCAAAAAATGAGAGCAAGATTAAACGAAATTCAAAATAGTTTTAGTACAGAAGTATATGAGTGAAAAACATTTTAGCGACCATAACTTTAGAGAAGTAACGGACAAAATTAAACTTAAATTGCGCCATGTCCCGCCTACCAAAAAACTATGGAGGTGCGACCAATGCGATACGGAGGTAATTTTTCCAATGAGCTTAGACATTAGAGCCGTTAATAGGCTCATGGCTAACAGAATGTTATGTGTAAGTGTAGAGGAGAAACTTATAAATTAATATGAAATTACTTTATTTATCTTGCCATAGTATTTTAGAGTACGACGAGCTTAGATTGTTCGAGGAATTGGATATTGATTACTTTAGCCTTGGAAGCTATTTAGACCCCACTAACCCGGTTGACCCCATACGCCCGGCATTGACACATACTGTAGACCCTTGGTTAATCGGCCATGCTCCGGACAGAAACGCACTTACAAAAGAATTTTTAGAGTACTTCGACACCATAGTAGTAATGCACGTACCGGAATGGATTACTAACAATTGGGAGCTAATTAAAAATAAGCGTGTTATTTGGCGCACAATTGGACAATCAACCCCGGCCGTCGAAAAAAAGCTATTAGCCTACCGCAATTTGGGGCTTAACGTTGTTCGCTACTCGCCTACCGAGCAACAAATAGAGGGAAATATAGGAATGGACGCAATGATACGCTTTTATAAGGACCCGAACGAGTTTAAGGGCTATTTAGGTTCCGGAAACGAGGTAATTACTTTTGCTCAAAATATGAAGCATAGGGCCGAGTTTTGTAACTATGAAACTTGGGAAAAAATAGCCGAGGGTTTTAATGCTAGAGTGTATGGACCAAATAACGAAAATTCCGGAGAGAGAAACGGAGGCTTTTTAACTTACGAAGAAATGCGACAAAAATACAGGGACGCAAGAGTTTATATTTATACCGGAACGCAACCGGCTAGTTATACACTTAACTTTATAGAGGCGCTAATGACCGGTATACCAGTTGTCGCTATTGGCCCCACTTATGCAAATAGCCTAAATATCGCCGGGAATACTTACGAGATACCACAAATAATTAATAATGGCGTAAACGGATTTTGGAGCGATAATGTAGACGAATTGCGTAAATACATACAGGCGCTTTTAAATGATATAAAACTAGCCCGACGCATTGGCGAAATGGGACGTTATACTGCTATTCAACTTTTTGGTAAAGAAGTTATAAAATCATATTGGAAGAAGTTTTTAGAATTATGAGCGTAACAGATAAATTAATACAATTAGACCCTACATTAAAAGTACATGGTGAGGGCGAATGGGATAAGGATATTTTTAAAAAGCCTAACTACACTTCTTTTAATGACGCCGGGCTAGAGTGCGAAACCGGCGAATTACTTTACGGATTTGTAAAAGTACTTCAACCCGACAGAGTTTTAGAAACCGGGACGCATTTTGGCGTAGGAGCTTCTTATATGGGTATGGCCTTAAAAGACAATTTTAAGGGTGTTTTGGATACTATAGAGTTTTTACCCGAGATTTATAACGTCGCTAAGGCTCGTGTAGCGCGTTTAGAGCTTGAGGAGTACGTTAAATGCCACTTAGGCGACGTAGCGCAGTTTGACCCTATGTATAGCGGCGACACAAGGCAATATGACATGATTTTGCTAGATACGGAGCCGCAAACCAGATTTGCCGAGCTTATTAAGTTTTACCCTTATTTGAAACCCGGCGGCTACGTTTTTATTCACGATTTGCATAGACATTTACACCAAATACCAAATAGCGAGCATGGTTTTGCTTGGCCGTATGGTCCACTTCCGGAAGAAATTAAAAAGTGGGTACGAAATGGAGAATTACGGCCGTTTCATTTTGGTACGCCAAGAGGTTTAACTGGATTTTATAAGGTAGACACCAAAAACGATTATGATTGGAGGTGATAATTAATGGGTATGAAACTTTGGGTACTAGGATTAACTATCATGCTTGCACTACCTAAGTTTGTCGTAATTCGAGAGCTTGAAGTAGTGGGAGCGATTATTGCTTTTATAGGAGCAATATTATATTTACTTAACATTTAATTAAAATGAGCAGAGCGGCGTTATTACCATTTCCGGGCGACCCATTTTTGCTTAAATATTGGCTAGGGTTGTTCGATAAAGTTTGGGGTAAAGAAATAGATACCCTGTATATTGGCTTCAACTCACCGGTTGAAAAAGCCGTAGTTAATTATGTCAAAAAGTTATGTAACCGGCCGAATATTGTTTTAGATTACGTACCAGATATGGCCGACCACGGCCCTACCATAAATAAGCTCCTAGATATGGTAAAGGAGGATTACGTAATGCTTATAGAGGACGACGCTTTTATATTCCGCTCCGGAATGGTTGATATGTGTTTTAACCTAATTGAAAGCGGCCGTTATGACATTGTAGGCAGTAAGCGGGGCAGTTGTGCTTTTGAGATATTGGAAGCGGCTAAAAGAAAATGGGGCATTTCTTACGAGGGATTAGGCGACCAAGGGCCTAATTTTTGGCCTTGCTATTTTTTCACAAAAGTAGACATACTTAAAAGTACTACGCGGCACTTTGGCGCTCGTGCTTGGCAATGCCATGAGCGCATACAACCGTTAGAGTACGACGTTGAGGTGCCAGTAGTTTACGGCGACACGTTCGTAAACACTTCTTTAGAGCTTAGGGCAGTTATACCGGAAAGCCGTATTTACTATGTAACTCAATACCACGCTCACCCCGACGACTACGAAAACTTCGAGAATAAAACCCCTTATATGGTTTTTGACGGTCAAGCGCCTTGGACACATATAGGTAGTTTATCTAGTGGTATATCCGGAGTGCTTCGGGACGACCAAAATAGAGCGCTTGCCCGAAGAATGATAGATAACTCTAAAGGTCCTACTAAATTGGAGGATTGGTGCAATAGCGAGGGAGAACGCAAGGAATGGGAACGCCGGGTATGTTGGTTTAAAACTTTCTACGATACCGCCGATATTAAAGAATTAGAAGAAAACGACATGCTAGATTTTTATAACGCTTATGGGGCGGCGATAGCCCAAATAATTAACCAATACCGGTTAAGGACTAAATATATAGACCGATTGCGTAGTTGTTACCAAACTTTAGGACTATGAATATAATACCCGACATTATCGTTAGTTGGCCCCGAAACAACGATTATCCGTTATGGCGCAAATTTATTAAGGATAATAGAACTAAGTTTAACGAAGTAATTGTAGTTTTTACTGAAACTTTCCAAGGCGACGACTACCGGGAATTTGTACGAAAAGCAATGTTTAAAGAGTACGTGCATTTTGTAGATAGCCCATTACCTAACGCCGGGGAGGATTGGCGGGACATTGCAGTTAATCAAGCGCTACTACATTCTTATAATGCCGACTGGATTTGGTTTACAGAACAAGACTTTTTAATTACAGACGATAAGTTTTGGGATTTTGTTTATCAAGAAGCCGGAAATGGTCGAGAAGTAATAGGAACTATGGACGGACAACGACTACACCCTTGTTGCATTTTTATTAAGCGGGAAGCATTAAATAAAACTCGTAAAAACTTTGGCATAATTCCCGGGGAGCTAGACCACTTCGGACTACTTCAAAAAGACATTGATAAACTTAATTTAGATAAGTTTTTACTAACAGACGGCGGGCAGTTTGGGTACAAACACTATAACGGCTTGTCGCAGAATTGGACCCTTGCCAGTAGAGGCGAAAAGCCAAATTACAAGATAGAGGAGTTTATAGACTACCTAGAAAAGTGCCTAAAAGCCGAACCGGAAATTACTTTAGACGAACGTTTTAAAAATGTGGCTAACTCGGTAATTACCGCATATAAGCGGTAAATATGGGACCACTCCCCTACCCTACCGAAAAATGCCCTAAAAAGCACTTCCCCGAGGCTAACTATAGGGGCGTACCCCGGAGTAGGGGAGAGGGGAGTAAGCGTTAAATATACGGAATTATGGGATTAAATATCTTTACAGACTTTCACCATGCAGGGCTACTTCATAGCCTAATTTTGCTTTTTGAGGACCGTTTAGACGGTGCGGTTTACCGTCCTATTGGCCGTGAATGGTACGAAAAGGGCTTTTGGAAAATATACGAACACCCGGCAACAGTCGCGCAATATTTAGATATTGGCGGAGCTACTCCGGACGGAACGCCGCCATTAAACGAAGTGGAAACGACTACTAAAACTCCGGACCCTATTTACTTTTGCCAAGACATAGATAGCGGATACTTTAATAAAGCAATTACTTACTCCGGGTTTATGAGTAGACATTTTGACATTGTAATTGCTTCTATTCCGGACCATATAGAACCCTTTAAAAAACTATGCGAGCTACACCCGGACAAACCAAAACTTATTTTTCAGATAGGCAATGCTTGGACAACCGGCGCAGGGTTGGCTCCTAATATAATGGCTTCGGCTATTATTAATGAGGTTCCGCAGGATATTAACTTTATTAGCTACCACCAAGAATTTAACCCCTCAATTTTTCACCCGCCAATTAAAAGCACTAAAGATATTAGGGGCTATGTTAATTCCTACGATTGGTCGTTACCAGACAAAAACATATATTCTTTTGTAAATGTTTTTGACAAGGCCGGACACTTCGCCGCCGATTGGCAATTATTTACACAATTGGAGCAAATGTTACCAGATTACAAATTTAGAGCATACGGTGGTCAATGTCGCGACGGTTCCAAGAATGGGGATAAAGAAGTAGCCGCCGGAATGGTAGAAGCTCGTTTTATTTGGCATACAAAAGCAGGAGGCGACGGCTACGGCCATATAATCCATAACGCCCCGGCGATTGGTAGACCATTAATTATTAAAAGGCAGTACTACGTAGGGAAAATGGCAGAACCGCTTTTAGAGGACGGTAAGACGTGTATTTGTATAGACAATCTAGCTCCGGAGGAAATTATTAACAAAATCCGCTATTACGAGGACCCGGCAAGATATGAGGAGTTGGCTAAAGGTGCTTATGCACGATTTAAAGAAGTGGTAAACTTTGATACAGAGGCAGAAAAGATTAAGGAATTTTTAGCAAAACTCAAATAAAACATTGACAATTGTAATTAAAAAAGTGATATAATTTTTACAGATATGCCAAACGCTCCGATTAGTACAAGAACAGTAACAATTAAAAGCGGCCAAAGTCAATCCGAGCCGGTAGATTTGACCGGACAAATTTTGGTAGGAATTAGAATACCCGCTAGCGGTTGGAGTAGCAACGCCGCACTTACTTTTTTACATACTCCCGATTTAACCGGAACTTTTAAGAGTGTCTACACCGCTACCGGAAGTGAGCTACAAGTTACGATAGGTATTGCCGATAGTGAAATTAGAGATATTCCGGAACTCAACTTCTCGGGATTTATAAAGCTCCGAAGCGGTACGGCGCAGACACCAGTTAATCAAGGAGCCGATAGGGCTATTGAATTGGTGTTAAGAAGCGCATGACAAACGTAGCATTATTACTAAAACCCTCAAAACTTACAGCCTTTAGGCGTTATGTACTACGTACTCCGGGCATAAAATATTTTTATACTTTTAATGAGCCGACCGGAAACTTAGTAGATATTGGGCCTAATAGACTTACGGCTACAAAAAATGGAACAGTTACCCAAGGTCAACCGGGAAAACTTGGTAACTCTATTTCTTTTAATAATGACGGTAATAATTCTGTTACTTTAACAGGTGTTTCTGTTACTTTACCGTTTTCCCTTATTGTAGTGGTGAAGCCTATAACCTCTTTTGACAATAACGATAGAGTGATAGATAAGGCAGACGGAGGACCAGCTAACGGATTTTATATTTTAATGACAACTACAGGCAATTTATGGAAATTTGAAGTTTGGAATAATACAAGTCAATCCATGAATAACTCTATAGGTGGTATAGATATTAATAGTTGGCAAATGTTGGGTGCCTCTATTCAATCTAGTTCCGGGAGAACATTTAAAAACGGAGTTTTTATAGAAGAAGATACAAGCGTTGTTATGACTGCACAAACCGCTAGTGCAAAAGTAGGAGCTAGAGCAACTGGAACTATTAATGCTTTTCGAGGACAAATACAACACCTAGCTATATTTGATAGAGCAATAAGCGACGCCCGACACGCTAAATTTGCCCGCTTGTGTGGATTTTAAATATAGTCTATACTACTCCTATATGACAAAGATATTACATTTTCTACGTAAATGGGCTTGGATTATTTCTAACCGTTGTGAGTATTGCGGCGGCGAATTAGAGGAATACCACGAGTGGAAAAATCCATGTAAAGTTTGTGGCAGAATGAACGAGTAGGAAAACTACGGCAAACATTCTATAATAATGTTATGCCAACGATAACCGCGAAAATAGACAAAATTGAAACTTCAAAAGACGGCAAGGTAAATATATTTCTTACCCTCAAAGATAATAAGGGCAGTTGGCAAAAAACATATTCTTACAGTCAAACAAACCCCATTAAGTTAGCAGATTTTAAAGAGAGGGTAGTAAGTGATATTCGCCGGGACTTAAAGCTAAATAATCAACTTTCGGAATTGCAAGACCTAGTAGGTAAAGAGTTTAATTTAATTGTATAATTTAATTATGTCTAGTAGACGAGGTTACATAACTGCAAGTGAAGTAAACGAATTATGCGGCACAACTCCGACCGACGTACAAATTAACGAGGCCGAGGAGCTAATAGACGCATATGTAGGCCCTCAATCCAAATTTGTCGAGGAAATTATAGAGGGTAGAGCTTCTAGCGGTGGCAGTAATACCCTAACACTTCAAGACAAACACCAAAACGTATACGAGCAAGATTATTTAAAGGGTTGTGAAATTGAGATAGTGGCCGGAACAGGTGTAGGGGGGCGTAGGGTAATTACCGGTCAAACTAAAGCCGGTGCATGCACGCTTCTAAGCAATTGGGATACGGCCCCGGACGCAACAAGTGTATATCGCATTTATCAACTTGGTAAATTTCCTAGGCAACAAGACGTTACCTACTTTTCGGAAAGCACGCCGTATATTTACGGCAAACAAATTCCCGAAATGGTTAAAAGAGCAACGGCGGCCCAAATTGAGTTTATGATTGAAATGGGCGACACGTTTTTTAAATCCTCGACGCCCGAGTTACAAAGCGAGAGTATCGGCGATTATTCTTACGCCAAAGGTTCGGGCGCTTCTATAGAGCAAATGATAGCGCCTAAAGCCAAAATGTTACTTAGCGGATTTAAAAACCGCAAAGGACAGATAACAACGTAAGAATATGAGCATAAGCGGATTATTAAATCAAACTATAACTATTTATGGGAACCCAAGCTATGACGGCTACGGCCGCCCCTCTTTTGGTAGTGGCACTTCTGTAAAAGCTCGTTTTCAACCGCAAACAAAAAGAAAACTTGTAGCCAATGGCGACGTTATAACAATAGACGCCATAGCATACGTCCCGGCTTCTACAAGTGTTGAAACAGACAATAAAGTTAATTACTCGGGTAATGATTATCGAGTTTTAACTAAATATCCAACTCCGGGCCGGACAGGCACTACGGAGTTTATTAAGTTAGAATTAGTGAAATGGCAAATATAAAATTTGACCCGAGCGATTTTTTAAAAAAAAGCGGCCTGTTTGCGACAAGAATAGCGGAAGCAACGCATACGGCCGTTAATAACGTAGCCGACGAAGTTTTAAGATTGTCGCAATTTGAGGTACCGCATGACACCGGGCAATTACAAAATACCGGGCATGTAGAAGCCGGGAAAGACGATTTGCAAGCGATAGTAGGATACAATAAAGTATATGCGGCCCGGTTGCATGAACACCCGGAATACAGATTTCAAAAGGGCAGAAAAGGCAAATATTTAGAGGACCCTATTAAAAATAATCTAAAAACGTTTTTGAAATTTATACAGGAAACAGTAGCTAAAGCAATTAAATAAATATGAGTTTAATAGACGACATAGCACAAGATTTATCAAACGCCGGACTTGGGACGGTTGGTGTAAATATTTTTAAAGCATATTTACCCGACAAACTAGCCGAAGCGGTAGCGGTATTTGACACCGGAGGCACTCAACCGGATATTTACATACCGGACATTAAAGAGCCTACATTTCAAGTATTTATACGTGCCAATAACTACTCTACCGGTAAAAGCCGCCTAGATAGCGTTAGGACACGTCTACACGACGTAGTTAATAGGACAATCGGCCAGACATATTTTTACTTCATACAAGCAATTAGCGAGGGCGGCCATATTGGAAGAAACGATAGAGGCCAAGACGAATTTAGTATTAATTTTAGAGCTAAAATACGATAATGGGAGTTGAAATTAACGGAAAAAAATATCGTGAGTTACGGTGCGACCATTGCCGTAAATTAATATGCTTTGAGTATATATTTGCCGGGCGTATTGCTTTTGTATGCCCTAGGTGCGGCGAAACTTCAACATTTAACTTCAAGCACTTACCTACGGACGATACACGCGCTACAATAGAACAGGAATTTACTATTAAAAATTCCGAAATTAAACAAGGAGAGGAGGTGAATAAATAATGGGCGACGTTACAAAAGTTAAAGTCGGTGTTTGTAGTGTAACTTTCAACGGTGCCGACCTTGGACATACTAAGGGAGGTGTCGAAGTTTCCTACGAGCCAGTCTATCACGAGGTAGCAGTTGACCTTTACGGTGAAACGCCAGTAGAGAAATATCTTATTGGTGAAAAGTTTACCGCTAAGGTTCCGCTTGCCGAATTTACCATAGCAAACCTTAAAGTAGCTATTCCTAAAGGTACTTATGCAGGTGCCGCCAATGCACGATTAACACTCGGAGCAAAAGCAGGTAAAAAGGCGACAACAGACGCGGCGCAGTTGGTTTTACACCCTGTTAATGAGGGTACAAGAGTAAACGATATTGTGCTTTATAAAGCGTATGTTGATAGCGTAGTAGTTATGCCTCACCGAAACGACGAAGAAAAGATTTTAGAGGTTACATTTATGGCCCTCTTGGACGAAACCAAGAGCGACGGTAATTACCTCGGTCTTATCGGAGATAGCACAGCTTAACCGACTTGAATAAGGCAAAAGTGCGCTTTTTAAGTCGCCCGCCAATTTCAAGTATGAGCGAAATTAAAGTAAAACTAGAAGAAAAAACAATCATTGTTAAAAAGCTCCCGTTAGGGCGCTATGCGGAGTTGATTAAACAACTTAAAAAACTTCCTACTCATGTTCAAAATCTACCGAACATGGATAATGCGACAATTCTTGCAAACCTCCCGGACATTATCGAGCAAAGCCAAGACGATTTTTATAATTTATTGGCAGTAGCTACAGATTTAAAACCCGAGGAAATTAAAGAATTGGGGCTTTATGAAGCCGCAGACTTATTAATTGCAGTTATTGAAGTTAATAAATACCGGGAAGTTTACGACAAAATAAAAAAAGCCCTAGCCCGCCCGGACACGCCGACCAAGGCGTAGAGGGTTGGTTATATTGGGCCATTGATATTTTAGCGAGCGAGTATGGGTGGGCTAAGAACGATATTTTAAATACCGTCTATTTAGACGATTTATTTTATTTGGTTAAAAATATTAATCGAAGAAAAGTAAACGAATATAAAATACAATTAGCCATAACCCAAAATCCCCATTCTAAGGAACCTAAAGAGTTATGGAGCATATTAAAGCAGTTTGAGGCAGAGGACGAGCAACCTAGCGAGGAATACGACGCCGTAGGGTTGCAGGTATTAAAGAACAAGTTAGGGCAAAATCCAAGATTTATAGTTAAATAAAATGATAAAATAAATCAATATGGCATTTGACGTAGGTAGCGTAGTAGCAAAAATTGACGCCGATATTACCGGATTTAAACAAGGTATTAAAACGGCACAAGAAGAAACCCAAAATTTGGGTAAGACTTTAAGTAATGTAGGCGACGGAATAATGAATTTTGCCAAACAAGCCTCTTTACTAAGTGCCGGAGTAGCCGCCGCAGTTTTAGCCGCCGGTAAAGTCGGATTGGATAGTGCCGGGAAATTTGAACAATACCAGATAGCATTTTCAACACTTCTTAAAAGCCAAGAAAAAGCCGCCGAGGCGATAAAAGCAATTCAAGAGGACGCCAAGAAAACTCCGTTTGAAATGGCCCCGCTTGTTATGGCTAACCAACGGTTAATTTCGGCCGGGGTAAACGCAGACCAAGCCAGAAAAGATATTATTTCCTTGGGTAATGCTATTTCTGCAACCGGTGGCGGTAATTCCGAATTGGAGAGGTTGAGTACCAACTTGCAACAAATAAAGGCAGTTGGTAAAGCGAGCGCCCTAGATATTAAACAATTTGCTTTTGCCGGTATTAACGTTTACAAACTCCTAGCCGACGCAACCGGTAAAAACGTCGAGCAAGTAAAGGATATGGACGTATCCTACGAAATGCTTACAGACGCATTTGATAAAGCAAGCCAAAAAGGCGGTATGTTTGAAAACGCTATGGCTAACCAGTCTACTACCCTTAATGGCTTAATGAGTACTTTACGCGATACGGTTAGTATTGGGCTTAAAGATTTGTTAGTTGATAGTGGAATATTTGACATTATCCGAAATGGAGTAGCCGCCGCAATTCCATTTTTGGAGCAGTTAATACCAAAAATTGTAGACTTCTTTAAAGCTATTCCGCAAAATCCAACGGTTGTAGCGATATTTAATTTTATTAAAGACGCATTAACAACTCTTGGCGAGTGGGTAATGGCTCACCAAGAATTAGTACTTAACTTCTTAAAGGGAATGGCTATAGCATTTGGGGCCATTATTCTAATTGCTCCTATATTGGTAGCCGCATTAAATCCGTTTATTTTGGTATTTGCCGCTATTGAAGTAGCCGCCGGGTTATTATTTGCCGCTTGGAATAGTAATTTTATGGGTATTCGTGATATTACTATGAAAGTGGTAAACGAGATAATGAACTTTTTTAATAAATACCTCATGCCAGCTATACAAGCCTTGGTAGGATACTTTCAAGAGCGTTGGGAATACTTAAAAGCAATTACTACCGGGACTTGGGAAATTATCAAAGGAATAATTACCGTTGCATGGAATATTATTTATGGCCTTATTAAAGTCGGTTTAGCGCTTATTTCCGGCGATTGGGGCGCCGCTTGGGACGCAATAAAGACAATGACTACTAATGTTTGGGAGGGTATTAAAGGTATTTTTGGCGGTGCAATTGATTTTATCAAAGGTTGGGGAGGATTAGTAGTTCACAATTTGGTAGCTCCATTTGAGGAAGCATGGAATAAGATTAAGGAATTTGTACAAAAAATTAAAGATAACTTGGACTTTACCAAACGCCATAGCCCCTCGGTTGTGGATATTGTCAATAAAGGAGTAAGAGAAGTTAATAACGCATTATCCGGTTTAGATACCGCCTTTAATATGACACCTAAAATATCGGCCGCCGGAATTGCCAATACGGCAAATGGGCCAATGGTAACTAATATTAAGATTGATTTAGCCGGAGCCGTAATAGCAGACGAATATAGCGCGCAGAATATTGCGGAAATGCTAGGCGATAATATAATAAAGAAACTAGAGCATAATATAAGGATTTAATGTTATAATTTTACTGATATGGCCGATAACGTAACCCTAAACTCAATGTCCGGAGGCGACGTAGTAGGTGCCGACGAAATTAGCGGAATAAAATATCAAAGAGTAAAGCTAATTCATGGTGCCGACGGAACCAATGACGGCGACGTATCGAGTACTAATGGACTTCCGACAGTTTTAAAAGAATATATCGCCGGAGAGGACGCAACCGCCGACGTAATGAAAGTTGAGCAAAGATACTCCAATTTTAATATTTCAACCGCCACGACCACTACAGTATTTAGCGGACAAGGATTTTTACACGAGCTAATTTGCGTAGGTGGCACGCTTGGCAATGTTACCGTCTATGACAATACGGCGGCTTCTGGTACAGTGTTATGTCCGGCGGCTCAACCGGTGCAGGGAGCCGTTATACTTCGCGACATATCTATATCCGTTGGCCTTACTATCGTAACGGCGGCGGCAACTGTTTTAACAGGCTCATACCGACAATAAATATATGGGTAGATTTATAGTAAGAGATTTTGTAAAAGCTATTATATTTGACGGAACCAATGACGACGTAACTTTTTCTGGTTATACACCGCCGTCTACTTTTTCAGTTGCTTTTTGGGTAATGAAACAAAGAGTTACCGGAAGTAATAATGACCGTTTTGTAGATTGTTGCGCAGGTGGGCCGACAAATGGATTTACGATTATTCAAGGAACAGGTAATGCGCCATTGAGATTTGAGATTTATGCGGCTTCTCAACAAGCGGCTATTTCTACAGATAATTTAGTAACTGGAAAGTGGTATTTTATTGTGGCTACATTTACTACAAATAGCGCAAAAATATATCAAGACGCAGTATTAAAAGCTACCGATACTTCATGTAGCATGGGTACAGTTGCAACTACTCTAACGCTTGGTAGACGTGCTACAGGTGCAAGTAATTATTGTAAAGCATTAATGGACGAATTTATGTTATTTAATAAAGTATTAACTCAAGACGAAATTACAGCGCTATATGTTTCTGGAACTGTACCTAGCGGCCTAGAAATTTATTTAAATTTCGACGACAACGTAACCGACCAGTCGGGTAATAGTAATAGCTCCTCGGCTTCTGGTACTCCGGCCTACTCGACTAATGTACGCTTTAATAGCAGAACCGCAGTAACATAAATATATGGGTAGATTATTTGTAGACGGCGTACCAAGTATAGGCGTTAATTTTGCTTTAGGCACAACTAAAGGTATTAGTATTGCCGATAATTCAGTACTTCGTCCGGAAACAAACAGTATTTTTACTTGGTGTGCTTGGGTGAAACTTTTTAATACAGTAGAAAACGTTTTGCCAAGAATTTTAGCCAAAGGCTCGCACTACACTTGCATTATGGGTGATAAAACTAACGGCCAATATCGCCGTATGGCCTTAGAAGTTGGCGGCGACAACGGAAGTGGAGTAGTCGAATATTGGGGTACAACTCGTTTATCGTTCCATAGGTGGTACTTTTTAGCTACTGTTTTTGATACCGGGACTTGTCAACACTACGTAAATGCAGTAGCCGAAACAATGAATGTTATTAGTGGACCGTTTGTGGCTCCTCTTGCTTCAAGTAGTGCTAATGCACTTTTAATCGGTAACTCAAGCGGAAATAGCAGAAATTGGCCGGGTGTTATTGCAGGGGCCAAAGTTTTTAACGCCGCATTGACGGCGGCCCAAATATTACAGTTGTTTAAAGGTCAAGAAATAAGTACAGATAATCAATTAAATATGAAATTAAACGAGGGTAACGGAACTTCTGTAGCCGATAGCTCCTCTAATGGCTTCACCGGAACGATAACGGCCGCAGGTTGGGGAAACTAATTTATAGTGGAGTAATAAAATGCTAAACTTATTGTGGTATGACACTTTTATTGCTAGTAACCGACATAGCCGTACCTGTTATAGAGGCTCCTACTGTAAGCACTAGCCCCGCAACAAGCATTACACGCAATAGCGCGGTTGGAAATGGCACTATAACCGATAATGGCGGCGCAAATGCTACGGAGCGAGGTTTTGAATATAATACAGTACCCGAGGCGCCAACTACTCCCGGAAGTAAAGTATATGTAAGTGGAAACTTTAGCGCAGGTGCTTTTATTCTTACTATTTCCGATTTAACACCCGGACAAACCTACTATTTTAGGGCTTATGCTACAAACGTAGCCGGAACAGGTTACGGTAATTGGTTATCGTTTACCGCACTTTCGGCAACCTACAACGTTACAATTGCCGACGAAGATAGAACCGCCGACATATTGGTAAATACAATAGTCATTGAGGACGTAATTAACGATAAGCAAAATTCATGCAGGTTTAAATTAATTGACCGCTCCGGTATTGGCATACCGGAAACAGACGACGAAATTAGCATTACTTTAGACGACGGAACCGTAATTTTTTCCGGTTATATTTTGTCCATTGATTTATCGAGCATTAAACAAACAGGGATACCAGTCGCTAGTATTTCCTGTATAGACCAAGTTAGGTTACTTGACCGAAATTTAGTACACAAAACATACGAGGACATGACCGACGCCGAGATTATTAACGATATTATTAATACTTATTGTGCCGGTTTTGGGATTACTACTACTAACGTAATTGAGGCTATTACAATTACTCAAATTAGTTTTAATTACATTCAACCCTCGCAATGTTTACGCCAACTTTGCCAAATTACCGGGCGCAATTGGTTTATAGATTACGATAAAGATATTCATTACTTCCCACTAGAAACTAACCCGGCGCCGTTTAATATAAATACTTCCTCAAATGCTTATTTAGATTTTCGGGTATCTAAAGACGCTAGCCAACTTAAAAACCGAGTTTATGTTAGAGGTGGTACTAAGTTATCCGACTTTACCGAATATATCGAGGTTGGCGACGGTCAAAAGCGTAAATTTGTTTTGCCAGATAAACCCCACGACGTAACTGTAGAGATTGACCGGGGTAGCGGATATGTAGAAGAAAGCGTAGGTATAAAAAACGTAGATACTTCCGGCTATGATTGGTATTTAAACTTTCAAGAAAAATATATAGAGCAAGACGACGCCGGAGTTGTTTTGGGAAGTACTCACAAAATCCGAGTAACTTATAAATACGATATTCCTATATTGGTGGCCGTCGAAAATGGAGCCTCGATTATTGATAATGGAGTAAAAGAATTTGCCATATTTGATAAATCAATTAGTACAACCCAAGCCGCCCGCGACCGAGCTAGTGGAGAATTAACAGACTATGCAAACCAAATTATTGAGGGCAGTTTTAAAACACATACAGACGGCTTTAAATCCGGGCAGTATATGACAATAAATTTACCGGATTACGATATTAACGATACTTATATTATTCAAAAAGTTGTTTTGCGCTCCCAAGGCGGCGGCAAATATTTTTACGAAATTTCAATAGCAAGCAGTAAAACAATGGGTATTATTAAATTCTTAATCGAGCTTTTGGAAGCAAATAAAAACTTAATTACCCTCGACGATAACGAGGTAGTGGACGAGCTAGTTAGTTTGAGCGATAATTTAATAAGCGATAGTTTATTAGATAGCCTCACTATTGATAGCGCCGGTCCATACAGGACTTGGTGTAAAGATAGCGACGAGGTAACAGTTACCCGCGCCGTTTGGAATTTATTTGAATGGGGAGGCGACAGTATTTAGCTAATATGACAGAAATTATTTTGCCAAAAACCGACATTGTGGTACCTAAAGGGGCAGTACAGTTAATACTTGCCGATAAATTTGGCCGAATAAAAGATATTCAATATGTAAAAAATTTAATTACTACCGTTGGTAAAAACTCCATTGCCGACGGATTACGCGGAACTATTGATAACAATAAAGGAATTATTACTTATTGTGCCGTCGGGACCGATAGTACGGCTCCGGTTCCGGGAAATACGATACTTGGAGCGGAATTATTTAGAAAATTAATTAGTGTACGTTCAGTTTCCGGAAATATAGCTACATTCCAAACATACTTTACAACGGAGGAAGCAAACGGAAGTTTAAGAGAGGCGGGGCTTTTTGGCGACGCCGCAAGCGGAACTATTGAAAGCGGGACACTTTTTGCACATGTGGCGATTAATAGGACTAAAACGAGTAATGATACTCTTACTCTTAATTGGAGTATCACAATAGGGTAAAATAAAGATATGGCAACAGATAGTACAGACGTAACAGCCGGAACAAATGCAACCGCGACGCAATATAACAATTTGCGCGGCGACCTTATTTTAGGTAAAAACGTATTCGGACAAGAGGTAGACGGAGCTACTATTACGATTGATTGGAGTAGCAAAACAAAAGGTAAATATCGCCAAATTACCTTAATGGGTAATAGAACTTTTGTATTTACCAACCCTACCCCCGGACAAGTTTTAGTACTTCGAGTTATTCAAGACGGAACCGGTGGCCGTACGGCTACTTGGCCCTCCGGTATTACATGGCCGGGAGGTAGCGCCCCTACACTTTCAAGCGGTGCCTCTAAAATTGATATGTTTTGCTTTATTTGCACGTCTATAAGCCCCTCAAATGCTTATGACGCCGCAATAGTTACAATGGGTAATTCTTAATATGAAAAAATATACAGTTTGGGTTATACAGGCTTATTTTGAAAAGCGCGACGACGGAACGCTTATAGATAGCGTTTTACTTGAAATTATCGCCGAAAACGAAAAGGAGGCAATGAAACAAGCCAAAAATTATATTAAGAAACCGTTTTATAGATTAGCTCAAGTCATAGAAAAATATGTATGATACCTCCAAATGCAATACTTATATGGACCGGGACCCACGCAGGAATACCGAGCGGATTTACCCGGGAAACAACGCTAGACGATAAATACCCTAAAGCATGGGGTAGCGAGGCAGTAGACACTACCGGCGGCGCTTCGACACATACTCATACAGCTACAGCGCATGGACACACGCTACAAACTCATACCCACGACGTCGTTTTAAATGATAATACTAGCCCGGCTAACGCTTCAAATAGAGCCGACGACGTAGCAGATAACCATAAACACGTTAGCGCGGCCATAGGTGGCGTTTCTGGAGGTAGTTTACAAAATGCTTCTGTTACTTGGAGTAGCGTAAATCACGAACCGCCATACTATACAGTTATTTTTATTAAAGCCGCTTCTTTTAGTTTGGTACCCTCCAATGCAGTAGCGATTTATAGTAATGCAACCGTCCCGACAGGTTACACTTTTTGCGACGGAAGTAGTGGTACTCCGGATTTGCGTAATAAATATTTAAAAGGTGCGGCAACTAGCGCTAACGCAGGAACTACAGGAGGCGCATTAACACACGCACATACGGTTACTCACGGACATACGGCGAATAGCCATACTCATTCGGGAAATTCCGGAACTCCGGATAATCCGGGGCGTCGAGGAGCCGGAGGAAGTAATACCGGTGCAACAATGGGACATAGACACACAGTTACTTTAAACGCCGCAACGGATACAGTTAATAATTATGTAAACACCACGGCCGGAAGCGGTGATACAGTAGAACCTTTATACAAAAAAATGCTAGCTATCCAAAATACCTCCGGTTCGCTTACTACACCGCGCCGAAACATGATAGCTATGTGGCTTGGTAGTGTTACTGCAATTCCGGCGGGTTGGTATCTTTGCGACGGAAATAATGGTACGCCAGATTTGCGCGATTACTTCGTTAAAATAGCTAATTCAACTTCGGAGCTAAATAATGCCGGAGGAGCAAATACGCATACACATACGTCTATTAGCCATACGCATACCGCTACCGGGACGCATACACATACAGGAAGCACAGGAGGTCCAGACGCAACAAAAGCCGCAGATACAGGCGGTGAGGGTTGGGCTACCGGGACGCATACACACAATTTACTATCAGTTTCAAGCGTTACCGCAACGTACGACAGTACAACACTTGATAGCGGAAGTGCCGTAGATAACCAACCGCCATACAGAACGGTTGCATACATTATGTTTGCATTTCCGGTAGGAGGTTCGGCGGTAGCATTTCTTTAAGAATTTCGTTTATAATTAATTATTATGCCCGAAATAAACTTGCCTAATTTATATAGCCAATGGGATACCCGGTGGAGCAACTTATTACTTGGATTTAATACAAATTCAAAGTTTAATATTTATAATTACGGTTGTTTGATTACGTGCCTTGCAATGATAGCAAGGTATTACCGTAAAGAAACCGACCCGGGGAATATGAATAACGCCCTTAAATCCGTTAATGGATTTGTAGCGGGTGGCGGTGATTACCTTTATAGCTCCTTTACTAAAATCTACGGCGACATTAAAGAAAAATTAACAAAAACTCCGGAACTTTTAACAGACGCGCAAATTTCAGAAATTAAAACGGCAATTGATAACGGCTATCCGGTAATGGTCAAAATGGACGTAAACCCCAAAACGGTAGAGTTGGATATGCACTTTGTAACCATAATTGGCTACAACCCGGCAGACGAAAACGACTTTACTATTGCCGACCCACTAGGAGGCCGTAAGCGTTCATTTAAAGATTACTTAGGCGTTTATAAACCAAGTGTACGTAGAACAATAGAAGCGTATTTAATTTATACCGGGCCAATTCCGGCGCTAAATTCAAATACTGTAGTTTTATCAAAAGACGACGCAGAAAAAAGAACACATAATAGCGAACAATGGATAAAAACAGTCGGTTACTTGGGAATTGAGGGCGACCCGACGTTTACAGAGTTTGAGGCCGCACAAAAAGTTATTGCCGGTATTAAATCAAGAGCTACAGATTTTGAAAAACAGGCTCAAACGGCTACCGGTGAGCTAGCCAAACGAAGTCAAGAGTTGGAAAATGCACAAGGGCAGGTTAGCACTCTACAAAAGGAACTGCTAGAGCTAGATAGCACATGGAAAGCCCGATACAACGCACTAAATGAGAGTATGCCAAACTTCGCAAAGTTGGAGGGGCAGTATTTGGGTGAGATAAAAGACCTCAAAGCTAAATTATTGACGGTTGAAAAGGAGCGGGACGACCTAAAAGTGGCAATTGCAGAAATTGAAGCAGGTACAAAAACAGACAATGCTATTGTTTCTATAGTGAAAAATTTATTAAAATTATTAGAGAAAATTAAAAAATAAATATGCAGGAAAATAATCAAGACATACAAGCAGAAATAACATTAAAAGAGGTTTATAAAAAAGTTGTTCAATTAGAGGTTAAATTTGAATTAGAAAAAGAACGCAATGCAAAAGTTACAAAAAAATTTACTAATTATGTTTGGATATTAATTATTTTAGGAATAATTAATGTTTTAGTACACGTTTTCGCCATGTTTTTAGCAGTATGACGAGCAAAATTACAATAAACGACGTTTATAATGTTGTTAATAGGCTTGAGGACAAAATGGATAGAAAATTTGAAAGATACGAGGAGGAGCAAGATAAAATTTTAAGCCGAGTTACAACTATAGAAAGTTTTAACAACCGGGCGCTTGGCGTCTTATCGGTTGTTTCCGTATTTGTTAATATCGCCGCTTCTTACGTTTGGAACACAGTAATTGGAAAAAAATAACAATATTTGACAATTGTTTATAAAAGTTTAACAATAAATACATGGAGCTAGTACCCGCCATTTTATACATTGTTCAAAATTACTCCGGACTTGCAATGCCCGCTATTATTGATTTTGTCAATCAAAAAGTCGAAAACTCAAAGGTGCGTTTCCTTATCTCTATCGTTTTAAGTATTGCCCTTGCGACGCTTCTTAACTTGGATAAGGTTTTAGCTAGCCAATGGAGCGAATTACTAGGGACTGTTTCGTTTGTCTTTGCACAAAGTCAGATAGTTTATAAGTTATATTGGGAAAACAGTAAGGCCAGAGCTAAAGTATTTGGAGTGGACGTTATAAGCGACCCTAATAAATTAAAGGATTAAGTTGGAGCGGTTTAGGGCAGGAGCCGCCCGGACTTAATTTTTTAACCATTGACACTTATATAGTTGAATATGGTATAAAGATTTAACCGAAAGTTGACCGCGAGCCAAGCGCGGAATATAATAGTTGTAAGTAAATAACGGTTTTCGCCGTGTGCCAAGTAAATGCTTGGCAAAGCTACTTACAACAGCTTGGTACACAACGAAAGCCGTTTTTTTATGCCTAACAAAACAAAAAAGCCAGTTATAAAAGATTTACCCGCTAATAAGTATTTTGCGGGTTTTTTGTTGCTTATAGGAATTATTATTTTAGCTATTAGTTTTATGAGTATTAATTAAAAGGTTAATCCGGTGAGCGTACGACACCGCTACGCGTTTTTACGCGTTACCGGGACCAATGACCGCTAACGGAATTGGTACACCGGATTAGCTTTTTATTAAAAATGCACGTTAAAAATCTAAAGGGTGTAAGTTTACGCAACTTTGAACGGGTTTGCTCCAATGATAGACGCGTGAGTAGGAGCTAGAAAAAGGCGAGTACGCCAAGTATCAAAGCGGCCCCGACTAAGCAAGATAGGCGACGCGGTTGGTAAACACTTGCATACACCCTTTAGCTTTTTAGCTATCGCCAAGGACAACATAATTAGGACTTTGAGGCGTAAAAAAAGAGGTCCTAGCAAAAATTGAAAAAGCGAGGAGTGAGCATATAAAAACTCCGTCGTACTATAGAGCGACGTTAAAAAATTTAACCGGTTAATGAGCTAGTACCGTTTGATTTGAAAAATCCGACGGTTGTTTTAGGTGTTTGGAAATTAAGAGGGACGCCGTTATTTTCCCCTCTTAACAACTCCCCTAGGACAACAGCATTTTTCAAAGCTCGGTAGTAAGCATAATTATTTATTCTTAATACATTACAGAGCTTCAACGTTAAAAAATTCGGGCGCGCATAAAATTCTTTACTTTTAAAACAAATTAACACTTGACAACTAAATTACTTTTATATTACACTCGTATTATGACAACAATAAAAGATTACGCCCGGGATTTAGTTTTAGAAACACAAAAGCGTTTAAATGAAAAATATACCCCGGACGTAGAAAATAATGTAACTACAGTCTACGAGCTAACCGAGGACGAAATAGAGGAATTAGTAGACGAATTTATAGAATTATTAAAAAACAGAATTGTAGGCGACTAATTATGGGTAAAGCACTAATAGGAATTTATTACAAAACATTAGAAGCGGCAGAAGAAGCGTTTTTAAAAATGCAGGAATGGAAACAAAAAAAATCACAGTATTGTAGAATTTAATAACGCTTATTTAATTATAAGCAACGAGCAAATTAATGCCTTGGAAAAATGACAAAGTTTTACATACCTACCCGACGTTTTAGAGTTTGGCGACGCCGAAACCGCCGGACTATTAAAATTATTTTTTGGGTATCTTTGTCTTGTATAGCGTCTTGCATTGCCGGTTTTATAGTAGGCTTTACTATTCTTAGTAAAATACATGCAAAAGGGCCGGAACTTATAACCCCTTGCCCGGATAATGGTTGTTTTCAACCTACACCAACGGAAAAACCGGTAAAAATTGAGCCTACGACCTCACCAAACACGCCAGAAATGCCCTTAAATGGCAAAGCCTCATACTACACCCTTAAGGGTTGTATCGGTTGTAGGGACGACCGCAAAATGGCTAACGGAGAGGTTTTAGACGATACCCGGGTAACAGTTGCATATAACCGGGCGGCGTTAAATTCTTACGTCGTAATAACTAACAGAAATAACGGAAAAGTAGTAACGGCCAAAGTAACGGACCGGGGAGGATTTGAAAATCACGGAAAAATTGTAGACCTATCACTAGCAACTAAAAATATTTTAGAATGTCCGGACGTTTGCGAGGTATCCATATATGAATATAAAAATAAAAATACGCAGAACAATACAGCAGTTAATTTGCACATTGATAGGCCATAACAAAAAGGCATTTGGCCGTAATTATTATTGCGTCCGGTGTCGCAAGGCTATTTAAAATAGTACTTGACATTAGTATTACAATCGTTTTACAATGGGTTATGGCATTTGAATACAAAGGAAATACTAAAAGAAAAAAAGAGGCGGTATCACTTTGGCTAGAAGTTGTAGCCGAAGCAAAACAGGGCCTTACGGTTCCGGAGATTAGGGAAAAGCATACAAACCCTAGGACCGGCAAACCATACACTAGAGAACATATTTACTGGATACTTAAAAATTATTCAGACGGAAAAATTTAATTTATGACTGACAATAAAAAAATTCCGGTTGCGAAAAGCAAAGTAGCGACCGAAGTTATCAAAACACTATCAGAAAGCGAAGGCGAAAAGACCAAGACCCAAAAGCTCCTATCGCTCGTTCCGGAAGGACATAGCCCCAAACTCTATTTGGATTTAATGAATACCCAAGTATTAGGAGTTGATAGGGAGGGCAAAAACAGGCCGGACGAAGATTTGTTTTACTTCTTATATGTAGCCAAGAGAACCGGGCTAGACCCATTAGTTAGACAAATTTACGCCGTTTATAGGTGGGACACCAGATTGGGCCGGGAGAAAATGACAATACAAACCGGAATAGACGGTATGCGCTTAGTAGCGCAACGCCAAGGCGACTACGCGGGCCAAGACGACGCTAAATACTTACCGGAGGACGAAAGCACTAAATACCCGGTTAAAGCGACCGTTACCGTTTATAAATTCATGCAGGGAACTAGAGTACCATTTACGGCTACCGCACGTTGGGGCGAATATGTGCAACTTGATAAACAAGGTAAGCCAATGGGACTTTGGGACAAAATGCCCTACTTAATGCTTGCCAAGTGCGCCGAAGCATTAGCACTACGTAAAGCATTTCCTAATGAGTTATCCGGAATTTACAGCGAGGAAGAAATGGCACAATCAAAAAATATACTATCCGACTTACCTACACCGGATAAATTTATAAAACCTACCGGAGAAATAAAGGTAGAACATGGAGCCGCCGACGACAATAAAGCTCCCGAAAAGAGTACCGCCCCGGTTGTATCCGACGACAAAAACGAGGCTTCGACTAGGGCGGCAGAAGAAAATACCCCGGACAACATAGGAACTCCGGAAGCGGCAGAAATAACAAAAGTCGAAAAAGAAAAAACAAAAGAAATAGATAAAGAAAACGTTACAGAAATTGCCCCGGACTTAGGAGCAATGAGGCAAGCACTTAAAGATAAGGAGGGCAAAAAGTGAAATTCTTAAAGCGTACATTCGTATATTTCTTTAAATGTAAAAGTTGCGGCCGTCCGGATTGCCGTACTAAAAACTATGAAGCGGCAAAGTTGGAATTATGCCGCAATTGCAGAAGCCCGAAATATGTACCAGAAAACCAAGCTAATTTATTTGTAAATTAATATGGCACAAATAGACATTGAAAAAATACAACAATTAAAGCTAGACGCCGATAAAATCTTTTTAACTTCGGACGGCGAAAATGCTTTAGTGCAGATATTGGAAATTGAAAAACAAATAGAAGCAGTTAAAGAGGAGGTTAAATCTAAATTGGCCGAAGCGGCACTAAAATTAAATCCAAACTTTAGCAGTATTCAAGGCGACAAAGTAAAAGTTTATTACCGGGAGTATGGGGCTAAATATTATGTAGACGAAACCCAAGCTACTTTAATTCCGGAGGGACTAGCCGAGCAGAAAATAAGCTATTCGGTAAACTCTAAAGCGGTAGAAGAATGGGTAGAGAGAAACGGACACATGCCAACCGGGATAAAAGAGGTTGAACGCCAAAAGTCAATTAGTTTTAGTTTAAAAAATAATGAAAAATAAAACGCCGCAAATTATATTCTTAATAGTTGGCACAACCCTAGCCTATTTAGCTTTTGGTTACAGAGGTGCATTTTATACATTTGTCGGTATAGGAATATTTATTTTTTAATATGTTGTCCAAAATTCAATACGAAATACTAAGTCTACTAGATACTGAATATTGCTACTCATTTGACTATTTAATAGGTTATCACCCGGAATGGACAAAACCACAACTAAGTAAAGAATTTAAATTGCTTAGAGAAATGGGGCTAGTTGAATTTAATCGAGGTTTATTAAACGACGACGGAGAGGCCGCAGGTAGTGGTTATTGCCTATTATATGGCTCGACCGCACAAGAAAAACGTAATAAACTGATAGAGGAATATAATTTAAAAAATAAATAATTTATGCCCGAGGAAATTAAATTTAGAGCGAGTTATACAGTATTGAGCTTATGGGCTTCCGGAAATTGGGAGCGGGCAATAAAACAATATTTTAAATTAGAAAAGTTTACGACGCCGCAAATGGCAGACGGGTTAAAATATCATAAAGATTGGTGCCAATATATAAGCCAAAACAAAAAACTTCCTTTAGAATTTGGCGGTAAAGAATTAGCAAACCCCATTTGCGAACAGAAAAAAGTAGTTAGTTTGGCCCCTTGGCTAGACCTTGTTTATATTATTGATTGCTATGACAAACCGGTTTTACATGAATTTAAGACAGGTAAACAATCCTCGGAAAGCTACGCCTCAAGTATGCAACTTCCAATTTACGCCGTTGGCGCTACTTACTCCGGTCTACTAGTAGAGAAAGCCGAAATTTATCATTATGACCAATACCTTAAAAAGTGTGATATGAGCGTTGTTTGGATAACCGATAAAGTAATGAATGACGCCTACAATTACATTTTGACATTATCCGGCGAAATGCAGAACTACTTATTAGTTAATGGCTTATATCAACGCTTCGGAGCGCAGTTAGCTAAAGCCAATGCCCAAAATGGAAACGTTCAAGAATGAAACCGAGTTAGTAAATTATCTAATTCACCGACTTAATGCGGCCGGTAATTTTGTATGGCGCAACAATACCGGCGCTATGCCTCTTTTCTATACTAATAAAAAGGGAATACAAAAACGCAGATTTCTACATATCGGAATGAAAGGCGCTAGTGATATTTTAGGAGTAAGCAAAAGCGGTAAGTTTGTAGGAATTGAGGCAAAGTATGGTAAAAATAAGACTACGCAACACCAAGATTTATTTTTACAGGAAGTTACAAACCGGGGCGGCATAGCCGTAATTGCCCGGAGTTGGGAGGATATACCCGACGAACTAAAGGACGGTGATAAATAATGCCAGATATAACCATTAAATGCGAATGTGGTAACGAATTTACGTTTACCGAACGCGACCAAGAGTTTTTTAAGAAAATGGGTTTTACAACGCCTAAGCGGTGTAGGATATGCCGCGCAAAACATAAGGCGCAATTTAAAGCCCGCGACGCTAGGAGGTGAATTAAAATATGACAGAAGAACCAATTACAGGAGCCGCCAAAGCGGCGCTAATGAATGAGGCCCCGGATACCAATAGTACTCCCGGTAAAGTTTTAATGAAAACTCGTTATATTTACGAAGTCTTTAAAGGAAGCGACAAATTATTTGAAGTTTCGTTTATAGAAACGGACCCGGATAAGGTAGCCGAGCGAATGAGTGTAATTTTAAACCAAAACATGAAAGGTATTACGCAAGTTAGTTTTAAATTGCGCTACCTTGAAGTTTTGGAATAGTTACAAATGCCTATAGAGCTAGACGACATACTAGCGGTAGAAATACCGCAGTTTATTTTATTGGAGGCCGAAAAAAATGCTCAATTCATGCAAAGCAAAAGACAATCGCCTAAATACCGGTTGCTAACAAAAGAGCATAATAAAATCGGTTTTGTCGGACATTGGGCGGTAGAACAGGTTTTAGACCGTTGGCGTATTCCATACGAAACAACGAGAGAAGAAAAATATAGCGGTGGCGACCTTTACGACTTAAAGATAGACGAAAGTAGGATAGACGTAAAAACGAGTATGCTTGGGTGGTACAACCCTAAGTATTATTACAATAAAGATTTTTACGTTTTAAAGGCACAAATGGACGACGAAAAAAGCGAGTATGTAGATTATTATATTTTTGTCCATTTAGAGAGGGATTGGAGCTACGCCCGGATATTTGGTGTAGCCTCAAAACAGCAAATACTAGATTGCCCGATAATTGGACCATGCGAAACGCCAATGCGGCTAGTCTACGAAAACTATAGAATTTTTAGCAGGGAGCTAAAGCCACTTGCAAAATATATTTTCCATGTATAAAATAAATGTAATATAAAAATAAAATGAAAGACGTAGCCAAAACAGTAACGGAAATACTTTTAGAGCTTGCCGAAATGGTTAAGCCGGGTACTAACATGCTTGATATTGAACGCAAAGCCCGGGAGCTAGTAGAAAAGCACAACGTTAAAAGCTACAACTACCAATATCACCCCAAATGGGCCTCAATACCGTATCCGGCTTTTACCTGTATTAACGTTGATAGCGTTATTGCTCATGGAATACCCGGCGACTATGAATTAAAAGAGGGCGAAATTTGCGGTATTGATATAGGCATAGTGGACCAAAAAGGACATTGCGGCGATAGTGGGCTTACTCTACCGGTTGGAAAAATCGAAAATAAAAAGTCTAGGTTACTTTATTACGCCAAACAGACACTTTACGAAGCAATAGGAATGTTAGAACCGGGAACAAATACAGAGGATATAGCAAAGCATATTAAAAAGTTTGCTAACGCCCGGGGATATACCGTAAATCGAATATTCGCCGGTCATAAAATAGGTAAGGAAATGCACGAACACCCAAATATTTATAACACTCCGGAGGAAACACATACTTACGGAACAGTTAAAGTTGGTGAGGTTTATTGTATAGAGCCGTTTTTGACACCCGGTAAAGACGACCAAGGCGGCTTACTTCCTAACGGTTGGACTTGGGCTACGCGGGACGCACAACCGAGCGCTTTTTTTGAACACATGGTAAAAGTTACTAAAAACGGTCCGGTAATACTAACCGACCATATAAAGGATTTAACATGGTAATATTTGGCCCTAAATGCCCTAAATGCGGCAGTAAAAATATTGGAAAAATTAAAGCGTCTTTTGGTACTCAATTGCGCCGCTTTTTATGGGTAGCAATGATATTGCCATTAGCTTTATTTATAAGACCAAAAAAACCGTTATTAGTTTGCCGCGATTGTGGCTTTAGTTGGGAGAAAAGATAATATGAAAACCAAATTTTATAAATATTTGATATTTGCCGGATTTATATTATGGTTTGGCGAAACCGCATATTTTGGTTGGAATGATAAGCCGGTAAACGCCATTGAAAAAATGCTTGATATATTTTCCCAAGCAATGATTTTGTGGGGATTTATTGGCGACATTGCAACAAATCTCACAATACAGAAAAACGAAACCAACAATATAAATACCAAGAGTGTAAATATTAACGGCAGACCAACATTAAAAATGTAATATGGCACAAATAATTACTAAAAGAGCTTTAGTTACAGGTATAACCGGACAGGACGGTAGCTACTTAACTGAATATCTGTTGAACGACGAAATACAATCACTAAATGGAGCGCTTTACGAAGTAGCAGGATTTATACGCTCCAACTCAAACGGACACCTTGGAAATATTAGCCACTTAACCGGACACCCTAGACTAAAGATATATAGAGGCGATTTGGCCGACGAAGAAAGTATAGAGCGGGCAATATATGATTTTGACCCTCACGAGATATATAACTTAGGAGCAGAAGCCGCACCATTTGATAGTTTTCATAGGCCGGTATTTACTTCAAATATCAACGCTTTGGGACCACTACGCATATTTGAGGCAGTTAAAAGAGCCAAAAAACGCGGTAAGGAAATTAGGGTATATCAGGCTTCAACTAGCGAAATGTTCGGAGCGCCTACAATAGTACCTCAAAACGAGCAAACGCCATTTAAGCCAAATAACCCTTACGGTGTTGCTAAGTTATTCGCTAACGAGCAAGCGCGGATACTCCGGGAGGGCAACGATAAATTGTGGATAAGTTGTGGAATACTCTTTAATCACGAAAGCCCAAGGCGGGGTATGCAATATGTTACCCGGAAAGTGTCGGTAGGCGTCGCTTGTATCAAAAATAGGGTAAAAAACACTCCTTTAAATGAAGTTGGCCGACCAATATTAAACTACGAGGGAAAACTTGAAATGGGTAACTTAGACGCCGCCCGGGATTGGGGATATGCCCCGGATTACGTAAAGGCAATGCACAAAATCTTACAGCATGAGGGACCTAACGAATTTGTTATAGCAACCGGCGAAACACATACAATAAAAGAACTTTTGGAAGTGGCATTTAATCACGTTGGCTTAAATTGGCAAGACCACGTAGTTATTAATCCGGAGTTTGTAAGGCCGTTAGAAACCGGGCCGTTGCAGGGCGACTACACAAAAGCAAAACAACTTTTGGGGTGGGAGCCAAGAGTAAGATTTGCCGAATTAGTTAAAATAATGGTAGATAGTGATTTAGCAAAATTTAGTTAATATGGCATTTTCAATCAATCAAGTATTTTTAGTAGGTAACTTATCAAGCGACCCCGAATTGCGTTATACTCCCGGCGGTAATGCCGTATGTAATTTCTCTATGGCTACCAATAGAAGCATTAAGCAAAACGAGGAATGGCAAGACGTCCCGACGTTCCATAAAATCGTACTTTGGGGAAAGCTCGGAGAATGGTTAGCACAAAACGCACATAAAGGCGATAAGGTTACAGTAACCGGCCGGATTGATAATAGAAGCTACGAGGATAAAGACGGCACTAAAAAATATATAAGCGAAATAGTGGCCGACAACATTATTACAATGGGAGGCAAAAGAACGAGTAGCCACGAAACCCAAGAAACCGCCGAGGATATAGACGTACCCGACGACTTTGGAGAGAGCCAAACGCCAAAAGAGGGTAAAAAAGACGAGGAAGATATACCGTTTTAAGTTGCGGTAAATATATCAAAACATATCATTTGACCACTCCCCCACCGTATTTTTAAGCACTTTTTGAGGCTAGAGGGGGAGAGGGAAGCCAGAGTAGGGGATAGGGGAGAGGTGCGGTAATTATACCTATTTTTATTGCCTGTTATTTACCGTATTATTTAACAATGCCCGAGCGCTTTTTTGACACTTCTATTTACGCTTCTATTGAGTTTTCAAAGCAAAAACCGCCGCCAAAGATACGCGGAAGCCAATTTATTAAGAGAGAAGAAAAACAGTATCCAAAAAATATACAGCGCCCGAAAGTGCCATTACCAAAGATAAAATAGTAACGTCCGGAGAGTATACCGCGACCGAAAACGTAAATTAGTAACAAGATATGCCCGACCTTGCATTAATTTGCGCTACACTCCCCGGAACGAAACTAGAGCTAGTACGACGTTATTAAATTGTTAATATAGCTTTTAGCTATGACGCCATTAAACCAATGTAAAGCCAATGTAAGATACTAAAAAAGTAGGAATTATGTAATATTTATAATGAGGTGTTATACTAAAGTAATATGAGCGACCAAAGTAGCAATTCCCCAAATTCCCCAGAAAAGCCATATAACGAAATGGCCTTTGACGAGTTTTTAAAACAAATAGGAAATGCCAATATTGAAAGTTGGACTATATTAGCCGAGGCGTTAGGAGTTGACCGCAAAACTATTTATTTATGGCGACAACACCCTTTAGCGCAACAGGCAATAAATACGGCTATACAAAAATCGCTAGCCGAAATGGAAAAATCCGGAGCTAACGATTGGCGTATGTGGCGAGAAAAAGCTAAAATTTTAGGTGTTAAAGATAAAACTACGCTTGAGCATGAATTAGGAGAGGGCGTAGCAGAAATTCTAAACGAGCTAGAAACCGATTATGACAAACTTGGACAACAGGCTAAAGGACAAATGGTGGCGCCTAACACACCTTTACAAGATAAAGGACAAACAGGGACGGATAGTAAAGTTTGAGCCTAACTACGTACAGTTACTACACTTATCACAACGCGGCCAGCATAGATTTAATAAGATATTAAAAGCGAGGCAGTTTGGATTTACTACGCTTTACTCCATTGATTTACTAGACGAGGCTTTATGGGTTCCGGGTATGAATTGCGGTATTATCGCACACGAAGCTAAAAAACTCCCGGAATACTTCGGAATTGTCAAAAGGGCATTTCAAAACTTACCAGAGGGGCTAAAACCGGTTACAAAGTACGATAATAAAAACGAATACGAGTTTGTCCAACGTTTTGACGGCCTCAAGCTAGATAGCAAGATTTATGTAGCCTACGACATTAGAGGAGGCACAACGCAAAACCTACATATTACGGAAAGCGCATTTATCAAAGACAGGGCTAAATTAAAAGCCGGTTCGTTTCAGGCAGTAGGAAAATACGGCCGCATATCAGAAGAAACTACAGGAAATGGCTATAACGAGTTTTACGACGAATTTACAGACGCACTTAAAAACAATGACCCCGGAGAATTTGACGAAAAGGCATATTTTTACCCTTGGTTTATACACCCGGAATATACATTACTTGGCTCAATTGACCAATATACCGAATACGAAACATGGATAAAGGAATACGCAAAAGGCACTTATAACGTAGATATTACCGACGGTCAATTGCTATGGAGGCGTTGGAAAATGAAGCAATTAAAAGTATCTAGCAAAGTAGCAGGACTAACCGGAGAACAATTATTTAAACAGGAATACCCCGCCTCCGTTTCCGAAGCGTTCCAAAGTGGCGCCGGTAATGTATTTAGCGGTGAGCTGATAGAAAAGGAATTGCGCCCCACTCCACTAACTATCGAGCAAGGTATTGCATTAATTAACGAGCGCATAATGCCCGACGAGGACAAAGAGTTATTAATTACCTCCTTTAAACGCCTCGTAAACAAGGAAGTCAAAATTTGGAGATTACCAGAACCCGGGCGAACGTTCGTAGTAGGCGTAGACCCCTCCGACGGCACACCCTCGGGCGACCCCGGAACTATTGCCGTTTGGGATAAAGATTTACCAAATATCGAGGACGACGTAGAAAAGGTAGCAGAATATAACGGCCATTTACGACCCGATTTATTGGGTGATTTAGCGGTAGAAATTGCAGAATTTTATAATCATGCGTTCCTAGGAGTTGAAAACAACATGCTTACTTGTATTTTGCATATTGCCAATAATACCGGCTATGACAACTACTACATGGCCGTTAAATTCGATAAAAAGACAAAGCAGTATACTAAGGAGCTTGGGTGGCGAACAGACGGCAAGACACGCGACCCCATGATTGACGACTTTAAAGGTTTATACGAAGATAATAACTTAAAAGTTAATTCGAGTACGACACTTGACCAAATGCTTACTTTTGTTAAAAAGGATAATGGAAAGCGGGAACATGCAGACGGAAAACACGACGATATGTTATTTGCCGACTTTATAGCTATTCAGTTACGCAAGCTACAACCTCGGGGCGGCAGGGCATTTACTCATAATCCATTAGGGTAGTAAAATTATAGTAATTAGTAACAGTTAAAAATGTTATACTTTTAATGATATGGCAGTAGAGCTAAACGACGTTAAAGACCCCGGGCGAGATTTAGTTAGCAATAATCCGGAAAAAATTACGGAAAATATAGCAATGGCCGCGAACTACGGCGAGTTTCCATACCCGGACGCAATTAACCGACTAAATTACTACGATTACTATACAAAACTCTTTATGGGCGACCACTTCAACGCCTTTAGTATTGCCATTGATAACGAACAATGGGGCCGGGCGTATGCACGTTTGCGCTATGTTATGGTCAATTTCGCCGGTTTAGTAAGCAAAGTTATTGCAGACTTTTTGTTTAGCGAGCCTATTACTATTAAATGCCCGGACGGCGACCAAGAGTTTATAGACGCATTAGTACGACAAAACCACCTAGATACTCAACTTTACGAAAGTGCTTTAACTAATTCTTATTTAGGCGACGATTTATTTAAACTTCGTGCCGGTCCTCGAAACTTTGGCGAAAATTCAACGGTAATAATTGAAAACACTACGCCAAAGATTTATTTTCCTAAAGTAAATCCGTTTAACGTTCGGGAGCAACCAAACGACGTAGAGTTAGCATGGACCTTTACGCAAAACAATATTAAATACTTGCGTAAAGAAATTCATAGCCCGGGACAAATACGTAACGAAGTTTGGGAGCTTAAAGGTAATAAAATTGTGGCCCAAGTAGATATTAGTATTTTGGGTATTCCTAACTTGCAACCTCTAGTACCTACAGGAATTAACCGCCCGCTTATTTACCATGTCGCCAATTGGAAAACAGGAAATAGGCATTTTGGCATTTCGGATTACTTCGACCTTGATAGCTTATTTTTTGCTATCAATAACCGAATGACCAAAACGGATAATATATTAGATAAGCATAGCGACCCTATTTTAATGGTCCCTCCCGGAGTATTGGACGAAAAAGGACAGGTTAAGAAAAAAGCGCTTGGAGTTATTGAGGTTGGCGAGGGAGAAACAGGAAAACCGGAGTATATCGTTTGGGACGCTTCGCTAGATAATGCTTTTAAACAAATTGAGGGCTTAGTTAATAACTTATTAATGACCGCCGAAATATCTAAAGACGTATTCGGTATGGGAACAGGCCAAAGCGATAGCGGTAGAGCATTAAAATATAAATTACTCCGAACAATCGCCAAGGCTTCGCGCAAAAAACTGTATTATGACGCCGCTATTAAGGACATGCTTTATACCGCTCAAATTTGGGCCAAGCAGTTAGGGCTAACAGTAGACGGCAAGAAATTACAGGGTGACCCCTCACCTATTGAGATTGATTGGAAAGACGGAATACCTACAGACGAAACCGAGCAAATAGAGAATGAGGTAAAAGCAGTTGACGCCGGGCTTACTTCTAAAAAGGCTTCCATTATGAGAATTTATGGGGTTGACGAGGCAACGGCCGAGAAAATGTTAAAAGATATTGAAAAGGAGAAACCAAAAATTGAGCTTCCAAGTATGAAAGTCGGAGCTAATGGCAATGGCGACAATATGGATAATATGGACGGAATGAATGGTAACGACAAAACAAAAAATGGCATGAATAAAAATATGTCCATGAGTTAATCTAAAAAGGCTATAATAAAGTATGGCCGATATGTACCCACTCCGAGTAGAGATAAACGAGGAAAATATACTTAAACTCCAAAAAGTATATAAAGCCGCGCAATTGGAAATAGAAAAGGAAATAACAGGAGCTACCGACTTTGGCGTAGCAAACCGTAAGGCTATTCTTGCACAAATTGACGCTATCTTAGAGGAATTAGCGGCACAAACCGACGAGTTTATACAAAAAGAATTACCCCTTTATTATGAAAACGGAGCCGCAATAGCTAATAGGCAACTTAAAAACGTAGGCGCTCCGGTAAATCTTAAAGAGGGTTTTAACCGTATCCACAAAGAAGCGGTAGCCGCAATAGTAGACGAAACGAGCCGGGCATTTGCCGAAAGCCTTACCGGAATAACCAGAAATGCCAATACCCTACTTGGTAAGTATGTCCGGGAGCAAATAACACAACGCATGGCGAAAGGAATAATTGGCGGCGAGGCTTTAAAAGACGTTAAGAATGGCATTAAATCGGTTATTCAAGAGCAAGGAGTAACTATGTTTATTGACCGGGGCGGTAAATCTTGGAGCTTGGATAGATATACCGAAATGCTTTTTAGGACAAAAGCAGTAGAAGCACGCAATAGAGGGCTTGCTAACCGCATGGCCGAGTACGAATACGACTTAGTACAGGTATCCGACCATTTAGGAGAATGTGAGCTATGTAGACCTTGGGAGGGACGCATTTTATCAGTTACCGGAGCAACTAAGGGCTACCCGACTGTAGCAGAAGCGGAAGCAAACGGATTGTTTCACCCAAATTGCAGACATGCAATAAACGCATTAATCCCCTCTTTGGCAAAAGAAACCCGGGCCTATTATCCGGAAGAAAAAACGAGAGTAATATCAAAAGCAGAGATTGAAAAGGCTACTAAGTTAGGGCGGCCGAGCTTACCAAAATGACACTACCATTTGACATTTGCATTTTGATATAATTAAAATGTAATATAAACATAGGACGTACGCGGAAAGTGGCCGCGACAAAAACACGATATGCCAGAACCAGTTAACAACAATCAAGAAAATAATCAAAATAACGGTGGGAACGGAAAAGGTAGCGGGACCGACCCGAATAACAACGAGAATACCAAACCGTTTGACCCCAAGGCTTTAGGCGACGAAGATATAGCAAAAATCTTCGAGGACCCGAGAGTATGGAAACACCCACGATTTAAAGAGCTTAACGAGGACGCCAAGTATGGCAAAGAAGCCAAACAGCGCGAAGCAGAGGCCGAAGAAACAAGGCTAAAGGAACAAAAGAAATTTGAAGAATTAGCCAATAAAAATAAATCAAAGGCCGACGAAGCGGAAGCGAGATATAAAAAAGCCGTAGTTGATAATAAAATTCAACTCGAAGCTAGCAAACTTGGTGTAGTAGATTTAGAAGCAGTTTTAGCACTCGTTGACCGCTCAAAAGTCGTTGTAGCCGACGACGGTAGTATTACCGGAGTTGACGAAGCGGTAAAAGCCTTAATTGAGGCAAAACCATACCTAAAAAGCGGTCAAAATAATAACGTTAATATCGGTTCGGGTGTAAATCCGGACGACAATAACGCCGGAGCTAAAAAGTTTACATTGAGCCAAGTACAAAACCCTACATTTTATAGGGAACATGAAAAAGAAATATTGGCGGCAATGAAAACACCGGGCGCTATTATAGACGACGTTACGCCACGAGGTTAAGACTTCTAAAAACTTCTAATTCCCCTCCTTTAAGCAAACATTACTTTGACGCTAGATTTTTATTTAGCTATTAAAATATGAAAGGAGGTGAAACAATAAAATACTATGACTGAAAACGTTTTAAATAATACGACTAATGCCGTGTTTATTCCTACGATTATTGCCCAAAAGGCCCTAGGTGCGTTCCGCTCCTACATGGATATAATCGGTAAAGTAAGCCGCGATAGTGATTGGACAACTGCAACCGTTGGTACTACCGTTCAGGTAGCAAAGAGGGGCGCAGTTTCCGCTAACTCCAAAACCGCCGGAAATAACTACACCAAACAAAATCCGACCGGTACTAACGTATCCGTTGTGTTGAACAATCAAAAAGAGGTAACTCTTACGATTGACGACGTAACAAAGGTGGTAGAAAACCAAGATACGCAACAGGGTTATGGCGAGGACGCCGCTATTGCATTGCTCGAAGCTATGGAAAGTGCCGTTTTGGCGCTTCACCCTAGTATCCAAAACACTAGAACTTTTGACGCTACAAGTGGTGCCTCTAAAGACGCCGCTTTACTTGGTATCCGCAAGTATTTCGTAGACCAGAAAGTACCTAGATTAGAGCAAAGGTATCTTTATGTTGACAGCTCCGTTATGAACGAGTTGTTAGAGGAAGATAAATACAGCCGTTACGACGCAACCGGCAATAAGGCTCCTCTACAAGAGGGCCAGATTGTTAGAGCATACGGATTAGAAATTCACGAAAGCCAGTTGGTACCCGCAACCGGTTCGCCAGTTGCTTACCACAACGTCGCTTACACACGCAACGGATTTGTCTTGGCAACAAGACCACTTCCAAGGCCAGAAGGCTTCGGAGGCCGTTACGCAATAATCAACGACGAGGAACTCGGAATTTCGTTAAGGTCCTTATTCTGGTACAACGCCGACCTTGGCGCTCACCAGTTGACACTCGACGTACTCTACGGAGTCGCGATTTTGGACCAACGCCGAGTATTAGAAGTCGAGAGCTTCTAATAAAAACGGTTTACGCTCGTAAAATGAATAGCCCGGAGCAAGTAATTGCGCCGGGTTATTCTTTTGTGTAATATAAATGTAAAGCGTAAACTGTAGATATGCCTTTACTCATAAATCCATACGGTAAAATTGTTAGTTTAGACGACCCGGAGCAGGTCAAATATTGGCTTGAGCAACCCGGTTTTAGGCGTGCCACTCCACAAGAAGAAAAAGACTACAGAAAAGAGGCAGAAAAAAAGCTACTTCAAAACGAATTTAATAAAGAAAAGGGCAAGGGTATTTATTTAGCTACTGTTAGTGTCGGTGGCAAAGACGGTTACGGTAGAGCCTCGGAGTTAATAACTAGAGAGCTTCAAAATGCCGGAGTGCCGGTAACACGCTTTTACAATGAGCAAAAGGTAGCTATTTTGTTTCATAACCCATATTCTATTTTGCGCTTAGAGGCACATTACAGAATTTTATATACCATGTTTGAAAGTACTAAAATTCCGGACGATTGGAAACCATATTTAGACGCGGCCGACAAGATTTTAGTACCCTCCAAGTTTTGCCAAGAAGCATTTAAAAAGGCCGGTGTTGAAACGGAGGTAGTGCCACTTGGCTACGACGACGAAGTTTTTAAATATAAGCAACGAGTAGATAAGCGCAAAGATAGAAAAGACTTTGTATTTTTGCACTACAACGCCTTTAATGTCCGAAAAGGGTTTATGGAGGTTTTTAATGCGTTTGTAAAAGAATTTGCCAAAGACGAACCGGTTAAGTTAGTGCTAAAAACCACGCTTAATCAATCGCCTTTACCTATTACTAAAAGCCAGTATCCAAATATTGAAATTATTTACGGAAAATCTACAGAGCAACAATTACTAGATATTATCTATAATTCAGATTGCTTTGTATTCCCCTCCCGGGGCGAGGGCTTCGGTATGACGCCTCTTGAGTGCATGGCTACCGGTATTCCGGCCATTGTACCTAACGCTCACGGCATAGCAGAGTACTTTAATGCGGAATGTATGTATGAAGCTAAAGTAGGTTCAACTTGCCCGGCGATTTACAGCAGATATAAAGGCCAAGACGTAGGAGAAATGGTAGTATGCGACGAAAAGGAATTACGCAAAACAATGCGCTATATTTACGAACACCAAGACGAAGCTAGGGAAAAAGGCAAGTTAGCGGCCGAGTATGTTAAGCAATGGACATTTAAACAAACGGCGCAAAGACTTAAAGAAATTTACGAGGGCGTTATTGTTAAGCCGCTTCCGGAGCGTAAAATTAAAAGTGTATTAACGCTTGAAGCGATTTAAAGGAGGTGAATAATAATGGCTAAAACTAAAAAGGAAACTAAAGAAAATAAAGCTACCGACGAGAAAATGGCTTTTGCTTATTCTTGTCCGGCATGTAGCCAAGTGGCAATAGAAACCTCGAATAAAATGTTAGGTGTTGAGGTTGATTGTAAGGCTTGCGGCAAACGCATTAAGCTAGACAATCCCGACTTATATAAAAAACTATAAAATATATGAAAATTAAGTATTGTGGTCCCGCTAAGGATTATTCCGGCTATGGAGAAGCAAACCGCCATGACATAGCGGCTTTGTATATGGCCGGTGTAGATATTACCACCGAAATACCAATTTATACTTTAGAAGCCTCCGACTATGGCAGAGTTGGCGAAATTGCTATAGAAAACGAAAACAGGGAGCTAGGATACAAAATTAAAATAATTCATACTACCCCGAACGTATACCCTACTTACTTTGAAGCCGGTAAATATCATATCGGCCGGGCATTTTGGGAAACGGACAAAGTACCCCTAGATTTTGCACAAAACCTACAGCTTGTAGACGAAATTTGGACCGGAAGTAAGTATAACGAGCAAGCAATGAGAAACGCCGGAATAACTAAGCCAATTTTTATTATTCCGGAAGCAATAGACGCCTCCATAGACCATACAAAAACAGAACCTTACTTAGTTGAAAATAAAGACGACTTTAAATTTTATTCAATATTTGA
>ERZ869907.105-NODE-105-length-38051-cov-5.684467_pt1 | contig 38051 bp, 47 predicted proteins | sample MGYA00579309_ERZ869907 | MGnify/ENA primary metagenome ERZ869907 (study PRJEB32216, sample SAMN09231814) | wastewater metagenome | place: USA: Maryland | collected 2016-07-30 | study: EMG produced TPA metagenomics assembly of the PRJNA472060 data set (Reclaimed... | reverse complement strand
AGGATGCACTGGGAAAGTACGGAGGATTCTTGCTCAAGAGTTACGGAGCAGAAAAAGGTTTTACTTCGGGAGATTCTGAAAAAGCGTATCAGTCAGCTCTTGCCACAGGGAAAAAGGGATTGTTTTCAGACCTCGGAACGATACGGACTCAAGAAAACCAGTACGGAAATGTAGACCCAACGACTGGCGATGTGATTCGTACATCGACAAAGCTCCAGTACTCGAACACTGGCGCTGGTGGAACTGGCACGAACATTTATGCGTTGCCATCCGCATCGGATTTGAAAACGCCACCCGTGCCGAAGTTACAAAACACCGCACGAAAGAGCATAGTTGCGCCCCGAGCTGGACTTCCAACATTACCAACCATACCGACATTATAAATTTTATAAATTAAAACACCATGCAACCATATACAGTTCAATCAGGAGATACACTATCCGCAATCGCAAAGCGGTATGGTGTAGGTATAGGTAGTATATCTGGATATCGATCTGGAAACCCGAATTTGATATACCCGGGAGAAAAATTGACAGTAAGTGGCATATCAACACCAGTTGTTCCGCAAGTCACATCATCTCCAACTATGCCAACTGTACCAACCATATCTTCTTCTACGTCTTCTCCGCCCGTGTATCAAGGTGGGCAGAGTATGCCTGCATATGGAACACCAGAATATGTTGCTCAATTTAAGTCGCCACCAATACCATCAACAAATACGCCACAACCGACTACGCCGGCGGTAACAACTACTCCCACTCCAACCCCGTCTACATCATCAACTGAAACATCTAACGAAACACTCGATAAGTATTTAAAGATGTTCTCCCAAAAACTCGAACCGTCTCAAGAGGTTAAAGATTTGCAGAGAAAAGTAGCAGAAGCTGAAGCAAACAGGGTCACTCTTAAAAGAGGAATTGAACAGCTACCAATAGCTCGAAGCTATATGGGTGGTTACGAAACAGAATTGAATAAAAATATAGATGCAGAAGTTGGAGCAATCAATCCGATGATCCAAACATTGGAGTCTCAAAGAGCATCTGAGCTCTCAGGTCTAGGGACAATGCTTGGTGTTATGAAGCCGACATCGGTAGCTCCCGGGAACAATCTTGTCGATCCTATTACTGGAAGGGTGATATCTTCTGGTACAAGTCCTGCTGATACACAAGCGCGTGATACATTTTACAATCTCGCTCAAACATATCCTGATGCTGGTATTGTATATGATCCATCAAAAAGTCTTCAAGAAAACTTAACCTCAGCACAACAGAAAGTAAGCAACTCACCTTCATTCCAAGCCAAGAACACTGTGTACGCAATCAATCCACTCACCGGTGAACCGACAATAATAAATAAGAGAACTGGAGAAAGTGGATGGGAATCTAGTGGTGGAACTGCTCTCGGAGCCACCGCACCGTCAGCGACAGGAGGTGGTGTATCTCTCGATGTCGGATCGTCAGGTAATTCTGTGTCTGCACTCCAAAACTGGCTCATACAACAAGGATACAATATACCTGCTGGAGCGACTGGATATTATGGCGCGCAGACACAAGCGGCAGTGGCCGCATTCCAGAAAGCGACTGGCATAGACACATCTGGCGGGGGTGTAGGAACATTCGGGCCCCGAACACAAGCGGCGGCCGCGCAAAAAGGATTCTCGATCGGTGGCGAAGCTCCGTCACCACAAGCAGGTGGTACTCCGTCTCCAACAATGGATGTCAGTCGACTAGCACCAGAACTGAGGGCCACTCTCCAAGACCTCGGTGGCATAAAGTTCTTTGACGCTTCAAAGGCTACCACTGCACAACTGCCATATCTGCAACGCGCATCGCAAGCCACAGGCATACCGCTCCTATCCAAGGAGGACGCTAACAAGGTGCAAGAGACATACGGAGCGTTTACTGGTGCATCGTCTCTTGTAGATAGCATATCGTCTCTAACGGCCAATGTAATAACCGCTACGAATGATTCTGTGAGCCAGACTAAACAGGCCGCATACCTGACCGCTGTTGAAAAGGCACCGTCGCTGTTTACTGACGATGGCGCAAAGCAGTTCATATCGGCTCGTAACTCTGTGCTGTCGCTCATCACTCGAGCGGCCGGCGAAAAGGGAGTGCTGACCAATCAAGATGTGGCTAGGATAAAAGAAGCTCTTCCGTCATACGGAGACAATGCGGGGCTAGCCACGCAGAAAGCAAATAACCTGCTCAATGTCCTCAACTCGGTGTTTAAGGGAGCGGTACAAGCGTACATAACCCCAGGATCATCTAGATCAAACTCGAATGCTGGAAATGCAACGAGCGGAGTAACATCGAGCGGGATTAAGTACACGGTCACTCAATAAAAAAATGGCAACAATTCAATTCGAAAATGGAATAAAAGTAAACTTCGAAGGTCAACCCACTCCTCAAGATATAGAAGAAGTTTCAAATCAACTACAGTCGCAAGGTAAACTGTCGCAACCTTCTAATAAAGAAAAAATACCTTGGTCTCAAAGACCAGAATCTAGTTTCACATGGAAAGTGTCACCAGAGGAGCTCGAGAGAAAGGCATCAGGAGAGGAAGGCGTGAGTCCGATCAAGTCGGTTGCAAGGCCGCTCGTCAACCTGCTCGGATTGCCACTCCAAACCGCTGAGAAATTAGCTAAGATACCGTTCAATATTGCAGACCTGTATAAGGAGCAAGGACTGAGCGGTGTAGGACAGGCAGGTATCGATGTGGTGGAGAACCTTGCCGCTCCATTCACATGGCTCGGCAAGAACCTGCTAGGACTTCAATCGGCTGGAATAAAAGCTATGACTGGCAGATCAATCGATCCAGAAGCCGAGGCGGCTACAACCAAGACAGTCGAAGCATTGAAACATCCGCTTGATACGGCCACGAACATCGCTACTGGCGCATACCAAATCAGCCAAGAAGAGCCGATGATGCTACCGCTTGCTCTTGAGGGTGGCGCGTCAGGCGTGAACAGGCTGGCCGGCAGAAAAGTCTTACCACCGCCAGTAGAGACAATCGCCCAGACGGTCACAAAGCCCGTTGGAGCTGCCGTTGATTACATCACGGCTCCGATCAAGAGCGCTGCTGTTACCAAGAGGGTTTCAGATTTTGAGAAAGTTTTCAATATGAGCAAGGGAATGTCTGCAACCGAGGTCAAGTACGGCAAGAATTCTCCACAGATGGCGGCACAACTCGAATCGGAGGGCGTCGACATGAAGTTCGGCAGAGACGAACGCGGCAGACTTGATACTACGGCTGCACAGAGAAGTGTGTCAGAAGTTGCCACCAGAGACAATGCGCTCATGAATAAGCTTCTTAAGGATTCCGATGCAACTATAGACCTCAACCAGATCGAGGCCGCGGCGAAAGAAGCCGCTCGCATAGAATACAAAGGAACAGCTCAAGATCAAGCACTGGCACATATTGAGAATGAGATGGCCGCCTACAGGAGACAATACGCTGGCGATGCCATACTCGACGAAGGACCAGGTGGTAGATTCCTGTTGAAGGCCGATGTGGCCAATGGCATAAAACAGGACTTGTGGAGTAAATCGAAGTTCTCCCCGTTTGCAAGTGAGACTGAAAATACATCGGCCGGCACGAAATATCTCATGGGTCACGAAATCAAGGGGGTCATTGAGGATACAGTCGGCGGAGACAATATCGTTGGTCGACTGAACGCCAGGCTCGGCGACATCGCCCAGCTCGAAAAGGTACTGCAACGAGCGCAAGGCGGAGCAGTGCATGGGGGATTCATGAGTCGAATGTTTGGCCGAGTGGTCGGTGGCATAGCTGGTGCTGGCGGAGGTCCAGTCGGTTCGGTAGTCGGATCGATTACCGGCGACATGGTGGCCGATGCACTCAACAATCCCAATCGTCCGTTCGGTTGGGCGAAGATGGTTCTTGATCGAGCGCAATCCGAAGCGCCGGAGTTACTCAAGGAAGTCGAAGCACGTTTAAGAACTACGGCAGCCGAGCGATTGGCAAGACCCAGATTGAAAGAACCTGATTACATGGAAATGGGGCCAGAAACTCCTCCACCACCAGAAACTCCAACAATCTTCGGACAGACACCCGATCAATACTACGAGGGTATTCGCCAACAAAACACACTGAGATTGCCAGCTGGTAACCCAAATATGATACAAGGAGAAACTGTAAGACTGAAAGCACCGTATTCGCAGGAATCACAAGCACAGTCAATGGGTACATTTGAATCAACACCACCAACTATATCAGGTGCCGTGGCTAAATTTGAAACAGGTAGTCCTGTGGTTACTCCAGCTGTCAGGTATTCGAAAGCAGGTCTAGAAAATACCGACTCATATCGTGGTGGTACTTGGTATGCAACACCAGAAAGTAAAACATTTGATTTCACTTCTGAAAAAAGTATTGGAGGACCTAATAAATCCGAAGCGAATGTATCGATGAAAAATCCTCTAGTAATTGAAAACTCCAGCATAGAAGAAGGATCATTTGCCGTGATTAATGACGGATACGAAGGTTACTTGTCACCACAGCAAGCAAGACTGGCCAATACTTTGTATGAGCATTTCATCAATGCCGGTGAGAAAGGACCTGCGGGATTCATAAATAATATCAGAGATGTCCTTATTCAAAACGGTAATACTCCAGAGCAGATAAAAAGTGTTCTCGCTACTAGCGACAGATTTGATGCCGCCATGGATCTTGTTATTTCAAAAGGGTTGCGTGAAGCAGGATATGACGGTCTGATTCTAGAAAATCAATACAAAGGAAATGTCATTGATCGTCATATTTTCAAAGTGCAAGACGAATCACAAGCGAAAAAGATAGGTACTATGAAAGATTCACCACAAGATTCCCATTTTGATGAGAAAAAACTTGTTGATAGTTCACAGCAGGCATACAAAGAATTGAATGATCCAAAACACTTGTCAGGATATCCAGCTGAATCAAGTATGACTGTAGGCGATGTTCTTGTAAGTAATGAATCGAGGTCACACTTTTCTGACATTAAAGATGTACCAATAGCTTTTATGTCTGATGGAGATCTGACAAAAGTGGCAGGAACCAAGACAAAAGGGGCATTCGCAACAGATTCAAACGGGACAAGATTTATTGCCCTGAATGTTAATCTTCCAGCATCTGAAATTACCAGAACATTGGCTGAAGAAATGATTCATGCAAAACAGGTTTTGGTAAAAGGAATAAAGACATCATCGTCGGGTCTGGATGGCGATGCGTACGATAATTTCCCACAAGAAGTAACAGCAAAAAAAGGTGCTAAATATTTCTCTCCGGCACCAACGGTGTCAGACTTTTTTGAACAGCAAAATAAAAAAACAAGTAAGCCTACAATGTCACAGTCGACCCCATCGACAATGTTTGGAAGAATGTCGGAAAGCCCTTTGAAAGGCATAAGCCAAGATACAAAAGATTGGTTTGATAACTGGGTAAATGTTGAGTCTAATGATTTCAGAATTAATCCTCCTAGTCAAAAAGTAGTTGAAGAATTATCGAAGTATAAACCTACAAAACCTATAAAAGTATATAGAGCCGTTCCGAATGAATCTGATGTTGCTGAATCGTATGCGGATTCGATGTCATCAATGACTGGATATGATTCATGGACAAAAAGTCTGAAAGTAGCCAAAGAATTTGCATCTACGCGTGGAGGGAAAGTTATTTCCAAGACTGTTAATCCTGAAGATGTGCTTGTTGATTTCGACTTGTTACCGAAAGATCAAATTGATGAAATGCTCGGAATATTTGGTAATACAGAAAAAGAAATAATCATCCGTGATTCATCAGGAGAAGTCCCACCGCAAAAAGTAAGTAAGCCATCACCCAGAACAGGCGGATCCTCCAACTTCGAGGGAGGAGTTCTAGGAATGCCGCCATCAGGCCAGTGATCACTAAAGTTTGTATCATTTATTAATTATATCACAACGCTCGTATGTCAATACTCGGATCAATATCAAATATAGGGGAGAACATCGGAAGTGCTATTCGTGGTGTCATTCCAACCGCTAAAATGACATACGGTGCCCAAAATACCCCCCAGACGACACAGGAACCACCACAGGTGACATATCGCGTGCCAGGACGAGATTTGACCCTATCTGACACAGATTTGGCCGTCCTGAGGCCCGTATTGTATGGTGAATTGAGCAATCGCAACCAAACCAAGAAAGAACTCGAAGCCCGTGTGATCCTGAATACCGCGCTCAATCGCATGAAAGAATATACCGCCAAGGGACAAACGAAGACACTGTCCGATGTACTGTCCGCCCCGAACCAGTACCAAGCGTATGGTGGCGAGCAGTTCAATGCGTACGGCAACCCACCGGACGAGCTGTCGAAAAAGAAAAGGGAACAGGTCGACGCGATCGTCCAGAAGTTTCTGAATGAAATGGAGGGTGGCGAGTTTCCAGATGTAACGGAGGGCGCATATTATTACAAGCATCACCCTAGCGGTATCATCGAGTACGACAACAAGAGACCACTGTTCGAGACACCACTCGGCCAGAAGTGATATAATTCAATCAACATGCCATACACAAGCAACCAATCAAATCTCGGTACAGGAGCTTTACTCGATAGACTAGATACTCGAGACTACAAGTGGAGTGAGGTCGGTTCTGTTCTTCCTCCATTCGGCTGGAATGAGGAATACTCTGTGCTCGACGAGGTCAAGTCCGCAATCGGCAATCCGGCGTTCGTGCTCAATGCAAAGAACCAAGATGGATCGTATAGTTGTGGTGGACAGGCATGGGCATACTACGGTGCTGTACTTGAAAGTATATTCACGAAGTCATACGAAGAACGCAGTGCGAAGTTCATATACTCCCAGACATACGTACAAGGTGGAGGATCATCTGGCCGAGACAACAACAATCTCGTGACAAAGCAAGGATGGGGACTTGAGTCTCTGACTCCATCTTACGAGAACGGAATGCCTCCCGGCGAGTACTTCATGGAGCGAGGTCAGGACATCACTGACAACGCGAGAGCTCAAGCGAAACTATCAAAAGCGCTATCATACGCCAGTGTGGATTTTGGTATTGATAGTTTGGCGCAGGCATGCAAAGCGAACCATGGTCTCATCATCGGCATAGTAGGCAAGAACAACGGGACATGGATGTCAAGGAAACCTGCACCTCCGAAAAAGAAAGACGATCAATTATGGCAATCACCATGGTATCACTGGATGTACGTTGGTGGCGCAGGAATGTTTGAAGGAGAGAAAGCTATTAGAGCAATCAACAGTTGGGGCAATGTGGCTGGCGACAGGGGATGGCAGTGGATAACTGAGTCGTATCTAAACGCAATTCTTGATGACTCATCACACGGCAACAAAACCGTGTTTGGAGCGTGGACGCTTATGTACGACAAGAATCCTCAACCGTCACAGGGATTCACTCACAGATTTGAAGTACCGATAGAGTTCGGTATGAACAGTTCCGAAGTGAAAGCGCTTCAGACGGCGCTCAAGTTAACTGGAGACTTTCCGTCATCGGTTCCAGTTACAGGTTTCTATGGGAACATAACTGCCCAAGCGGTGTACAAGTTCCAAATCCGAAATGGTGTGTATCCAACTGCACGTGATCATGTGGGACCGAAAACACGAGATATCTTGAATACGATCTTTGACAAATAAATATTTCATTCTAAATGCAATGCTTTGGGACGGCTACTCTACTTGTGTTCTCACACACACGGCGAACTCTTGCCGACCTTTTCTAGAGTAGCCATCCCAGCGCATTGTCGTTGGAAATGAAAGGATTGATATGTATGAGATACACAATAAGAACAGTTACTCCGTCTGCACAACATGCCATTCGCCATTCCCAAAAACATGGTTATGTCAGCGAAAAGCGGTGCAGAAAGGTACTCTCACATTCTGCTCAAACAGATGTTGTGAAGAATACCAAAGAACCGGTGCTCGTAAAGTTTTGGGCATCCATGGGATTCAATGTACCCATGCGATCATCGCATGATTGAATGGATGTGATCTAATGTGTTTACGCGAACCTAATCCGTTCGCATAGGGCGACTACTATCATGGTCGCCTTTTATTATTTTTGATATGATTACACAAAGGTCGAACTTTATAAAAAGTGCACAAAAACATTGACATGTCAAAAAGCATATTTTCCTCATGGACGTTCTGGTTTGGAGTCGTCCAGATACTCTACGGTGGAGTCGGCTTACTCAGCGGATTCGTTGATCAAGCGCAGGGAGTAACTCTTGTAATTACAGGTATTAGTTCGATAGGATTTCGCATCAAGACGAATAGCTCAGTCGAATTGGGATAGAGTGTCTAAAATATCGCTCGGTTGAGCGATATTTTTATACACTAGTTATCCACATCTGTGGTTTGCATGATACAGCGGTCGTATGATAGGATGTACTCGGTCGAACATTATAAAACAATAACTGAGGCAGACGAAGAAAATCGAACCCCTCAAAAACCATGATCGCAAAAATACAAAAGTGTGTTGCGATCGCCATAGCAGTGATTGCTAATTTGCTAATCATTGATCTAGCGATTATGGCGGTCACTATGCTACAGATCGCAAACGGAGTACCGACTCCGCACATCCCATTCTGGGATGCGCAGATTCGGGCAGTATTATCAATAATTGAACTATAAAATGCAATGAGATATATCAACCCTAATCCAAACTGCGAGTATTGTGGTGGCGATGGATATACACACATCCAACATCAACAGGAGGCAGGAAGAATTGTAGATGGAGATAGTTACCGATGTATTTGTTGCACACCAATAACAAATGATAAAAACAAAGAAAGCGAAAGAATCAACACAAGTAGTGGCGATTCCGATGTCCCAACAGTTGACGACCGAGAAGACGAAAGCCTCTAAGGCTGTATCGTACGCAAACGAGCTTGTTGTATCCACGAAAGATGAATACAACAAAGCGCTTGAAGAAGGTAAACACATTAAAACTATTCTTGAGAATGTGACCTTGAGGAGGGAGGAAATCACGAAGCCGATGAACGAAGCATTGAAAAGTACACGATTATTATTTAATCCAATCGAGTCCGCACTTGAGAACGCCATTATAACCATCAAGTCAAAAATGATGACATGGTATTCTGAAGAAAAGCGACGTGAACAGATTGAGCAACAGAAGATCGCTGACCGAGTAGACCGTGGCACCATGAAACCTGAGACTGCTGTAAAGAAATCTGCCGAGATAGAATCTCCAATTGCTCACGTAAAGACCGAGACTGCGACAGGTTCAGTGCGAACGGTCACAAAATACCGAGTGGTCGATAAAGCCAAGATTCCGTTGACTTTCATGGAACCTAACATGGTTGCCATCAAGACGGCTTTCCGCCAAGGACAGCCAGTCCCAGGAGTTGAGGCATACGAGGATTACGAACAAGCAATATCATGATCCACACCCTACTAATCGTCGCAGCAGTCGTGCTTGTCATGTACTGGCTCGATAAAAAGCTATGAGCAGTAAAAGAAGAAGACTAGAGAAACTGAAAGAAATCCGAGAAGTAGGAAAATGTGAGCTTTCGGATTTCTGCGAAAAATATGGATTTTATATGGAGCTTAAAAATGAATACCAGATTCGTGTGAATAATCGTGTAGACATATATCCAACATCTCGAAAATACTGCATCATGCACTGGGCTACTAATGATAATATTCAAAGATGGGGTCAATACGATAAATTAGAAGATTTATTAAAGTATATCCAAAGTTAGCCTAAAAGACCATGAAAAAACAAGTTAAAAAGAATGTTTCACACGAAACCTCAGTCGCCAAGACCGAGGAAAGGCGCAAGGTAGTCTTCGCTGGCGCTCAAAGCCTCCTCACAAGGCCAAAATCGAAGCAGGAGGAACAGAACCGTCAGCTCCTGATACTTACATCGAAAGCCCTCGCAATCAACCCATTCGGGGTCAATATACTCGGTAACCTGCCATATACGAACAACATCGGCAGGAAAGAAAAGCTCGCCCAATACGAGAAGACAGCACGATTCGAATATCGCTGGGTACGTAGATCGGAAACAGATCTCGACAAAGCAATCTGCGAATGCAGGATTGTTAAAGGCGACAAGCCTCTATGCGATTGGGTAACTGGAGAGTGTAGTCCTGCCACAATCAAAATGGGACCGCTTCAAGGTTATCAGAACCATATGGCACAGACACGTGCTGAGAACCGCGCATTCGAGGCTGCATACGGAAATAAGCTACGCCTCGAACTCTTCGGGAACATCCAACGCCTGATGAGTGGTGGAGTAGCCTCCGAAGATCAGGCCGCAAGAGCACTCAACGCAGGAAAGACCTCGTACGAGGAAGCCGTCGAGATGAGACCATCGAATGATCACGCTGCACCAATAGCACCAGCAGAAAAGAAAACCGAAATCACTGAATCTGATATGACGAAGATTCGTGCTATAATCAAGAGTACGGGATCTATTGATGCGCTCATACAGATCGACAACAAAGTACAGGGTAGTAAACTCTACACTAAAGCGCAGAAAGACGAGATCAAAAAACTAACATCCGACAGAGGACATGAACTCGATGTGTAAACCACAACAAAAAGTATTGACACTGCCAAGAGGATATCTATCTCCCTCGGCGATTGATACATGGAAGCGTGACCCTGAAAAATATATCCGGCATTACTTCTACGGCGAGCCGAATACCTTTGAGAATGACTCAACAAGATTTGGCACGATGTTTGACGATGCCCGGGCTGGAGACAGAAAACACGATGATCCAATAATTGAGATGTTACTCAATACTCTACCTGCCCTAGGTAAGCCCAAAATCACGATTACAGCTAGTTTGCCATCAAAGTTCGGGAATATACCACTACTTGGAGAATTGGACGACTACAACCCCAAAACGCACGATTTTGACGAGTATAAGACTGGCATGCGCAAGTGGACACAAAATCTTGCAAACAAACAGCATCAGATTTTATTCTATCAACTCATGCTCTGGTTAAACCATGATGTGTTAGATAATAAAAAAAGTCTGATCTGGGTAGAGACCAAAAGAGATGATCGTGGCGATATTTGTCCGACAGGTAAGGTTATGACATTCCCAGTCGAAGTAACACTTACCCAATTGCTGAAATTCTCTAGAGAGATCATCAATGTAGCTCATGAGATATCAGAGTTTTATAAAGACACAATAAATAAAACAGTATTATGAACGTAGATATCATCAAAGTCATTAGCGTAACTAAGCACCCAAAAGGTAACAAGCCACGCCCAGGATATCACCGTGTCGAAGCGGTGGTGCGCTGGGGCAAGAATGGTGTCGCCACCAGGCATGTTGACACTCAAAACGACAAAATAGGATTACTCAAACCATTAAAACCAAAAGAAGAACAACCATGTCACAACAAGAAAAAAGGATCTACCTCGGGCACGGAAAAAGAGTCAAGGACTACGACCTCATCAATTTCTCCCTCTGCATTTCCGACATCCCAACCTCATCACCATTCGAGTACAAAGGCAAAAAATACATCAAACTGGTCATCGGCGCAAAAAAGGAAACCGACCAGTATGGGAAGACACACTCGATTTGGTTAGACACATTCAAACCGCAAAAACAAAATCAGGAAGAAAATGATCAACCTCGTAGGCCGAGCGAGGAAGCAGTTATGAGCGACGGTGGAACTGATGTGGATGATATACCGTTCTAGCAGGTTATACACATCTGTCATATGTATTAGAGCCATAGTATGATAGAATGTGTTGAAAATCAACATCATGAAATTAATAAAATCAAACATCCCATTCACAATGGTCGCCAATGAAGTACTACGTAGTCGCACTCTATCTTGGAAAGCAAAGGGTCTGTATGCGTATCTATTCTCAAAGCCAGATGATTGGGATTTCTCCAGTAACAGAATAATTATTGAGAGTGCAGACGGTAGATCAGCAATCATGGCGGCATTGAGAGAATTAGAAACTTGTGGATATTTGGTAAGGAATAAATTGCCAAATGGCAAGATGGATTACTTTCTTAAGCATTCAACCCTAAGTCAGGAAAATGAACTTAGGGTAGCAGAGCCTAAGTCAGAAAACTGCACAATGCGAAAACTGCACAGTGCGGAAACTGAACTCATAACTAATATAGTACAATGTACTAATATAGATAAAACACATACTAAGACAGACACAGGGGTCGATCCTGCGCTTAATTTAGAGTATTTGTTAAAAATACCAGAAGAAGACATCAAGATGTTAATGGAAAAGTCATCAGCAACATCGGATCAAATAACATCCAAAGGTGAGGATCTCCACGATTACTGCTCTGCCAGAAGTAAACGATACAAGAATTACAGGGCATTTCTTCGAAACGCCATCAAACGTGATTATCCGAAAAATACCATACGCAGGTCGACGTATCCGATTAATCCAACCCATACAATATAAACATGGCATTAATATTTATACGAAACAGAAAAGATCCAATTACTATGTCGAATGAAAAAGTCAAAGTGGTCAAGAAATTGAGATTTGGTGAAAGATTACCAGATGGAAATATATATGGAAAAGCTAATCCCAATGAAGACATAGATCTTGGATTATGGTGCGGAGAAATAGGTCAAATCAGATCGATAGAATTAGAAAAGGAAATCCAACCACAAGTTGATGCCAAGATCAATGAAGATATCGAAGCAAAGAAAGCAGACGAAGCATGGATACGACAACCTGTTGAACAGAAAGCGAGGCACTACGAATATTTCAAGATCTACTGGTCATCGCGACATGAATTCAAAAAAGTTGAAATACCGCAAGAAGTGCTCGATAAGGTCTATCAGATCCAACTTGAATACTTCCAAGCTCATCCTGACGTATCGATAGTGCCGAGTGAAAACTTTAATAGTATATTTTCTCCGAATGTAAATCCGAAAACTCTGGCGGAGAAAATGAATGTTAATATTGACGACATACCAGCATGAAAAAAACAGGATTCAAATTCAAACCGAGGAAACCACTGAGACGAACTCCGCTACGAGTAGTTGGTCATTCGACGACTGCCGAGCTCAAGCAAGAAATCCAAGACACGCTTCGTTCGATCGGCCTGCATCGTGACGGTGGATGTGTACTACGAACTTATCCTGAAGCAGGTCCGTGTGGCGGAAGACGCAAAAGTGATGATGGTCTGATCCTGCAATGGGAGCATCTCATCACTAGATCCAATACGGCGACATTCGCTGATACAAGAAATGGCATCATACTCTGCCGAAACCATCATATATTATTCAAACCTCAACACAGCTCGTTGTACTGGAATCTGATACGAAGAATCATTGGTGAGGATCGCTGGAAATGGATGGAACGTGCTCGAGATGATCACATGCCACATAAGGTCGATTTGAAATTGGAACTTATCGCACTGAAACAAGAATTAAAAAAATACCAAAAAAATGTCTAAGCAAAAAAGAAAATCAAAGAGCATCGAAATATTCGCCAAGCTGACGAACACCGGAATCTCCATACCAAGTTCATGGAACAGGAATCGTCTCATGCTCGAAGCGCAGAAAGTTCCACCAGGCGGTGCGAACATCAAAATCACGATCAACTTCGTGTCGCGAGCGAAGTCCGGCGAGATGATGGGCTTCTACTGGGGTGCGGTACTGCCGATGTGGGTAGCTCACATGAAAGACCTGATCACGCAGAAAGACATCGCGGATGATCCGCTGATCATCAAAAAACTGATCAGCGCAAAGCGAATCAAAAAGAGCGAGGTCGACCAATCCCACAAGGATTTCATGAAATACTTCCGCCCGATTAAGACCAAGAACTGGCTTACTGGGGAAGAAGAAATCATTGGAGACAGCCTTGCCGACATGGACGCCTACAACGCAGCGCTGGTGATATCAGAAATCTACCAGCACGTGAACGAGAACAGTGGCATGATCCTGAACACGGTCGACTTCAAGAGAGCTCGCGACTCCATGGATATGATCATCGAACAGGGACCACGGGCGATCGCCAAGGACACAACGATAGAGTATCCGAAAAATGATATCACCAAACAAATACCTTTCTGACTTATCCACAGTGACAATACGAACGCTGTAAGATAAGATACTAGTATGACAACTTCCAAAAAAACATCTCCTTTGACAAAGTCCGCCATGAGTCAGCTCGGCTCGGTTGGTGGCAAGGCTATCGTCCGACAACGTGGCAAGGGCTACATGCGGAAACTCGTTACCAACTACTGGAACAGTCCAGCTGGTCGTGCGAGAAAAGCCTTGGCAAAGGCCAGACGAAAAGGTCGATAATTATTAGAATAAACAATACTCCAATGTCAAAATATAAAGTCATTGAATCGTATAACGATCAAAAAGTAGGCGACATCATTGAGTTGACAGCTGAAGATGCTGAATCACTCGTTGCTGATGGTCGAATTGAGGCTGTGGTAGAAGAAGAAGCTCCTGTGAATGTCTCAGCTCCCGAGAATGCTCCTGCCGAAACTAATACAGCTTCCACACCGACTGATGAATCCAAGACTGAGTAACATTGTATTTTACTAGTAATAACATTTTGAGAATCATGTTAAAAACAAACGATTCAAATCCTACTGAGCAGACGCATGAACAGAAGGATTTCCAACTTAGAGTTCAGTTGTTCGACAAGGAATTTCGTGCGATTCAGGATAAGTACAAACTGCGTGTCGTATCACAAGTTATGTTTCCAGGCGGAGCTGTCCTGTCGGTTCCAATTCAAGTATCTCCATTCAACCCAGTACCGACTTCTACCAATCCGTCAAACGACAAGGCAAGCAATCCGAGCGAATAATTACCATGCAAGAATTCCTTATCGCATACATAGCCATCATATCTACGATCAATCTGATCGCAATCGCTATCCACCACAGGCGTGAGTCGCTTCCTCGTATATACGTGAACGGTAAGCCGTCAACAGTTGAGCAAGCGAAATCTGCCTCTGGTGGTGCAATAAGGATACAAAAGGATACAAGAAAAGGATCGATATTTATTCCACCATCGGACATCGAGATTGAACGTCAACGCGTCATAGATGAACGAGGCGCTCAAGGTCTTGATACTCCAATTGATTTATTAAGAGAAAGAACCAATGAAGAATAAAAAAACCAAATTACCAATAATTTATCCACGTGGCAGTTGGCTTCTTGTGAAGCCTGCCGACGTGGCAACCGAGAATGAATTCGGTCTCACCATCCCCGACTCCGTTGAAAAAGAACAGAAGTCGCAGGGTGAAATCATCGAAGTGGGTCCCAAAGTCGATGGACTCAAGAAAGGCCAGATCGTGATGTACGGCGCATTTGCCGGAGAACCGATCCAGCTCAAGAGCAAGCATGAGCAGTACGACAAAGTCGACCTCGTGCTTCTTCTTGATGAAGACGTATTAGCAGTAATCGAATAAAACTATGTCTATGTCAACAGAAGGTGCGATGATAGAGTTGCCAAGGTACAAGTGTCACAAAGAAGTATGGGCACTAAAAATAAAAGCCATTGATGGCCTGAATCAAGACCCAATTGTCAGAGTGATTATTACACCGGAAGAAGATGGGTATGCTCCATTTGAGGTCGATAAGGAGTATGTCCTAAAACACCGTCTACAAGTCGGTGGATACTATGTCGTATACAAAGATGGCTACAAGTCATTTTCTCCAGCCAGTGTTTTTGAAGACGGATACAAGAAAATATAAGTCATGAAAAGCGTAGTCAGTTACAGCTCAACAAAACTTAAGCCAGTCATCCGTGACTATGGATGCCGAAGCATGATGCCTCATGATCTGAAACCAGTCAATGAAAATAGTCGTGTAAAAGTTGAAATATGTACACGATGTGGAAAAAAACTCAGATTCAAAAAGCATTATAAGGGCAGGACTGACAATCGCGCATATCTTGAAGCACATCAAAGAACATTCGCACAGCCTAACGGTAGAACAAAGCGTTTATACATGAAAATCCATCGGCCACAAAAATGCCGAATAATCATATGAATACCAGATTAAAGAACCTAGAAGAATATGTTCAAGATCCATCAAAAATTGCAAAGGATGATAGGATCGTCCAGATGTTGATCGATGAACGATATAACCGATTCCTTATCATGAGGAGTGGCCGTGTATTCAAACAAAGGGCACGCGGTCAAACGGGCGCATACGACCGATGGCAGGAGATAGATGTCCTCGCTGAGGTCAGACAAGATTTATTCACTAATTTAGACGAATATGCCAATAATCAGAATTGAACACAAATCGAGTTTTTCGATTATCATGTCGGCAATCCGAAAGATGGTCGACTTCATTGCCCCGACCTTCGGGCCGGCGGCCAATAAAGTAATCATCGAACGACCTATGTACAGAATGGTCGTTGATGACGGTGTGCAGATTGCCAGAGACTTTGAGCTTACGGATGCGGCCGAGAATGCCGTGGTCAAAGTGATCAAGGAAGTCGCCATCAAAACTAATGACCGTGTAGGCGACGGTACTACAGGCAGTTTGATCATGCTGAGGTCAATCATGGAGGAAGTCGCCAAGCAAAATTTCAAGGATGGTCGACTGATCAGCGAGGAACTCAAAAGAGCTGCTGACGAGGCCAAATCACAATTACTTTTTGATGCCAAGAAGATAACGAGGTGCGAAGACATAGAACGTGTCGCACGCATCTCATTCGATAATCAAGAGATCGCAACCCTCGTATCTGGACTGCTTACAAAGATAGGGAAAGATGGCGTGATAGCTCTAGAGCAGAGCAACACAATGTCCACAACATCGGAACGCCAAGATGGCATAGAGTTCAACAATGGGTATATCAGTCCGTATATGATAACTGATCCACAACGTGCCGAGGCCAACTTCGCGAATCCATATATACTCGTTACGAGTTACCGACTCACCAACGCAAACGATGTTATACCAATTATGAATGCGCTTATGGCACAAGGAAAACGTGAACTGCTTATCATTGCCGATAATGTTGAGAGCGATGCCCTAGCTACACTAATCATCAATCGCATGCAAGGCAAATTCGTGACGGTAGCTGTCCAATGTCCGCAGGGCGAGGACAAGCAACAGTTCCTTGAGGACATATGCACGCTCACTGGCGCGACATTGTTTACTGAGACAAAAGGAAATCGAGTCGACCAAGCAACCGTCGAAATGCTTGGAAAAGCAAATCGTGCGGTTATCAAGCAGAAAAAGACAACGATCGTCGGCGGTAAAGGACATAAATCGGACATCGAAAAAGCCAAACAGAAAATTCATGCCCAGCTTGAATCGAATCCAAGGGAAAGTGAGAAAGAAGCACTGTATCTGCGTCTCGCGAGATTTATTAATGGTGTAGCTGTAGTTAAAGTCGGTGCTCCAACCGAGGCCGAACAAAAATCTTTGAAATACAAAGTCGAGGATGTCATAAACGCCACAAAGGCCGCGATGCGCGGTGGAGTTGTCGCTGGCGCCGGCGTAGCACTATCTGGGATTACAACATCAAGTCCGATTCTCAACAAGGCACTAAGGGCACCGGCTATACAACTGTGCGAGAATATGTCCATCGAATACGCCTTTGATTCAAAAAAGAAAAGCGAGGCGTACAACATGGTCACAAAGGAAAGAGGCGATTACTTCAAGATTGGTGTCATTGACCCCGTCGAGGTGTTGATAGCACAGATCGAAAGTGCAGTCTCGATAGCATCGATATTAGTCACTAGTCATGGGATTCTTTGTGAAGAACCTGACAAACAAAATAATAAATAATCAAAACATGGAAAATAAAGAACCAGAAGTCTCATATCTCAAAAGCATTATGCTTCCATTGCTATCTCATCCAGAAGGACTTGAGGTGCATAAGAGTATTGATGACAGAGGCGTATACCTCGTCGTGAGAGTGAGCCAAGATGATATGGGACGAGTGATCGGTAAGCAAGGTCAAACCGCACAGTCCATTCGTAATCTTATCCGTCAGTTCGGTGGAGTGTATCAGAAATCAATTTCGATCAAAATCGAGGAACCTATTGGATCCACACGTTTCCGAAATGAGGAATCCGAACCATCAAGCTCTATTTAAGAATTGACTAATCAAACATTATCATGAGCCAGATGACAGAGACAAAAAAGCTACGCGTCCTTGATTGGACGAAGGAAAGGGGGGTGTTCAGGAAGGACAACCCAGATCCGCCGGAACCGAGACGACACATCGGTGATTGCCATATCTGTGGATTGCCAGTGTATGTGTCTAAGGGACAGATTATTAATATCGGCATGCAACAAAACAGTAACGGAGAGATTCGTCGTGTGTATGCACACAAGAGATGTCGAAAAGTATAAAAACATAGCACACAAAAAATGAACATTCTACTTACAACAATTGCGATAGTCGCTATCATCTTATCTGGTATGACGGCAATAATCACTCCAATGTTAGCGGTCGTAAGATCTCCAAAAGAACCGTACGGATGGAGTGATGCGATCCAAAATGCGATAGAGTTCGTAATGATACTTTTGCTCGCTCTGCGAGTACTTGAAAAAATATGAAAACACTAATAATAGTTTGGATATTATGTATCGTGGTTACTGCAATAAATGTTATTGTAGTATTTTCCTCATACAACAAAAACTGTATCCCCACCCAGGAAATAACATCAGAAGCACAGTTAATTACCGCTTATAAACAAGGGCAAGAATCAATGAAATGATGGATAAAACATTCTTTTTTATAATAGTCGTACTAATTGGAGCACCACTAACATTATGGTTAACGGCTTTCCTAACAATAAAATTATTCAGTTATTTACAATCGTTGCTATTTTAGTAACATTACTCTACGGAGTAATTAGTATATTTATCGGAAATCGTTAACAAATATTCGCTAACAAAAAACGAAACTATGCAAATCGGTAATACAAAAATTGAAGACATAAAACCATATCCTCGGAATGCTAAAAAGCATCCGAAGAAGCAAATTGAACAGATTGCAAATTCAATCTCTATGTTCGGTTTTGCACAGCCGATTGTGTTAGACAAGAATAATGTGATCATCGTAGGACACGGCCGATATGAGGCGGCCAAGCTACTCCAACTCAAAGATGTTCCAACGATAACGGTGAAGTTATCTGAAGATGAGGCTAAGGCCTACAGACTGGCCGACAACAAACTCAACGAAAGCGACTGGGAAATGGAGATGGTCATCGAACAATTGAAAGAGCTATCTCTACCACTACTCGATGTCACAGGATTTGAACGAGATCTTATATTAGAAATTAAAGAGGATGATTTAAAAGTCACCGTTCCTCAAAAACCAAGAAGTCATCATGGAGATGTATATGAACTTGGACATCATCGTGTAGTGTGTGGAGATTCCACAAAGATTGAAGACTATCGAAAATTACTCGGAAATGAAAAAGCTAGGCTAGTCTTCACTGATCCACCATATTCGATTGATTACGAATCAACGGTCGGTACATCAGGTAATAAGCATGGATTTGGATATGAAAGCGAGAAGTTCGGGGGGAGTGGGAAGATATTCAACGATAACAAAAGTCCAGAGGAAGCATTGAAATTCTATAAGGACATTCTAAAGTGTATTTATCAAGTTACGACCGATGACATGACTTTATACTGGTGGTTTGCATCGCGACACTATGCAATCAATGAGCAAGCATTCGTGAGTAATAATTTTCATGTATCACAGATGGCGTTCTGGCTCAAAAACAGCATGGTGTTCGCATATGGACAACTGTATCACCGGACATACGAGCCTTGTCTTGTTGGATGGAAAGAAAAACAAAAGCATTTTACAAATGGTGTCTTCACCAACATGACTGATCTCTGGACACTGGACAAGAAGACATTCTCCGACCACCTTGATGTTTGGTATAACCATCGTGATCCAGTAAACAAATATGTTCATCCGACACAGAAGCCAGTTGGATTGGCAGAACGGGCTCTCAAGAGAAGTTCACTCAAGGGAGATATTGTTCTCGATGCATTCGGGGGATCAGGTTCAACACTTATCGCATGCCATCAAATTGACCGAAGATGTTACATGATGGAACTCGACCCAAAGTATGTTGATGTGATCGTTCAAAGGTATGTCGACTATGCAGAGAACCCAGAGGTGATCAAGAATGGCAGAACGGACTCGTGGAAGAAAACAAAGGTCGACGAGGAGGACGAACATCAACCACATGGAGGCTCGCTCAAGAGACGCAAGAAGCGTACGGAATCAACTGACGACGATGAACCCATCTGATTTACTTGATCCATATAAAGTTCGTCGTGCTGAGGAAGATGCTCGAGCTTCGTATGATAGAAAGTTCCAAAGGTGGTTGAAACATCGACGGAACGAGAATACACAAGCCGCAAAGAATCTTCTGCACGAATTTGATAAATTACTACCAATATGAACACAAACAAAGCTACATCAACAATAATCCCACTGGCGATGAAATGCATAACCAACGCATTCATGGAACATGTACCAGGTGAAGACAATTCATGGAGAACGCAACACAACATAAATCTGGTCTTCGCTCGCGCAAACGATATGCTCGAAGAAGCATTAAAATATGCAAAGGAAGAGAAGCTCGCGGAACTCTACAACAAGAAGTAATATGTTCAAAGACACACCAGACGGAGAGACACACGCATACATCCACTGTGAGAAGTGTCTCGCATACTACACACCCGGATACCCACACGACTGCCCACCATGGCTCGTAGAGCTCGTAAAACAACACAATGCCAAAGAAAGCACCACAAAAAAAACCTGAAAACTCAGGGAAAATACAGGAAATCAAGCGTCTACCCAATGGACGCTTTCCGAAAGGTGTATCAGGTAATCCCGAGGGCCCAAAGCCCGGTTATAAACAAAGCGGTGTAAAGGCGATGTTTAAGGAAATGATACAACGTATACATGACAGTACCGACAAGTCATTCCAAGAGCTCTGGGTAGAACGAATGATAAAAACCCTCATCGAGGGCGATACCGCATTGAGTAAAATGTGGGTTGAACAGCTTGAGGGATCACCATCTAAACAGATATTTAATAATGTCAGTGGCATACTGGCCACAACACCAGTATCAAACGCCAAGGCCAAGAAACTCGTGCAAGAGTTTAACGCCGCACTACGAGCAGAGCTAAACAAAGACGACTATGATGAAGAAAAAGAAAATTAAAGGCATCATCCTTGACCTATGCGGTGGCACAGGCTCGTGGAGTAGACCATATAAAAATGCAGGATACGATGTACATACGATCACGTTACCCGATTATGATATAAAAAAGACCGAGACATTCGGAATGTTAATTATGTTTCCACACAGTACCATCAGAGACAAATCTATCGTGGTACGAACAGATGAAATCCATGGTATTCTTGCAGCCCCTCCCTGCACGATGTTCTCATTCGCACGCACCAAAGCGAAAACACCTCGTGACATCAAAGAGGGTATGGAATGCGTACGCGCGTGCCTCGAGATAATCTGGTATTGCCAATCAGTCGTTCAAGATACCAACAAGAAAACGCTACCGCTAAAATGGTGGGCGCTCGAGAACCCATACCACGGACTGCTCAAGAACATTATTGGTCGACCAGCATTCACATTCGATCCGTGGGAGTTCGGAGATGGATACCAAAAGCGCACGGCGCTCTGGGGCAGTTTCACCGATCCAGTAAAGAGACCAATACCAACGCTCGGGGTGAAGTTTGATTATCTGAAATCAAAAGATATTCATCCTGAAGTATTTGGAAAGTTCGACCGCCAGACACGCCGTTCGATTACTCCAGCAGGATTCGCTAACGCATTCTTCAAAGCAAACCAATGACATGCCAAAAGAGATTCAACCAATCGAAGACATCGGCCTCGTAGCCTTCCTGATCCAACACGATGTAAAGACCGAGGATGGCATGTCCCTCGACTTCAAAAACCACCAGTTCATGATCGATGTATATGAGGACATGTACTCACTCGAACGCGACATCGTGGGACTCAAGGCCGCTCAGGTCACATTCACCACCACGGCAACCAATGCCGTGCTTTGCATATGCAAGAACAAGCACATCGATATCATCTATACTCTGCCCACATACGACGATGTACGCATATTCTCCGGAGGTAAGGTGAACCGCATCATCGCTCAGAATCCCGTGTATCAAGCATGGGTGCCCGACAAGGACACCATGGAACAGAAGATCATCGGAGACAATGTGATTCACTTCCGTGGTACGCACCTCGCCAAAGCCGCTACAATGGTCGCATCCGATCTGAATGTCCACGATGAGGTGGATAGCTCGAACATGAAGGTCGTCGAGCAATACTCTACACGTCTCCAGCACTCGCACCTCAAGCGTACATGGTGGTTCAGTCACCCGAGCGTGCCTGATGTCGGTGTGGATGCTAAATGGAAGCTGTCGGATCAGAAGCATTGGATCGTGCAATGTCCCGAGTGCAAGAAGTCGCAATACGTCTCATGGCCAGAGAGCTTCGACATCGAGAAAGAGCGCTACATCTGCAAGGCATGCTCTGGGACCATAACACCTCTTGCGATGAAGACTGGCCGATGGGTACCACGATCATCAAAGCGTAGCGCAAAGATAAGTGGCTATTGGATACCTCTGTGGCTCATGCCCAAGGTGACTGCGCACGACATTATCGAGTACTTCCAAACCAAGCCTGCGGATTACTTTTACAACAAGGTGCTCGGACTGCCGTATGCTGGTGTAGGCAATAAAGTGAATCAAGCACAGATCATACAGAACACTACACGTAAGACATGGAAGCGTGACGCAGGCCGTCTCATTATGGGTGTAGATCCCGGAGAGACTATACGTTGGGTTATCGGAAATCGTGATGGTCTCGTACGATACGGAGAGTCTAAGGACTATTCGAGCGTTGAACGTTTCCTCAAGGATAGTGAACGGTCAATCGTTGTCATCGATGCAGGTGGAGATCTAATTGAGCCAAGACGATTGCGCAAGGCATACCCAGGCAGAGTATTTCTATGTCACTACCAGAAAGATCGCAAGACTATGCAACTCGTTCGGTGGGGTGAAAGTGACGAGTTTGGTAATGTGCTTGCCGACCGTAACCGCATGATACAGCTCGTGGTGGATGAGTTTGCCGAGAAAAAGATACCATTACATTACACGGAATCACCAGATCAGTGGCATGACTATTGGTTACACTTCTCTCACATATACCGAGCTGTAGAGATCAACGAATCAACTGATGAGAAGCAATTTGTTTGGAAGCGATTTGACCGTGACGACTGGGTACATGCCACGGTTTATTGGAAAGTTGGCATGCTTCGATTTGGTGGCAAGGGTAAAATCATTGGTGGCTTCAAGTCAAAGCCTGATCCGAATAGCTATATTATTACACCAGACAACCGTACTAGTATCAATCCACTTAAAAAACCTATAGACGAGGCATTACGTCGTGCGACGATCGTACGATCGACGGATAGTGGCGATTGGAGGGATGCATAAAGTTATCCACAGTTTCTTGTTAGTGTTAATAACTTCACAAAGATGATATAGTGAACATGTAAATCTGCCGGCGAGGCCATATCTCGTTCGGTTTTTTAATTTAAATAAAATTTATGCGTAATTACTTTTTAACAATATTTCTAGTTTTGGTGATGATATTAATAGGTAGATTGGTTTTATTAAATTGGGTAAAGTCTTTAGATAGATATGAGGAAACGATCCCACTTCCTGAAGTGAGTAAATGTTTGACAGGTACAACCAAAGTCGATGAAAAAACACAAGAATTGTATGAGTGCATTCATGGTATATGGATATACAGAGGGATTGTTGGTGATTCAAACAAGGGTTAAATAATAAATATAATAATATGGGAAGTATATTTGACGGATTCTATAGCCTCGGCGCAAACATCAATAAGGCTCGTGGTAAAGATACGAGCGAGGAAACAACTGTTGGTGTGTCTGGTGAATTTCTACCAGAACTCACACTTATGATACCTGATGGTGATCTCATCAAACTGATCGAGAAGTGGGACAAAAAATGGTCTGAATCCTCCGTGCGTGCTAACTGGATCAAACAGGTCGAAGATAATGAAAATTATTGGCGTGGAAAGCAATACAACAAGCTCGAGACCGAGCAACTTCGACCACTCGTCGATAATATTGTCTGGCAGGCAGTCGAAACATATTTGCCAGCCGCTAACAAGACACAACCAGAACCACTCGTAGAAGTTCGTGCGACCGAGAAGCAAACTGAAGACAATCTCAAGTATGCAGAACTCATTCGTAATCGCTTAGCCGATTGGACTACGGATGTGTATCTTCCACAGAAGCTCGAGAAGGCAGGACGTAATTGGCTACTTTCTTTACTCGGTGTTGCCAAGATGGGATGGAACATAGACGAGAACATGCCATCATGCAAAATTATTCGTCCGCGTAAAGTTATACTCGATCCAGATGCAGTAACTGACGAAGAGGGATACAACGGTAAGTACATCGGCGAATACCGCAAACTCGAAGCATCCGTAATTATAAACCTAATTGAAAAAGAGAGGCCTAATGATGCCGCATACATCAAGTCTCTCGTGAAGAACGAACTCGGAACTGATGTGCAATTCCAAGAATGGTGGACTGACGAATATGTGTGTTGGATATGCAACAAGAATGTTCTTCTCAAGAAAAAGAATATCAACTGGAACTGGTCTGCTGAAGTGCCTCAACAAATTGAGCCAACTGCGATCATGCAAGGCGAGGAGGGTCAGACCGCTAGTGAGACCGATGGAATTCCGACACCTGTTGAGGAACGTGCTGATAGTCCTGCCGTACAGGATGCTACATCAACAGGATCTGGACAGGGATCAACACCGCAGAACATGCCTGACGGAATGCCTGCTGTTCCACAGATGCCTCAATCACCACAGATGTCTGCTATGCCTGCTCCAACAGGACCGAACCATTTTGTAAAGCCGAAAAAGCCGTATGTATTTCTTTCTATATTCAACCTCGGCAAGACACCTGTAGACGAGACATCTATCGTCACACAGATCCTTCCTCAACAAGATCTCATTAACAAGCGCGAGAAGCAACTCGACAAGTACGCAGATGGATTAAATGGCGGTGTGGTCGTCTCAGAGGAGCGATCAGGTCTATCCAAAGAAGAGGCCAGAGATGTAACAGACGCATTGAGGCGTGGTGGAACGGTCATAGTGCCATCAGGAAGTCCACAGGATGCCGTATATCGCCTACCATCGAATCCATTGCCACCAGATGTGTATAACAACCTTATAGATAACAGATCGCGTGTGTACGACCTCTTCGGCATTAAAGGCATCACTCCTGCAGGTATAGGCAATGAAACTACCGTGCGTGGCAAGATAATCACGAAAGGACTGGACACCGACCGTATCGGCGGTGGCATCACCCCGTACTTCGAGATATTCGCTAGTGAGATCCTCAACTGGGTCGTTCAGCTCATGTATGTCTACGACGATATATTCTCTGCAAATCCAGGTGCTAAACCACCAAGGCTTAAGATTACAATTAAGCCAGGTTCACTTATTCCAAAGGATGCAACAACGAAAGCAAACCAAGCGATAGACCTTGCTAACGCGGGTAAGATGTCGCTCGTAGATTTGTACAAGGCACTTGAGTACTCAGATCCTGAGAAGATGGCCATGAATGTCTGGCTCGAAGCGAACGCACCAGAGATACTTTTCAAGGATGATCCGAGATTCCAAGAGGCAATGGCACTCATCCAGCAACGCATACAAGCGGCCGCCTCGGCGGCAGGAAAGGACGGTGCGAAAGGACCGTCTGAATCAATCAACTTCAAAGATCTGCCACCCGACGGCAAAACTCAAATGGCGGCACAAGCCGGAATCCGTTTGGATGCCGAAGCAGTGGCGGCTCACGAGGTGGCGTCAAGTCCCACGCCAGCAGTACCAGGCGACGGTCGAACATTACTAAGCAAAGTCCCAACGCAATAACATGCCAGCATTCTTAGAAAAAAAACTCGAGAAAGAATATGGCAAGGGCAATCCGAAAGTCTATGCTACAATGAACGCAATCGGAGCTATGCACGGCAACAAGGTGACTCCAAAGGGTGAGGAGATGCAACGAAAGCACGAGATGATGGAGTCTGAAGCGAAACGAGTGATGAAGAAATCAAAGAAGTAGTTTGACAGATTATTTAAAAGAAGATAACGGCGCGCTCGTTCGGTCGCGCCACATACAAATAATCGATCGCATATATACCATGCCAGAACCAATCAAGACGAATGTCCAGCCACAGGCACCGGACAATGGAGTAGAAACTCCATCGGAATCGTCAACCGAAAACAAACCACAAGGAGAGGCCGGAGCGTCCACCGGTACTGCTGGTCAGGGTAAAGACAACCAAGGCCAACAGCCACAAGAGGATGAATTTAAAGATCTCCCGTTCCATGAGCACCCTCGCTGGAAACAGCGTGAGCAAGAGTGGAACGACCGCTTTGAGAAGCAGGAGCAGCAATTTAGAGAGGATTTACGTAATGAAATACAGAAAGCAATTACTGCAAACAAGCCCCAAGCGCCAGCAGTAGATGACGCAGCAGAGGGACCAATTCCAGTATGGTTTGGAGGTGGCAAAGATACTCCAGAGGTTAGAAAGATGTGGAAGGAGTATGTCAATGAACAGCAAAAAATTATTGATCGTGCTGAAAAGCGAGCTGTTGAGGTCGCTCTAGGTAAAATCAATGATGGGCAGACCACCCAAGAAAAGGCTATTGACGATGCCAATAAACACTTCGAGACATCGGTCAACGGTCTTGAGGCGACATACGGCAAGAAGATTGACAGGAATGCATTGCTCAAGTATGTGCTCGATAATCAGATCATTGACCACGCTACACAGCGTTGGGATTACGCCAAAGGTTACCGTTGGATGATGGCAGAAAACGGCACGCCAGTACAGTCAATCCAACAAGGCCAAGGAGGTAACCGTCAGGACCGCAAGGCTCTTGCAGGTGCAACTATGAAGGATTCTGGAAAAGGCAACGATGGAAGTGGCAAGACTGTCACATCCTCCGATGACTTTAAGGATCCGTCAAAGAGACCTTGGTAATTTATTCAAATAATTTAATACTAAAATGGCAGAATTATACGGACAACGTATTCAGACAACCGTGCAAACATCATACCTTCCGTATGTTGTTGATACGATTCTGAACTCGAATGTCGAATTTCAGCGCATTGTCCGCTCCGCGAAAAAGTGGAGTGGTCGCACGAAACGTGTTCCAGTCAAAGTGTCTAAAAACACCACTGGTACATCATTTGCAGGTTATGACACGTTTTCAGTTTCCGCAACGGATAATCGTCAGTATATGGAATTTACCCCGTCATTTTACCAGATCTCCGTATCACTTCCAGGTGATGAGCTAGCTGTGGCCGACTCCGAAGACAAGGTGCTCGACCTCATGAAACTTACCATCCAAAGTGACACAGAAGACATGGCAGATGATCTCGGTACTCTCATATACTCCGATGGAACAGGAAATAGCAACAAAGACCCATTGGGTTTGGCAGCTGTTGTTGATGACGGAACATCCGTCGCTTCGATTGGTGGACTGGCTCGCGCAACATACACTACACTCAAATCTACAGTAACTGCTTCAAGTGGTACCATTACGCTCGCGAAAATGGACACCCTATGGAACAGTGTGGTATCTGGCTCTCAGAAACCTACGATTGGTCTTACAACTGAAACGATATTCGCTTTATATGGCCAATTGTTACGACCCCAGGAACGTATTAATAAGTCCACTGGACAGATGAAGTCTATGCGTGGACAAACAGGCTTCGCTAATCAAGGCGTCGATGGAATGACAGGTCTACAGTTTAATGACATGGCTATCATTGGAGACGAGAAGTGCACTTCGCAAGCACTTATCTATTTAAACGAGAACTATGTCGACTGGTATGCCTTGCCGTTCAACCTCGGCGGTGTCCAGTACAAACCCGTTCAATATAAGAGTCAGATCAAGGGTAACGACTACGATGCTCCTGTCGGTCTCGGGTTTTCATGGAGCGATTGGATTATTCCTGCGAACCAAGGTGCGGTAGTCGGCCACATCTACTTCGGCGGTCAACTCATCACAACCAACCCGAAGCGTCACGGCAAACTTACTGGAATTACGAGCCTTTAATCGCTAACCCATGACCACCATGACCAATAAACAAATTTTCGGAGGAATAGCGGCACTGGTCTTGATCCTAGCGATCGTGGTCGCAGTATTCCAATCAAGTACGAGTATTCCGACCAGAAGTGATATCGGAAAATCGGTAGGTAATCTTCTCATCGAGGATTACGACCCATATGTCAGGCAGAACGGAGGTGTATACACGAACCTCGAGATAAAGACCAGCGACAATCTTGAATCTTCCGGCACTTTGACTGTGTCTGGAGCTTCGACGATTGGATCGGCTACACTGAGTGGCAAGCTCACAACGAATGCAGGGCATCTTCGTAGTTATACAAATTCAACTTCAACTGTAGCAACTTCACAAACGCTCGAGATTGGAGACATTTTGGATTACGAATCTATGTTAATGGTTCCAAATACAGGTGCTTTAACTCTTACGTTCCCTGCTTCATCAACCATGTCTACATTGGTTCCTACAGCGGGTGATCGTCAAGATTTTTGTATTGTGAATAGTACCTCAACGGCCGCTGCTACAATAACTCTTGCAACTAATACAGGATTAGCTTTGCAAAGGGTAGCAACTTCTACAACTTCTGGTTCTGCGGGGATGCTAGCCATTCCAGCGAACGGGAGTGCGTGTGTGAAGTTTGTCCGTCAGACCGCAACAGCTTCAGCGTTTGATATTCAAGTTCTAGTAGAGAACTATATCAGTGCTGAATAGTCAATTTATTAACATTTATAATTTACCATTATTATGTCTAACCAATCAGCACTCTCAGGTACAGGTCCACAAACAGTCGCACAGGGAATATTCTCTGAGAGTTCTTTGCAGTTACATCGCATTGGCGATATGACTCACACTAATGACGGTCGAAAATTCCGTTATTGTAAAGTCGGGGATACTGCCCTTGTTCCGGGTAAACTGTATCAGGCACCTGCCGAAGATACTACCAATTTCCAGAATCTCACTGTTACCGCTCCGACTGCGGGCGATACTTCGATAGTCACAACCAGTACCGTAACTCTTACAGTTAATCAATTGGCTGGAGGATTTCTTGTTATTGAATCAGCCACGACCAATGCAGGTCAACTATTGCGTATTGCCAGCCACGCGGCCGCAACAGCAGCAGTAGTCACGATCGTTCTTGACGATCCTGTTCTATATACGCCAACAGGCACTGTTCAGATCGACATGCATCCGCATCCGTACAACGGTGTAATTGTTACTCCTACTACGACTACATCAACTCCAGTAGGATTTGCAGTATACAAAGTAACTGCGGAATACTACGGATGGCTTTGCACTCACGGGCCCACGTCGGCCTTGGCGCAAGGAACTGTAACCGTCGGAGATGGAGTTATAGCCGCAGAAACCACAACTACAGGTGCGGTCGTCTCTCAAGGAAATGATACGCATGATGCAGAAGTGGCTTATGCACTTACAGGGATCGCTTCGGGTGATTACGGTATTGTATTTGCAACCATCGACTAGTATCGATTTGGCCTCGCCATAACTTCTCATCTATCGACTGAGAAGTTATGCGAGACCAGCCAGAATAAAAAGATCGATTAAAAATAACTCACGTAAAGCGGCCTCGTGACCCGTAACACACTATGGAAATAATCACAGAGAAAGACTTCCAACCAGTAAAAACGGCTTCTAAATCAAGGATAGTCAAGCTCGTAAACTTTAGTAAAACACCGTTCACATGGACATGGAACAAAGTGCCTTATACGTTTCTACCCGGCGAAAAAAATGCAAAATTTATGGAAATATCGATTGCTATTCACTTCGCCAAACACCTCGTAAATAGGGAATTGCTCGCAAGAGGTCGTGAAAACGACACATCACCTAAAAATCCAGGAGAAAATCCGTTTTTTATGGAACTATTCCGTCGATGTATTATTGAAATCGACAGTGAATCGGGACCAACAGACCAAACCAAGCTAGAACAGGACGCTATCGATAAGAATATGCGTGCGAAGATGTCCCAAAAAGACGGAAAGACAGGTAAGACATTGTCTTCAAATGCAAAAACTACGGAAAAGGGACAAAAAGCTGATGAAGATAACACGAAAGAACTATCTCCAGTCGAGATCGCTAGAATGACAGGTCAATCCGAGCATCACCCAAAGATTAACAATCAGCCTGCGTCAAAAGCAGATGAGGACTTTGAAATCATTGAACCAGATTCAGATGAGAATGATGCGTAAATATCAAAAGTAATGTCTATCATATTAATTAAATTAAACCACTATCATGTCATATTCAGATAGAAATCAAAATCTTATACCAACCCTTATTTTGAAAAGTAGTGCAGGAGATAGTGCTGATGTTATAGGGTGGGCTGATCCGACTACACATAGGGTACTTGTTAATGCGACCATAACAGGATCCATTGGCGGAGTCAGTGCAATTGGGGACGGTACTGCTACAGTCACGACTGCTGGCACAAGGGTACAACTTTCAAGTGTGACATGTAGCAAGGTAATTATACAAGCACATGAATCTAACGCAGGTACAGTGGTCATCGGTGGATCAACAGTGGTCGCGGCCTTAGTCGGACGAAGAGGTACAGCTATCTTTCCGAGTCAATCCCAAGCGTTCTCTGTAACTAACTTGAATCTTTTATATATTGATAGCACAGAAAGTGGAGATAAAATTAATTACTACTATGAAATCTAAACGTATAATTTCAACGATGATCGTAATCGTAGGAATACTTCTGTCAAACATCAACTTTACCTATGCCCAGAACGATAGTCTGTGGAAGTTATCTTCTTCATTTCTGCAACCAGTTGTTCGTACTTGGAATGTAGGTATTCTAAATGGAAATTTTGGTATAGGAACTTCCAGTCCCTACGCCAAACTCTCTGTAGTTGGTGAAATAGTCGGCGAGAAACTCACAGCAACTTCTACAACAGCAACAACTACTCTTAAGGGAGCCCTAGACGTATCTGGTTACGCTTTATTCCGCAGTAACGTAAAGGCTGAAGTGAATCTTTCAAATACAGGCAATCTTACTGTCGGAGGTACTTTAGGAGTTACTGGTGCAACAACACTTGCTTCAACATTAAATGTTACAGGACAAACAACATTGGGTTATGCTTCTACCACCGCTTTGACTTCAACGGGTTCTGCTTACTTTGCAACGAGTGGTGGGAATGTTGGCATCGGCACCACCTCTCCCTACGCCAGACTTTCCGTTGAACAGGGTAGTGAAGAAAATGTTTTCGTAGTTGGTGATCAGGGTACATCTACTCCTAGCTTTGTAGTGAAAGGAAATGGGAATGTGGGGATTGGGACGACTAGTCCAAGTGCAAAGTTGGCGATAAGTGGAGATACCAACTCTGTTAGCCCTAGTTTATATGTCAAATCTTTAACCAATAATAATTATGCGGCCTTAATCCAAGCTGGCGGAGCTACTGGTGGGGGATTGCTTATCAATGCCGGAACTAACAATGTAAATAATACCCTGTTAAATGTCGGATTATATGATGGAACTTCAAGATTTATTGTTCAAGGTGGTGGCAACGTCGGTATTGGGACGACGACTCCTACTCAGAAACTTGAAATTCAAATTCCTGACGCAACTGGTTTAAATGGTATACGTATTGGAACTTTAAGTAATTATTATTATGATTTAGGAAGAGACGGTGCAACGGGTTATTTTAAGTTTTATGGTTCACAAACGGGTGGATATATTTTTGATGGCGCGACCGGTGAAAAGATGAGAATAACAAGCACCGGTAATGTCGGGATTGGGACGACAACACCTGTAAATAAACTCACTGTAGCGGGTGATGAAGGCTTTTATGGCACTATTCCTACCATATCATCTTGTGGTTCATCTCCAGTAATTACAACGGGTTCAACCGCTACGGCAGGTGAAGTAACTGAAGGTACTATCGCAACTGGTTGTGTTATCACATTTGCAGTTGCTAAAACTAACGCTCCATTTTGTACTGTAAGTAGTAAAGCAGGATTAGTATTTACCTATGCAGTGTCAAATACTGCAATTACCATAACAAATGTCGGCGATTTAAGTAGTACAGCAATCGTTTATCGTTGTACCCAGAATAATCTATAACCATCATACAGATGAAATACACAACAAAACTTATCACTACCATTATAGGAACAACTGTTATAGTCATATTCTTGACAGCGTTTTTCACGCAAGCACAAGTTGAACAAATATCGACTAGCGAATTCATGAAAGATGAAACTTTAAGTACTTCTGATTTAACAAATGCCTATATTGGTATCATAGAAAAATATAACATCTCAATTTCATTGTCAGAACCGATTGAAATTAATAGTTTCGTAAGAGAGAAGATAAGCGAAATGTTAAATGTTCCGAAAGAACAGACTGCACCAAAAGAAGTTATTGATGGATTGGCCATTGAGGGGGGACTAAACGCTAAAGAAAAAGAATTGTTTGATTTCATAATGAATGGTAAGACACCAACATTTAACTAGAAATAATACCTCAACAAAATATGGACGAAGTCAATGGACAATACAAGCTCAGCATCGAAGGAAGAATCACCAGACTTGAGACGTTGGTAAACGAGATTAAGACCAACCACCTTTTCCATATAGAAAAGAAAATCGACTCCTTGCTTACTAGAGGTCCAACGCCAAATGAATGGGGAGACCATCTCAAACGAAACGAAGATCACGAGCGAAGGATACGAATACTTGAGAAGTATGGATGGCTTGCAATCGGTGGATTGTATGCGGTCAACATAGTCGTCGGCATTGTCATTTCTATTAATTAAACCATGATTACGCACTGCAAAAACTGCAAAAAAGAATTCAAAACATATCCTTCTAAAAAGGCGATATTTTGCTCTAAGTCATGCAAGTCGATATTTCAAAAGACTGGGTTTTTCCAAGAAGGTATGATCCCATGGAATTATGGTCTAAAAGGGTATAGAGCAGGTGTAAAACATCCATGGATGCCAAAGGGTGAGAATCATTGGTCATACAAGAAAGACAGAAGTTTACTCACAAAGAGACAAGAACGGAATGACGGAGCTTACAGAGAATGGAGAAAACAAGTGATACGCAGAGATGGTTATTCATGTAGAATTGGAGATGGAAATTGCACTGGGAAACTCGTGGCACATCACATTCTGCCATGGTCGAAATTCCCAGAGTTGCGTTATCAAGTAAACAACGGCATAATTTTGTGCCGATTCCATCATCCAAGAAAAAGAGGTGATGAAATGAAACTGTCGCCATACTTTCAAGAGTTGGTGGCTCTAAAAAACTAATTTGCGTAGCTATACTGGACAAAGGAATTTCTTCGGCACGGCCGTGAACAACCATGCGTCGGATAATCTGACAACAGCCGATATGCTGATCAACGACCAACGTAGGCAGGTGTTGGCATCGAGGCAGTGGTGGTTCATGGAAAAGCCGTACACATTCACTACGACTGCTCTGACTCAAGGGTACACTCTACGAGGTGACATTGAACGGCCACTATCAGACCCGACTGTGACGGTTGGTACGGTTCGATACACTCCGAAAGAAGCACCAAACCTCAGATTCTGGAATCAACTCAACCTTGTCCAGTATTACTCGGACATCCCCGAATGGTGGTTTTTCTATAATGGTCAGATCCAACTCTTCCCGATACCGAGCGCTGGAACATACACTGTGACACTATCCGCGAAGCCGAAAATAATCGATCTATCAATCGCTGACTACACGACTGGAACAATAGTATCGGTCGCAAACGCTGGTACGGCAGTGGTGGGAGATTCCACGAGTTGGACAACTGGAATGGGTGGACTGTGGATGTCTATAACACGATCTGCAACTGCCAACAAGGGCGATGGTCAGTGGTACGAGATATCGTCCGTGACATCAACAACCGCTTTGACTCTAACGAGAGGATATGGCGGATCGGCTATTGCGACTGGTGCGGCGGCGTACACCATTGGCGAATGCTCCATCCTGCCAGACCAGTACGATTCTCTTCCTCTCTACCGCGCATTGACCGTGTATTTCACATCTATAGACCCGAATGAGATCAAGGCACAGCTATATGCCGGCATGGCCAAAGAGTTACTGGACACGATGGCCAAGGAGCAGGGCTCAAGGAGTGGTGGCAGGGTGCTCGACGAGGGCATAGACAAGACGTCAATCATAAACCCGAATCTCACGATCGGGTTCTAAACCCATGAAGCAAAACGAACCATTATCAATAAAGGTCAATACGATATTTAGTGGCATTGCACCAAGCCAGTATTTCGGCACGGAAGGAACATACCTATCATCTGTTGCTATTGATCCAGACTATCCAATATCAAGTTCAGACATAAAGACATCTGGCTTCTGCGTGCCGATCGGGTATGCCAAGTTCTCTAGTACGAATGTAACTGCCACTCCGTTGGCGATTATAACGAACCCGAAGAACACGCTGACATATGTCGTGCTCTCAAACGGGCGACTCATTTCATACGACTCGTCACTTGCATCAGAGACACTGATTGCTTCAACCGTGACAGTAACCATCGCATCTCCTGCTGTGTTTACTCTCACTGGACACGGATTGGCGGCTGGCGACATTGTATATTTTTCTACATCTGGTGCTTTGCCAACAGGCCTCACTGCCGGAACAGCCTACTATGTAATTTCAGCGGGTTTGACAGCTGATGAGTTCGAGGTCTCAACAAGCGCAGGTGGTGCGGCCGTAAACACATCCGGAAGCCAATCAGGAACACACAAGGTAACGATGAAATGCTACGGAGCTGAATACTACAATAACTACATATACATGAGGACTGGCACGAATGTGTCGCGTTACGGGCCATTGGACGGTTCTCCAGCTCTGGCTCATAATGTGTGGAAAGGCACGACGCTCGGATCACTCGCCGCACTGTCGAATACGACATATCCAACTCTGCGTGGCGTGTCCATACCGAACCATTGGGGATTCGTGCATGGCGACAATTCATTGTACTTCCTCGACTTCGAAAGCAAGTCCGGCGGATCCTATCCCGGGCAAGGTCTCGTTCACAGGATACACACGAAAAAGACGACCGCAGAGGGCGACACGAACGACACAACTGTTCCGTCTGCATACGGAACGCTTCGCTTGCCGTTTGGATTCTATCCAACATCGATCACGAATGTGAGCACGAACATTCTCATCACTGGAATATACTCAACTGACACGACAATCGAGCAGGGCAAGGCGGCGTTCGTGCTGTGGGATCCGACTGACACGACCAGCTTCTTCTTGGGTCCAGTGCCACTGTCTGATACTCTCGCCACGGCATCCATCAACCTCAACGGTCAAGCATATATCTGGACTGGAAACGCTCAAAACGGAGTGCGCCTTTCAAAGTACATCGGCGGTACATCCGTACAGGACATAGTGTTCCAAGAGGAGGGACTACCGCCTCTCGCCGGAGCGGTGGACGGAATGGGAAGCCGAATCACATGGGGAGGGTTCACCACAACACCGACGGCAACGGCATGCGCATGGGCTTATGGGTCAAAGGATATCAGGCTTCCGTCTGGAGTACATAACATAGCGAAGTGTACTGCCACTGGAACAAATCCGATCGTTACGGCTCTCAAGTATGTCCAGCAGAGTTCCTATATCCAACCGAAAATCGTCATGGGATGGAATGACGGCACAGGGTCAGGCCTCGACAGCTACTCTGCGAGCGCCACACTTGCGTCAAAGATACGCTTCATGTTTAACATCGGCCGAAAGTTCCAGATATTTAGTATCCGTCTAGCATTGGCTGGCGCAGTAGATGCCAACACTGCGATCCAACCGAAAATATACATCGACGAGCTGTCAAGTAATCCATCGGTCACGCTCGCGGCCATAAACAACACGAACTATCCGAGCAAGAGGAGCGTCAAGTACCACGGATCTGAGCTCAAGGGATATGTCGGGTACAACAACTTCGTTCTCGAGCTTGCGTGGACTGGCACAACATCATTGCCAGTCGGTTTGCCGATATTAGTAGAGGTCGAGGTTAAGGAGGACGATTAATTTCAATACTATGGAAGAAGAAAACCTTTTATACAACTTGCCTACAGAATCTAGACTCACTGAATCTAAAGTGAGGGAAATCATAATGGAGATGATTAGTAATCAAAATCAAGCGTCCATCATGTCTGATGGATATTTCAAGTCTGCGAATTTTGTGAGTGGATCGCAGGGCTGGAGACTTACATCAGACTCGGTCGAGATCAATACACCAACATCTATACAATCTCTCAACATTCCCGATACTACGACGGCCGACTCATTCCATGTCGACTCGAGCGGCAACGCATGGTGGGGAGCGAATCTTGCGACCGGGTACACCGGAGCAAACGCGTACATTCTCGCTAGCGGTGGTGCAGTTTTCAAGAATGTGCAGATAGGCGGCACGACAATTCAGTATGTGATCACAAACTCCGGCATATTCTCGTTCGGGGACGGGTCAGATGGAGATGTTACGATTACGACAGATACTACCTTAACTAGTGATAAGTACTACGACAATTTGACTGTCAATAACGGAGCGACATTGAATCCGGGAGGATACAGGATTTTCGTAAAAAATACTCTGACACTTTCTGGAAACGGAAAGATAGCAAGAAACGGTAACAACGGAAGTGGTGTAACTGGCGGTGCGGCTCTTGCTGACGGATATTTGAAAGGTTCACTAGCAGGAACGAATGGCACAGCAGGAGCTACGAATAACAATGCAGTTGATGCTGATGATGGTGCGGCTACAACAAACTCTCTCGGTTCAAACGGTTCGACAGGTGGCACAGGTGGAGCAAGTGGTACTGGATATAGAACTCCAGGAGCAGGTGGAACTGGTGGAACGCGTACCATTGCGAATACGAAGCTGATTGCCAACTGGCATCTCGCGACACTCTTGGATGTTGGAACGACCGGAGCAACAGTAAAATATGATAATTCAGCAGGTGCTGGTGGAGGTGGTGGTGGTGGTTCATCATTCGATTCACCAATTGCAAATGGTGGTGCAGGTGGAGGAGCAGGTTCACATGGCGGAATAGTAGCAATTTATGCTCGTATAATTTCAATTGCATCTGGAAGTTCAATTACTGCTAATGGTGGTGCTGGTGCAAATGGTGTTGCAGGGGATACTGGTGTTAATGTCGGAGGCTCAGGCGGTGGTGGCGGAGCAGGCGGTAACGGAGGAATTATAATCTTGGTATACAATCAATTGACAAATGGCGGATCAATTACTGTGACTGCTGGAGCGAAAGGCACGGGTGGTGCGGCAGGTGGAGGAACAACGCCAGGACTTCCAGGAAATGATGGAACAATTGGTTCAGCAGGTACAATTTATCAATTTCAACTTTCATTATAATGACTCCAGAAATACACAACCGAATACATGATGAACTCAAAGACTTTCTTAAAAGAGAACCTACGGAGAATGAAATTATGAATGGACAATCTGATGTGAACATAATGATAAGAGTAAAAGACAGATTGAATACAGAAGAAAAAGGATTGATGCAAGATCAGATAGACCAGATTTCCACAAAGGTGGCAAGCGTAGAATCTAAGATAGTTGTAAAATAATATCATGCAATCATATCTCAAAGATCCAAGAGTACAAGGCAGGGGCTTCACCACGGAGGAGCAGGCCAAGGCGTACATCGACTACATCGAGGGCGGATGGAAAAAGCCGCAGACGCCATCGTACCCAGTTCAGCCGCAAGCAACAATTACGCCTGCCACAACGGCCACTCCAACGGTGCCAACACTCGATCTTGGCCAGTCTGCCGGGCAGATCCAAGACTACAGGCGTCAAATATCCGAAGGTCTTATAGATCCAAAGGATGCACTGGGAAAGTACGGAGGATTCTTGCTCAAGAGTTACGGAGCAGAAAA
>ERZ869907.104-NODE-104-length-38124-cov-11.490031_pt1 | contig 38124 bp, 51 predicted proteins | sample MGYA00579309_ERZ869907 | MGnify/ENA primary metagenome ERZ869907 (study PRJEB32216, sample SAMN09231814) | wastewater metagenome | place: USA: Maryland | collected 2016-07-30 | study: EMG produced TPA metagenomics assembly of the PRJNA472060 data set (Reclaimed... | reverse complement strand
CCTCTCAGGTTGGCACCGCTCAGGTCGGCACCTCTCAGGTTGGCACCGCTCAGGTCGGCACCTCTCAGGTTGGCACCGCTCAGGTTGGTGTAGCTCAGGTTGGCGTAGCGCAGGTCGGCGTAGCTCAGGTCGGCGCCGCTCAGGTTGGCACCGATCAGGTCGGCGCGTGCTTTAACAGCAATTTCAAGTGTTATCCTAATGGTGTTATTTTTCTGCTCATGCGAAAAAAGCACCGTTCCTGACAGTCTACACTTTATATCAATTTTCATACCCCACCTCCTCAGTTCGTAGTGCCACGTTACCACCACTCAGTACCCCTAGCACTACGTAATTACCGAGGGTATACTGCGGGAGGTGCTGATAGGGGAGGAGTGCCGTGGTGGAGATGTCAGTGCAGACAGTGTTGAACATCATGCTTTGTATCGCCGGGTTCCTCGGCGGCTGGGTGCTAAACACTTTGTGGAAAACGGTCATAGACCTACAAAAAGCAGACACGAGCCTGGCTGAGAAGGTCGCCAGTATCGAGATCCTGGTGGCTGGGAAGTATGTAACCCGCGACGCTCTTGACAAAGCGTTCGATCTCCTGTTAGCAAAATTAGACCGTATTGAAAACAAGCTGGACCAAAAGGCAGACAAGGGGCAACCATGAACTATCTCACTGATCGCGCAAAAGAACCATCCACCTACGCCGGCATCGGCCTGATCTTCCAGGCAGTGGCCACGCTCGTAGCGACTAAGGGCACTGACCCCGGCGCTTGGGCGGTCCTGATCCCCGCACTCGTAGCAGTATTCCGCAAGGGATGAGACTACTCACCCACCTGGAATGCCTGGAGCGCTATGGACCACCCGAGAGGGAGAGTGCCATGGTGCTGTGGGACGTGCCCACTGAGCTTGAGATCGGTGTGATCCCCAAGCGGATCTACTGCAACCGGGATATGGTGGTGCCGCTGGGCAAGGCTTTCAGGGCGTTGATCGACACTGGCGCGGTGAACGAGCTTAAAACCTGGGATGGGTGCTTCAACATCCGGCGCAAGCGAGGTTCTGGTACCCCGTCACTACACTCCTGGGGTGTGGCTGTGGACGTCAACGCAGCGTGGAACCGGTTTGGTGCGACACCCAAGCTCTCAGCGCAAGTCGTCAAGTGCTTCACTGACAACGGCTTCGACTGGGGTGGGGAGTGGTCGACACCTGACGGGCAACACTTCCAACTGAAACGGTAGTGTTGCCCACAGGGATCAGTTAACCTGGCGGCAGTGCTCGTTGTCGATCAGGTCAACGCCATCAGCAACCAACAATACCAGCACGACATTGTCAGAAGGTACGATCAAAGTGCCGTAACGCGTCTGCGCGGTGTAAATGACGTTGCCCTCACTATCACGACTTGCATCGAACTCACCAGAGATCAGGTGAAACTCGTGACCCTGCTCTGGTGATATGTAGGGGTATTTCAGTTGTATTACGCTTCTAAGTGCCATGTTACTTCCTCACTCCGTCAGTGGTGGAGTTGACCAGTGAACTAGAATACACGCCCAAAGGCCCACATGCTGACACAGATAACTGCAAGCAGCAGCAAGCATAGTACGTTGAGCATCAACCACCAAAGGAAGTGTTGGCTCCAAGTGTACGATTCTGTGTCATCTGCTGACATAAACAGAACGGGTGGGATACACACATAAAGCGCTATAACAACAATATAAGCCAAAATATCCAGTGATGTTTCGCTCATTTGGTAGTCTCCTGTGTTGTCCGTTCTCGGTTACGCTGCTGCTGGATCCTGCTGCACCTGGGGCCGTTGTGCGCCTTGGCACGCTTGCTCAGTCCGCAGATCGTACATTTGTAGTTATGCTTATAATGCACGTAGTTACTCGGGGGCTTGGTCACGCATCCGCTCCTAGAATACGCCACAGTTTGGTGTTCTCAGCCTTGAGTTCAGCAATCTTGGCATCACGCTCCCGTATGGAGAGGTCTACCATCAAGCTACGCTGCTCCAGCAAATCCAGCAGGAAAGCGCGAAGCTCCGAGTTATCCAGCTCGTCAATCGTTTTTCCACGATACCGAACCGCGAATCTAATATCAGCATCTTGTGACATCACGCAACCTCCGTGTGCCGGGTTTTGTAGCCCTCAATCGCTTTGAACGCTGCTTCTTTTGTATCATATAGCGATAGGAAGTATCCCGTCGCCATGTACGCAGACCTCCAACCGAACCAGCCACGCACCTGCACTTTATAGTACGCAGTGTCCTGCGAGTATGGGGCCTCAACGACCCTAAACCGTGTGTAGTCGCACATAACTCACCTCCATACCAAGTATAAAAATAGGCCGAATAACGCCAGTTCGCCCAGCTCAATTATAGTTGCGGCGGTCATACCTACCTCCCAAGCTCAATAGTACGTCGCATCGTTTCATACAGCCGCACGACCCGCGACCTGGGTACGTGGCGGCCCCGCTGGATCAGATTGTAGGTCATGGACTGGGCGACCAGCTCGGCCTCATAGAGTGCCTGACCCCAGTATCCGTCGTCCATGGCCTTGATCGCAGAGATCAGGTCCTCGGTACACGCTAACTCTGTATCCAGATCAGTTGACATCAGACCTCCAGGGTCTATGGATCAATCGCTGTACAACCGGACACCAAGGAGCTGGGTTGCGTAGCATCTCCTGCTGCTTCAGCCAACGACGCCGGGCATACGCCCTCTTGTCTGCCATCTGCTCGGCCTTGGTGCGTTGTTTCATAGTCCACCCCACTGTGATGCGAAAGCGTCTGCAATGCCTTGATATGTCCGGCTTCTTTCTTTCCAACGGGTAGGGCTTGGCGGCATCTTGTGTATGCGCGCATCACGACCTTCAACAATGTTTGTTGGCACAAGTTTTGGCAAGTTTTTGAGCCATAGGCATGTTGCCTTAGTCTCCCCGTGACCAAACATCCACGGTTGAATTATCTGATCTGGCTTGCGGATGCGGCTGGATATGATGCTGATAGGGTTCTCCAGTGCGATTCTTGGGATTGGCGCATCCATCAACCTGCGCACAAACTCTAAGGCTTCATCTTGCACACCACTGGCTTTCTTTGCAGCAAAATGTCTGGCGCCACTAACAGCCAGGTGCGTGCAAGGAGGATGTGCAATCATCAAGTCGAAGTGCTGGCTATTTATCAAGTCGAAGCAATCGCCCCTGTAATGATTAGCTGCACCATCTTCTGCGGGCTCGAAATCAGCAGACCAGACCTCATGACCTAAAGCCTCAAAGGCTCTGCGGGACACGCCACTGTACTCGCAAGCGATGAGAACTCTCATACGCCATCCCTAAGCTCGAGGGTGCTAAGTCGGTAGGCTACTATGTCACCGGTGGAACTTATGTGTCTCCAACGAGTTGCTTGGGACTCCCCTACAGGAACTCCCAAATATTCCATCCCGTCACGGTGACGAATGTCAACCAGTACACCCACAGCATAGGGCGCCGTACTAGAGCCAGCCCAAGCTATCCACGGCGACTGGAGGGCCGCCAAAGGAGCGGCCTCAAAAACAGACTGGAACACACCAACAAGATCCCCAAAATCATTGATATCCTGGGCGATGTCCTGCTCGTGACGCTCCAGGTAACTGGCCAGCTTGGCAAAGCCGATACCGTTGAGCTCCAAAGTTACAATAGCCATAAAACCTCCAGTGAATTAGTTGGGGTTCCCACCAACGTTTTTAACCGTCCCCCTTCACCAAGCGCATCAGCCTGCGCATTCACCACACCGCCATGCTCTCAAAACGCTGATCCGGGCGGTATCGTGGAAAGTACGTAGATCGTCGACGTTGCCGCCACACCCCGTGCCGTGCGATCATGCTCGCCCAAGACGTACAAGGTGCACCCCATGGGCTTCAAGGAACAACTCTACGCCGTCAGCGCGACCCCAGATATCGAGTGGTTCCAAAACCAGCTCCTAAAGAGCGGGATCAGCCCGGAACTGGCCGACGCCAACGAGATCACCCTGCACCCCGGGCACTACGAGATGCCATATTACGACGCCGACGGGGAGTACACCAGAGTCAGCACCCGGCGCAACAACACCGATGTCAAGGACAAGCGCTACGGGCGCAAGGCCGGCGCTGGCCATGGGGTTGCACCGCGCTGCTACTGGCCCAGGCACCCGCTCATGGAGTTCACCCACATGGAGTATCTGGTGCGCGATGCACGCTGGCCATTGTGGATCGTGGAGGGGGAAAAGAAGGCGATCTGCCTGCAGGACGCGCTACTCAGAAACAGAATACCCGGCTCGGTGGTCTCAGTGCCTGGAGTGACAAACTACGCAGCCGTCGTGCGCGAAACACGCCGCGTATACTTCAAAGCCGGCGACATCCAGCGCCCAGTTTTCATCTGTTACGACTGGCACCACACCAACGACATGGTCATGGGTGCCGAAGCCAACCTGCACGACGAAATGGAGCGACGCGGGGCCGAGCTGCACCACCTGCGCTGGCCGGTAGCAAGCACCGACGAGGAGCAGAAAGTTGACGACTACCTGGTGGCCGGCGGCAGCATCATGGACGCTATCCAGCACACTATGAGCTGTCCTGTCAATATCCCGAGGGAAGATTATAGGTGGTTAAATCAACATTATGCGGTTTATAACGGCAAAATCATCAAGCTGGACGGCTTCGCCACGCTCTCCAAGTCCGAGTTCATAGTAGACACGGGCGCGATGCTGGAGCCGGGCAAGCGTGGTGAGATGGTGCCGGTTGCTGACGGCTGGCTCAAGTGGCCATACCGGCACACGGTGCTCGGCCGCTGCGTTGTGCTACCTGAGTCCACGCACGCGCCGGCCAAGGTGGTGGAGGGCAAGCTCAACCTGGCGCGCGGCTGGCCGGCCCAGCTGCTGGGTGAGACCATCGAGCCTATGGAGTGCGAGGTGCTGGATCGACATCTACGCCGTTTCTGTGAGAATGACGAGCAGCATACGTGGTTACGCCAACACCTGGCACACATGCTGCGTTGCCCGAACGTGACCACCAGCAACGCGGTCGCCCTGGCCGACGAGGGCGGTACAGGGAAGGGCTTGCTGATGAGCATCCTGAAGGTGGCGCTCGGGGACCTGTTCGCCTTGGTGGGAAATGAGTTGACCACGCAGTTCAACGGCAGCCTGGTAGGCAAGCTGCTGGCACATTACGACGAGCCGCCGAGTGACAAGTGGGTGGGTGGCGTGCTCGACAAGGCATCCAAGCGCCTGGTGGGCAACCACGAGATCGCAGTGCGGGAGCTGTATCGTGAAGGGTACAGCGTGCAGAACCGCATCCGGCTCATTGTGACCACCAACCTGCAGGCTGTTTACGGCATCCCCGAGAACGATCGGCGCTGGACCTACTTCTGCGGCTACTCGAAACTGACACCCGAGGAGTCGGAGGAGCTGGCCCGACTGCGTGACAGGCCGGACTGCCCCAAGGTGATAGCATCATGGGCGTTGTCGGTGGATCTGGAGGGGTACGACCCCATGCAGCGTGGACCAACGACCCGGGCACGTCGCCGCGCGGTTGCTGCGTCACGGGGTCCAGTGGAGTACTGGCTTGAGGAGTCGGACGAGCTGGCCAACGGCTCAGACGTCTGGACCACGAGCCGGCTATATGACCTCTACAGGCTACAGGCCGGGGGCAAGGTGATGTCAGCTGCCGCATTCGGTGCCGAGCTGACACGTATCCTGGGCGAGTACTCGCTCAAAGTGGTGCTGCATAAGGGGCTGACAACCAGGATGCGTGCGATCCGCAACGTGGAGACCTGGCAGAACGCTCGCGGTTCCGAGTGGTCAGCAGAGTGTGAGCGTGGGAAGGTGGAGTGAGCATAGCCCCCACCCTCTCAGCGCCAGATAGCCCGGAACCAAATTCCAAAACCAACGCATAAAGCCGTTTTGTAGTATTTTTACAAGAACTGGTGATCCAGGCACACGAAGCCTAGTGCGTAGCGGGTGTTTTGGTGTGCCTGACTGCCACTGTGAGACGCTACCTGGAACGCGGATCATGGGGTAGGTGGGGTAGTACAGGGTCTAGGTAGCGTTGAATGTAGGGCGTCTCAGGCGGTCAAATGACAACTCCCAGTGTGCCTCGGGCTTGGTGGCAGTGCCAAATTGCAGGCAATAAAAAGCCCGGCGGGTGAGTGCCGGGCTTATAAACTCAGTGCATTGCTCCGAGCCCTAGGGAGACAAAGCGTACCACATACTCTGCCGGGAGCTGGTATCTGGAGCGGACTTGTCCTTACGCATAGACCCTCCAAGACGCCACGGCGTAGCGTCCGCCGCGCTTTGTGGCCGCTTTGTTGGCTGCGTCATAGCTCTTGTGCTTGCTAACAATGTCTCCGGTCATGCGATCAACCACTACTGCCGCATATTTTGCTTTGGTTGCTGCGTCGATATTGTAGGATGGATGTCCCATAGTCTTAACCCTCATAGTCTGTTGGAGTGCGTGGGATGCTGACAAGGTGTCGAAACAGCAAGACCAAGGCAGTGATGATGCCGGGTATGCCAAGCGTCAGCAGAAACACGCACAGGAAAGAGGTCTTGTTCCCGGTAAGGTAGGCGCAAGCGCTCGGGAGTGTGAACACTAGCGCGTTGTACAGTCGGTCGGGTTTAGTGGTCATAACATGCGCTCCCAAGTCACCAGATAGGGTTTACCCAGGCATCCCGTAGGTGCGTGGCTCTGTACTCACGAGCGTGTTTTTCCGCCGTGCGTTTCGTTCGCCACTCGCTGCGCCCCCTGTGCTCTACCCTAGCGTATCGCACCACCAATGGATCAGGACTGACGTCCGCAACAACCTCATACCTTGTATATCTGCTCATATCACACCTCCAACGCGGCATTGTGGGCGACCATGGCATCATGTGAGCCGTGGTCGATCATGAAATAGCCCTTAGTGTGTCCCTTGCGGTTGCCTGTCCAGACCAACTCAATACCGAGAGCCTCTGCTACATCGATCATGGCGTTGATGCCACAGGCACCATCAAGAGACACAGTGCCATTGGGCTTGACAGTCAGACCATAGAGCTTGGTAGGGTGTCCCAGGTAGCCCTTGACAGAGTAGCCACAGTCGACAAGATCCTCCCTGAGAGCGACGGCCAACGCTTGCAGGCGGTCTTGATAGTCAGACTCCAACCATTGACCAATCACGGTACCAACCATATCATACCCACCACCACAGGTGCGGTACCGGGCGCCTGTGGCGGAGCTGTCGAGGCGGGCGATGTTGTAACCATAGGTTTCGCGGCCGCGTGATATGGACCAGGTTAGGGAGAGGTAGTTGCGGCGTGGGGTGCTCATAATGTGGTGCTCCTGGGTGGGTTGGTAGCGGGTTATCCGCTAGCCATGTGTACAGATTATAGGGGTACTAGGTAGGTGGCAACCCTGTACTTATACGTAGCACAAATGTCGTAGATTTGGGGTATTACATGGTTGGGGTGTCATGTAACTTTTGCCGTAATAGCAGTGTAATAACAGTAGGGGTACTACATTATATAATTATGGGATTACGGTGGTGCCGTAACGGACTGAGAGCCACGCAGCGTCTAGCTTTTTGGGGCGGGATTACAAAATTACACTACTTCCTTATTTTTTAAGTGGGATAATATATAGATATAAGGTATTGATAGTATATGGTAGGGGTACTACCCAAAGTGTGTTGTGTAAAAACTATTCAAAAAACGTCTGAATTCGATAAGCCTGTAATAATCCACTCGATTCACCCCCACTAAGCGCCGCGCATCCCCCCACTAAGCGCCAACGATCCAGGCGCGATGTCATCCGACATATTGTACAAATAACGTACAGCAACCCCACAAAGCGCGTGGTTATCCGGACCAATAACCTAGTGTTATGCTCGGGCAAATAGCATACACCCCAAACTCCAGGCAATTTAACATAACGTACGTTATGCGAAGTGCGAGCACTAACTTACCGAGTGGCCATGCGCCCGGCCCTTTGTTTGTTAGTGCTCACTAACCAGGTGCAGGGGGCTATGTGCTTTGACCCCCCCCCCCCCCTCCCCTTTGGGAACAAGTGGGGGTGGCATGTGTAGAGCTAGGGCCCTCCGCACAAAATGTGTAATTCCCAGCCTCTAGTACCCCTGAGTTAGCACTTGCTAACCCGTCCCACCTCCAATATACTGACCATGCGAACCGGAAATCTTGCACATTCCACCCACTGGAGCACCCAGATGAACTTAATTACCCGAGTCAACACCTATAGAGGCGGCCAGGCCAGTGCTACGGCCCGGATTTACTCGCGCAAGGCTATTGAGCAAGCCTTCCTTGAGACATTTGAAATGATCGGGGGTGTTCCGCGTTTGGTTTCCTGGGCTCACAGTTCCGACGAGAACTATGGTGAGTTCTTGAAGCTGTTGACCAAATTTGCCCCCAAGGAGGCGTTGTCCCAAAATCTTGGCAACGTGATCGAGTACCGCTCCAACATTCCGCAGTCTCCGTTGAATGGTGCCCCGCACGACGTTGCTGAGGGTGAGTTCATACCTGCTGTAGAGCCGGATGCTTGACACTGAGCGTCTGGTGGTTTGTTCGGAGTACGAGCCTCGCCCGCACTCCTTGCGCTTCCATGCCCGTTCTGAGCGTTTTGCTGTTGTGGTCCTGCACCGTCGTGCTGGCAAGACGGTTATGGCGATCAACGACATTATAGACAAGGCGATCCAGAACCCGCGCCCTTTCCCCAAGTACGCCTATATCGCCCCGTTCCGTGAGCAGGCCAAGTCCATAGCCTGGGAGTACTTGAAGCACTACGCCAAGCCCCTGATCGACAAGGTCATGGAGTCTGAGTTGTCGGTGGTGCTCAAGAACGGGGCGCGGATCAGGCTGTTCGGTGCTGACAACCCGGATGGCTTGCGTGGTAACTACTTCGATGGCGTGGTGTTGGACGAGTACGCCCAGATCCACCCCAGGCTGTATGGCGAGGTCATAGGTCCTGCGCTCGCGGACCGTAAGGGTTGGATCGTGTTCATGGGTACGCCGGCTGGCAAGAACCACTTTTACGAGTTGTGGGAGAACGCGGCTGGGGTGCAGGGCTGGTACCGCCAGATGCTCAAGGCGAGTGAGTCTGGCATCATTGACGCGGCAGAGCTGGAGCTGATACGCACCAACCCGGGCAGCGACGAGGCTACCTACCTCCAGGAGATGGAGTGCTCGTTCACGGCTGCTGTGCGCGGGGCCATTTGGGCCGAGCACCTGGAGCGCTACGAGGCCACCAACCAGGGGGTGTTCCCCTACGACCCTAACAAGCCGGTCATAACGGCGTTCGACATCGGGTACGAGGATGACACGTCCATCTGGTTCGCACAGGCCAACGGGCGCGAGCTGGCTGTGATCGACTTCTTTTCGGGCAACCACCTGTCTGTAGACGACATTCTTGATATCCTAGCGTCCAAGGGCTACAAGTACGGCATGGGCTACCTGCCCCACGACGCTGCCAACAAGAGCTTCCAGACGGGCAAGAGCACACGGGAGCTGATGACGGCTGCAGGGTTCAAGACGCAGCTGGTGGCCAGCTTGTCTGTGCAGGACGGCATCCAGGCGGTTCGTGCTACAATACCGAGCGTGTATTTCAACATCGGCAATGCTGACGTGCGTGTCGGGTTGAGCGCTTTGAAGATGTACCAGCGGGAGTGGGACGCCAAGGCACAGATATTCAGGTCGAAGCCAAAACACGATTGGTCGTCGAATCCTAGTGACAGTTTTCGGTACCTGTGCCTGGCTATGAACCCGAGCGCGTTGAAGCAGGCCAGCCGGTCCTTCCAGACTGAGGCGCCGCCGCCCAACGCCCACATGAACCTTTACGATTTGTTTGAGGAGCGCGAGGCGCGACTTACTGGGAGCACACGGATATGAGTTGGGACAAGAAGCTGCAGAAAGCTGAGAAATTCCTGAAACGGGCGCACGAGCACGGCGACAAGGTCTATGCCCGGTACCAGGATGAGCGTGAATCGGTCTCCGGGGCCGTAAAACGCGCCAATTTGTTCTATTCCGGGGTACAGACCCTGCGGGAGAGCCTGTTCAACTCGCTCCCCAAGGCCGATGTCAGCCGTACCAACAAGGACGCCAACGACGACGTGAGCCGCGTAGCCAGCCTGATCCTCCAGAGGGGCCTGAACTACGAGATAATGTGTGCGGATGACTTCAAGGGGGCTGTCCGGGCTGCCATACTGGACCGTTTGGTGCCAGGCATTGGTACCGTGTGGGTGCGTTTCGAGATCGACCAGGCTGAAACTGGCGAGTACAACGAAATTGAGGAGCCCATGTTCGCCCCGGTGCCGGGTTCTGAGACCATTTTCGTGGATCCGGTGTATTGGAGCGACTTTTTGTACGAGCCGGCCCGTAGTTGGCGCGATGTCAACTGGGTAGCGCGTAAGTGCCCCATGACCAAGGCCGAGATCGTCGAGCGTTGGGGTGAGGAGGCCATGGACAACGTCCCGGCTGAAAAGAACCTGGGCACGACGACGCCAAAAGAGATCACCGACGGTAAATTTATCGTCTACGAGATTTGGGACAAGCGCAAGCGCGAGGTTACGTGGACCACGATGGGCGCCGACAAGCCGTTCGAGGTCATTCCTGACCCCTACGAGCTGGCTGGCTTCTTTCCGTGTCCTCCACCACTGATCGCCAACATCACAACCACGGCGTACCTGCCCGTCACCGACTACCACCAGTCGCAGGACCAGTACACGCTGCTTGACTCGCTGTATGCACGCATGGCGCGGCTGTCTGACGCGGTTAAGGTGGCCGGGTTGTACGATTCCGCGTCCCCCGAGATAGGGAAAATGCTCCAGGGAGGGGATAATAAGCTGATACCCGTTGAGAACTGGGCCATGTTCAACGAGCGTGGCGGCGTGGGTGGTGGCATCCAGTGGTACCCGCTTGAGCAGGTGGCCAGCGTTCTGCAGATGCTGCAGCAGCAGTACGAGTACACCAAGGCTGTGCTGTTTGAGGTCAGCGGCATGTCTGACATCCAGCGGGGCGTCACCAACCAGTACGAGACTGCCGAGGCGCAGAAAATCAAGGCGCAGTTTGCCAGTGGCCGCATGGCCGGGTACCAGCGCGACGTTGCCGAGTTCGTGACCGGCATCCTGCAGATCATGGGCGAGATGGTGGTGCAGCTCTACTCCGATGAGAAGTTGCAGCAGATCGTGGGTATGCTGGACGAGGCCGACATGCAGTACGTGCCTGACGCCGTGGCACTGTTGCGCAACGACAAGATGAGCAGCTACCGCATCTCTGTGCAGGCCGACAGCCTGGTGCAAGCCGACTGGGCGCTTGAGAAGGGGCAGCGCATGGAGCTCATGGGCTACGTGAGTCAGTTCCTGCAGTCCGCTGTGCCGGCCATCGCACAGGACTCTAAGATGGGGCCCCTGTTGCTCACCATGTTCAAGTTCACCATGGCCGGGTATCGTGGTGGCGCCGAGATCGAGGGTGCCATCGACAAGGAGCTGGATCGCCTGGTTGCTGAGTCCAACAAGCCCAAGCCACCACCACCTCCGTCGCCGGAGATCATCAAAGCGCAGGCTGAGGCACAGAAGTCCCAGGCTGAGATCGCTATGAAGCAGCAGGAGGCCGCTGATCGGCTCCAGTTGGAGCGTGAGCAGTTCGCGCTTGACTCTGAGCTTGCCTCCCAGAAGCTGGTGTTCGCAGAGCGTGAGCACCAGCAGAAGATGCAGTTTGAGCGGGAGAAGCACGAGCTTGAGATGCAGGCGCTGCATGACAAGTTCATTTTCAGCATGGCCCAGGGTGAGCAGAAGATGCTCCAACAGCAGGAGAGAGCTGAGGAGAGGGGTGAAGCCCCTGAAACTGAGCCGGAGGGTGACTGAGTGCCAGTATACGAGTCGGAATGCACGCAGTGTGGGGCCCAGCAGGACTACCTGCGCCCCGTTTCGCAGTGTCTTGATACCCCCATGTGCGCAGTTTGTGGGATCCGCATGGCGAAACGGGTGTTTAGCGCACCCATGGGGTATTTGAAGGGGAATTTTGCGCCATTCAAGTCGACGGTTGACGGGAGCCTGATCTCCACGCACCGGGACATGGTGGAGCATAACAAACGCAACGGGGTGGTGTGCCTGGCAGACGGGTACAGCAACGAGGCGGTATTATCAGGCCAGATAGCTAAGAAGCCTGAGAAGAAGGACATCGGGGATCTGCAGCATGACATCGCTGAGGCCACCTTGATGGTCAACAATGGGTATAAACCAGAGGTGCATAGCGATGAAGATTGACGGACAAGACGAGGAGAGTTTGCATGATGTTGTACGAGGAGCCCTGGAGGAATCGGCTGGCGATGAGGTTGTTACAACTCCAGAGGCTGACACGGCGCTTAGTGACCGCGACGAAAACGGGCGGTTTAAACCTAAAGCTGTGGCTGAGAAAGCGACTGATCCAAATGCTCAGGGAGCTGGAGAACCCGTAGCGGGTGAGGAGCCTCCCGGGGAGCGCAAGTGGACCCCAGAGCGTCCCCCATCAAGCTGGAAGCCTAAAGCCCGGGAGCAGTGGAGCGCCCTGCCTCTTGAGGTCCGCGAGGAGATAACACGCCGCGAGGAGGACGCCATGAACGGGTCCCGCAAGCTGCAGGAGCAGTTCGCCCCGTTGCGTGAGCTGCAGCAGCACATGACCCCGCTGGTACGTGAGCTCCAGAGCATCGGCGTCAACCCCCAGCAGCACCTCGACACGGTTATGACCACTGAGCGGGTGTTGCGCACGGCGGACCTGCCTACCAAGTTCGAGGCACTCCTCGGTATCGCTGACACCTACGGCATCCCGTTGCGCCAGATCATCAACAAATCGGTTGGACAGGAGGTGCTACAGGCTCCACAGCGTGCCCAGGTGCCTGATGAGATACGCCAGGAGCTGCAGGAGATCCGCAACTGGCGCGAACAGCAGGAGCAGGGTTACGTCAACAACGAGGTGGCGTCGTTCGGCTCCAACCAGGAGTTTTTCAACGATGTCCGGTTCCACATGGCCGACCTCATCGAGCGTGGCATCGCCACCGACCTGCAGAGCGCCTATGACCAGGCTGTCTGGATGAACCCTGAGATCCGCAGCATCCTGATTGATCGGCAATCCAAACCAGCCACGCCCAGCGTGCAGGCCAGACAGGCTCGTGCTGCCGGGGCATCCCTCAGGCCAGCCGGCGGTATCGCAGTGCCTCTGGACGACAGTGGCGAGGAGTCGCTGGGCGATACGATCCGCAAGGCGATGAATGCTTCACAAAGGGGCTTGTAATTAAGTTACAAGGGTGATATTGTTGCTTATATGCGGAAACCCCGCGACATTTTTTGAGGCGATCCCTCCGGCAAGAAGTTTCCATTAACTTTGACTCCCTGGAGGGATCACCATGCCATTTCCGAATGTAAGCGACATTATCGCTACAACCATTGAGAAGCGCAGCAAGAAGATTGCTGACAACGTCACCAAGAACAATGCCCTTCTGCAGCGTCTGCAGCAGCGTGGCAAGAGCCGTCCGTTTTCCGGCGGTCGTATCATCTACGAGGAACTGTCCTTCGCAGAAAACAGCAACGCTGGCTACTACAGTGGCTACGATTTGCTTCCTGTTGCTGCCCAGGACGTGATCTCTGCGGCCCAGTTTGACATCAAGCAGGCTGCCTGCCCAGTTACTGTATCTGGCCTTGAGCTGTTGCAGAACGCAGGTCCTGAGCAGATGATCGACCTGTTGACCAGCCGCATCGACGTTGCTGAGTCCACCATGATGAACCTTATCAGCTCTGGCCTGTACTCTGACGGTACTGGTTCTGGTGGTAAGCAGATCGTGGGTCTGGACGCTGCTGTTCCTGCGGTTGCTACCGGTTCACAGACCAACGTGTACGGCGGCATCGACCGGACTTCATGGTCCTTCTGGCGTACTGCATTCAACGATCCCGGCAACACCACCACTATCCAGGCTGACATGAACGAGTTGTGGGCCCAGTTGGTGCGTGGCGCAGATCGCCCTGACCTGATCGTGTGCGACGGTACTGTATGGCAGGCTTACATGGCCAGCTTGCAGGCCAACCAGCGCTTCACCAACGCAGACTCTGCGACTCTCGGCTTCCCGACTGTTAAGTACATGGATGCCGACGTGGTTCTGGACGGTGGTATCGGTGGTTACTGCCCAAGCGGTACTGCGTTTTTCATCAACAGCAACTACATGCACTGGCGCCCTCATTCACAGCGTAATTTCGTGAGCCTGTCTCCGAACAAGCGTTACTCTGTGAACCAGGATGCAGAGGTTCAGATCCTCGCATGGGCCGGCGCTCTGACTTGTTCAGGTGCTCAGTTCCAGGGTCGTCTGGAGTGTAAGTAATCTGGTTGCCCCCTTAACCGGGGGCTATCTTAACAGTTTGAGGGTAGAAGCATGAATATCATTGGAATGCAAAAAACGGCAGTGCGCACCTCGGCAGAGGGTCCTGCTTTTGCAGTTGGTACAGTTGGTCGTGACGACGAGACTGGCTACCTGTACAAGTACGTCAAGTTCAACAACGGTGCCGGTAACGTTGCATCTGTTGCGGGCAACTTCGCGTACTACTACGCGGTGAGCGGTGCTTCCGCTGGTGAGTACACCGAGGTTACTATGGATCTGACAGACACCGCAGGTATTGGTGCTGGAGTGTTCCAGGCAGTAATCGCGGATGGTGGCTACGGCTGGATCCAGATCACTGGTTACGCTGTACTGACCACTGCACTGACTGCTGGTGCTGACGGCAACGCTCTGACTCCTGTTGGTGCTGGTGCTGATGGTACTCTGGATGTATCTGCACTGGTTACAGACCACATCTGTGCCATCGCCATTGATGCCTCAGAGAAAAAAGTGTTCCTGACTTGCCCTCTCTGAGGCTAGTCAGTGACTTACGGACTCAATGACGGTGCCATTGCCTACTATACCTCTCTGGGGTATACGGGCACCGTCGGTGACATGGAGCGTCAATTTTTGCAGGCGAGTACTGGTGGGGCGTATCCAAATGCGACCAACCAGGACTTGTGGCTGATCCTTTGTGACCTGTTGGGGTATACCACAGGTTCACTGGAGGAGCGCCGGCGCAATATGCTGACTGGGTTGATGGTAACTAACATCGCAACATTCAACGATACGCTGGTAGCGTTTTTCAATTTTGAGACTTCATTTACCCCCCGGGACTTGTTTGCGCCCGGCGTGCAGGGTGCATGGTATGACATTTCCGAGCTCACGACGCTTTACCAGGACAGCGCAGGTACTATCCCTGTCACTGCTGTTGGTGATCCTGTTGGTCGAGTGCTTGACCGTTCTGGTGAAGGGCATCACCTGATCCAGACGACATCCACCAAGCGCCCACTGCTTGGGTTGTCCAATGGCAAGTACTACCTTGACTTTGACGGTGTGGACGACGCTCTCATATCCGTGGATACGTTGGATCTCACCGCCACCAAGTTGATGACGACTGCCATGGGGCTGTCAAGAGACACCACCACTACGGCTGACGTTGCACTTGAGCATGGCATTGGCGGGACAAGCCCCCAGGCTATGACAATTACGGGCGCGTCCGGCAGCACCGGGTTGGCTGCTATCATGCGGGGTCCAACAGGTTCGCCGCAGAGTACGGTCGCTGCCTCCGGGCTCGTCACCACAGAAGCATTTTTTGATCGGTCTCAGGCCACAGTGGCCGCGCAGGTTACCCAGCGTATCAACGGGTCTGCTGTCACCAACACGTCCTCGTCCACCGTTGTTCCGACGACCTCGTTTTTTGGCGACTACAACATTTATGTGGGCGCCAGGAACCAGGTTACCAACCCGTTTGATGGCCGGATATACCAGATCGTGATAGTCGACTCGATACTGTCGGGCGCTGACTTGACCAACCTGGAAGCGTGGATCAACTCCAAAACGGGGGCGTACTGATGTTTCGCACGATCATTGCGCCGGCGGCTACAGTTGAGGATCTGCGTGCTGCTTGTAGCGCACTGGGGGAGTCTTGCTGTAATATGTTCACCTGCGAGTTAGTGGGTGCTAACGGCTCGTTTTTCATGTCCTCTGGGGTGATTGCTCCTGAGCTTGAGAGCTTGCTGGAGACTGCCACTGCGCAGTATGGATTGGACGTTTCCAGTGAAAATCCACTGGTTGCCATGGAAAGGTTACAATTAGAGTTTATTCCTTGAGAGGTGCATAGCAATGAGTATGGCAGATTTTGATGTTACAGATTTCAGCGCCAGCGGCGACAGCAAGGGCGTTTACGCCAAGTTTTACGTCGTGCCGGTACAGGACAAGGTAAAATCGGCTGCGGAGGGGCGCCCAATCTTCCGTGATGAGGAGCGCATTGAGATCCTGGCAGCAGGCAATAGCACCAATATAGTGCGACGTGGTGTACGTGAGGCCGACAAGGTCCGTTTCCGCGAGGCGTATGCCAAGTTCAAGGCTGGTGAGGAGGAGCAACTGGACGGCACACTGCTGTCAGAAGTGCCCTGGATCACCCGTTCACAGGTAGAGGAGCTGGCGTACAAGAAAGTGCGCACGCTGGAGCAGTTGGCAACCCTGAGTGACTCGGCCTGTGCCGGCGCTGCGGGGCTGTACTCGCTCAAGCAGAAAGCGGCTGCCTGGATGAAAAAATCCGAGGAGGCTGCTCCGTTCACGGAACTGCAGCGTCAGAACGAGGACTTGCAGAAGCAGCTAGACGAGATCAAGGCCGCGCTAGCTGCGCAGTCGGCGGGTAAGAAGTCCGCAAAAGCAGAGTAAGTTCGGGGGCATATTCCCCAGCGGGTCAGGACTGCACCGCCAGACCCGTATTTTAGGAGAGCGTTATGCCCAACTATACAACAGCAAATGACATCGTGAATACCGCGTTGCAGGAGCTCGGCCTCGGGATGGTGAACCTGAGTGCCGGCGCGGCAGACGCAACCGGGTATCAGACGCTGGGGTTGTTGAACGCGCTTGGTGACCAGATTAACCGCGCCCATGACTGGCAGAACCTTGAGAAGGTCATGCAGTTTACGGGTGACGGTACCACCACAGAGTTCGCGCTCCCTGCGGATTTTGGCCGACAGGTCAACCAGACCCAGTGGTCAGCCAGTGACAACCGCCCGATGCAAGGCCCGGTCAGCCCCCAGATATGGGCGTGGGACAAGTACGGCATTGTTGCCCCCGGCATCTTTTACCAGTACCGCATCCTTGGGAATGCCTACGCGGTGTACCCGACGCCAGCTGCCGGCACTGTGTTCGACCTGTACTACATAAGCCGCAACTGGGTTCAGGTTGGTGGCAGTTCCCCTGTGGAGTACACCTACAAGGTCACCTCCGCTACGGACATCCCGCTGATCGATCGACGCCTGCTTATTGCTGGGTTGAAGTTGCGCCTGTGGGATGCCAAGGGCCTTGACACCACCAGTCTGGCTGCCGAGTTTCAGTATCTGCTCGACAACGAGAGGGGCACCACCCAGGGTGCTCCAGTGCTGAACCTGTGCGGCCCGTATGGTCCGACGCTGGTTGGCTGGAACAACGTCCCGGATAGCGGGTACGGTCTCTGATATGGCTGGGCGCCGTCAGATAAGCAACGCATCGGGCGGGGCTCCACCTACCAAGGGGATCAACGACACCGATCCGCTTGCCAACATGGATCCCAGCTTCTGTGTGTCCATGCTTAACATTTTCCCTGATAACGCAGCTCTGAGCTTACGGCATGGCTTCCAGGAGTACGCGACTGGACTCGGGGCATCTGTTACGCGGGTCATGGACTACAATGCTCCAGACGGCACCACCGAGATGTTCGCGGTTACGGCTGCCGGCATCTACGACATTACGGGCGGCACCAACCCGCTGTACCCTGCAGCGCCCACGCTGGTGCACGCGCTCACCAACGGGCGGGTATCCACCACGCAGATAACCAACACGGGTGGTGCGTACCTGATCGCAGCCAACGGGGTTGACGCTGCGGCGTTCTACAACGGTACTGCATGGGCTCCCTTTGTGGCCGACGCTACGCCGGTCAATCCGGGTGAGATCGACGGCCTTGCGCCTACGTCGATCCTTGGGCCAGTGGTGCACAAGGGGAGGTTGTGGGTGGTCGAGAAGGACTCCATGAGTGCGTGGTACTTCCCAACGGATGCCATTGCAGGCACTTTAACCGAGTTCCCGCTGAGTGGTGTTTTCCGCACAGGTGGCAAGCTGGTTGAGCTGTCGACGTGGAGCCTGGATACCGGAGCCGGCATGGACGACATGCTTGTGTTCCGCTCCAGCACTGGAGAGATCGCCGTGTACAGTGGTAACGACCCTGACGTAGCCACCGAGTGGATGCTCGTTGCCGTGTATTATGTGTCGTCGCCTGTAGGTAACGTGTCGAGCGTTGACCTCGGTGGCGACGTTGTCATGCTGACCCGGGCCGGCCTTATCCCGTTGAGCAAGGTGGTGCAGGGGGCTGCCCAGGAGTCACTGTTCGAGTCAGCGTTGAGTCGAAATATCAGCAAGACACTGAACCGGTTGGTCAACAACAGGTCGGCGTCTGAGCAGAGTGAGTGGGAGCTGCATAACCTCCCCACACTGCAGATGTTGATGGTTTTGATCCCTGAGGGGTCGACCACAACCGCAGTGCAGTACGTGATGAACACCACCACAGGTGCGTGGACTTCGTACAACCTGCCGGCTACCTGCGGCTGTCTGACAGATGGGTTGTTCTATTTTGGCACTACGGATGGCCGGGTGTGCAAGTACACCTCCGACAGCACCACATTGAAGGACGACGTCAAGCTGGACGGCACTGGTGGATCCGTCGTATCCGGCGAGTTCCTGACTGCGTTCACCTACCTTGGTGATGCTACCAAGCTCAAGCACTTCAAGCTGGTCCGCCCCACCATCCAGTCACTGACCTCCCCACAGGTCAGTGTGACGCTGAACGTGGATTTTGACACCGCAGATGGTGCGCTTTATGCCGCGCCAACGGTGGGTATTGGCCAGACTGACAACTGGGATGCTGGTATTTGGGACACTGCGGTATGGTCAAACACCAACAGTGTATTCCGTCCTTGGGCCAGTGTTATGGGTATTGGCTTTTCTGCTGCACTTCGTGTTAAACTCACGAACATATCTACGACTACCGTAGCTTCCCTGGAAGTGGTTTATGAGACCGGAGGCATCGTATGATACAGATCAGCACCGACCCGATGTACATTCCCCTCGTTTGCCGAGAGCTTGCGCTCCTTCCTACGCCATACATGCAGTGCATAGTGTGCGGGGATGAGCGGGGCTTGATTGCCGGCGCTATTTTCGACGACTACAACACCGTGTCCGTCCAGTCCCACGTTTGGGTGGCTGAGGGGCGTGTACCTAGCCGTGGGTGGTACGCCGCGATCTGCGACTACCCGTTCAACCGGTTGGGCGTCAAGAAGGTTATGGGTAAGGTGGTGTCTGAGAACAAGAACGCGATGCGGCTCGATGAGCACCTCGGGTTTGTTCTTGAGGCCACCATCACAGACTACAGCCCGTTTGGGGATCTCAAGATTTACTCGATCACCCGCGAGCAGTGCAAGATTTTAAACAGCCCGCTCTGGAAAAAACACGTAGAGCTGGCGGCAGCATGTTGAGGGTTCGTTATGGGTGGTAAAGGTGGTGGCGGGAGTATGCCGGAAGCGCCGGACTACATGGCGCTTGCGACGTTGCAGGCTGATCTCGACAAAAAGACAGCACTTGAGCAGACAATAGCCAACAGGCCAACCCAGATCAATGATCTCGGGTCCTTGACGTGGAAACGCGACCCTAAAACGGGCAAGTGGACGCAGACAGTCTCGCTGGACCCACGACTAAAAGAGCAGCAGGCCAATGTGATCTCCCAGGGTGGCGACCTCGCCAAGCAGATTGCTGCGCAGGGCGAGTTCACCGGTGCTCCGCAGGTCGAGTGGAACCCCAACGCCATGAAGGAGTACGGGGACGCTATCTACGGCTCCGTTATGGATCGCGCCAGCATTGAGCAGGACCGCCAGCAGAACGCGCTGAACACGCAGTTGCGGCAGCAGGGCTTGCAGCCTGGTACCGAGGCGTATGACCGGGCCATGCAGAACTTTATGACCAGCCGTGGCGATGTCAACACCATGGCAGCGTACCAGGCCACTATCGGGGCGAAGGATCAGTACCGCAACGATTATGTAGCTCAGTTACATGGGCAGGATCAGAACTACTCACAGGATCTGCAGAACTACCAGCTCCCGTGGGATCTGTCCAATGCGTCACAGGCACTTTCGCAAGGGTATCGCCCGACGTTTGACACCTTCGGCACGTCTACTGGGTACAACCCTGCTGACATGACCGGGGCTGCGCAGGCGAAGTACGAGGCAAAAATGGGCGACTACAACGCCAAACAGCAATCATCCGGTAAGTAGGGGGCAACACTATGGCATATTATTCACGGTACCCTGCAGCTTTGCGCTCTGGTAACCAGTCCACGCTGGAGGACCGTTACCAGCAACAGCAGCCAACTCCGCGCAACAGCGGCCTTGGGGTCAACAATGTTGACTCGATCATCAAGGGGGGTCTGGATCTGTACAGCAAGCTCAATACTGCCAGCACAGCGGCCAATGCGGCCAACGCAGTTTCTGGCGCGGCCAGTGCTGCAAACAGCGGCTTGAACCTCGCAGGCATGAGTGGAGGTTCTGCTGCCGGATCCATTGGTACTGGCGCCGGTGGTGCCTTGGGTGCTGGTGGTTCATTGGCAAGTGGTACAGGCACTGCAGCGGCAGGTGGCGCAGCTGGTGCGGGTAGCAGCGTGCTCGGCGGCATGAGCGGTGGGTTACTGAGTGCCGGCGCAGGTATGGCTGGCCAGGCTATCGGCGGCAAGAAGTACGGCGGTGCGCTTGGTGGCGCGGCATCTGGTGCTGTAACAGGCGCACAGATCGCTGGTCCATGGGGCGCTCTCGCAGGTGCTGTTGTTGGTGGCTTGTTAGGGGGTTGAGATGGCTACTAAAATCGGGCAATCATTTCTCGCGCCTGCAGGCAAGACGCAGCTTATAGCTGACGCGCTCCGTGCGACTGAGCTGGTGCCTGGTATGCAGTCACGTTCAGCATCCACTCTGGTCACTCCAGGGTTCGGTGCGTCACCTACCCGTGTGCAGGTCAACAAGCGTGGCAATGCGTGGAACGCGATCAAGGACGTCATTGCTGGTGTCGGTAGTGTTGTGGGCATGAACCAAGAGCGCTCTGCACGGGCAGCCCAGGAGCAGGCACTCAACGAGGCGATGAGCAGCCCAGATGGTATGACCCCTGAGACCATGCTCCGCTTGCGCCAGCTTGGCGTTGATGCTGACACATTGAAGTTGGTAGCACCCAAGGACAACGAGCTTGGCATGAACCAGATCGCCCAGTATGGTCAGACATCTGCGGGGATGCGCACGCTGAACCAGTTGAAGCCCGGCACGTTCTCCGATCAGTATATCGCTGAGGCTGAGGCTCGTGAGCGTGCAGACGCCGAGCGCTTGTCTGCTGAGAAGATCCGCATTGCGCAAGAGAGCCGCGCACCGTCCGCACCACGGACACGCAGCGAGATCGACGTTATTCTGGGCGGTGACCCTGACGAGATCCAGCGCTTGCAGGACTACAAGATGCTTGTTGGCGGCAAGGGCGTGTATGACGAGAGCGGCAAGGTCATACCCAAGCCCACAGCGCCAAAAACTGGCCGCAACGCACCGGTTGACCCCAAGGTTGAACTGGCCAAAATGGAGCAGCAGACTGCTGACCTGGAGGCCATGTTGTCAGACCCTAAATCTGACGAGGAGCTGTTCAGCCCCAAACAGGCCATCCTTGTGCCTGCTGGTGAGGCTGCTGGCAAGGGCGACAACCCGAGTGTTACGGGCACGCTCACTGGGCAGTATGCACGTACCAAGAAGTCTCCGATGGCTACGCGCCTTGAGCGTTGGGGCCAGGAGCAGGCTCTTGGTCGTATCAAGGAGCTGTACCCAGCGTCCAACTCCGATATTCAGATGCTGCTGTCCATGCAGCCGCGCCCCGGTGACAGCCGTGAGTCGGTTACCAACTACCTTGAGCTACGCAAGCAGGTTCTGGAAAAGGCCAAGCAGGGCGGCTATGGTGAGCCTACGGCACCAGCACTCACCGCAGCCGAGGACGTTTGGGGTTCTGTACCCGTTGAGGAGCGTCCAAATGGCTGGGAGAAGTGGCCACCTGACGTAGCGCAAGCCTGGATGGAGGCTCAGTAATGGCTACTCGTGCTGAGATCGAAGCGCAAATGGCTGCAAAGCTGGGCACCGCCCCGGCCAAGCGCACGCGTGCCGAGATTGAGGCCGAGATGGCCGCGAAACTGGGTGCTCCAGCAGCAAAAAAGGTGCCCTCCACTGAGGAGTACATGGCCTCAGCTGCCGGCAAGAACGAGCGGGAGCAGATGCTGCGTGGCCTGGAGAAGGGAAACAGCTTCCTCGACAACGCACTGATCGGTTCTGGCAACGTGGTTGCTGGTATGGGACGTGGGTTTGAGCAGCTGGCCGCGCGTGCTACAGGTGACGACGCCAAGCTGGCTGGGTTACAGGCTGAGGAGGCTGATATCCGGCAGCGTCTTGAACCTGTAACCTCCAGCGCCGGGGGCATTACAGGCAACATCCTGACCAACGCGGCACTGTTCGCAGTTCCCGGCGCCAAGGCTGGGCAGGCTGCTACCGCAGGCACCACGGCCTTGAAGCTGAGTCCCAAGGTCGCTGGCCTGCTGGGTGCCATGCTCGGTGAGAGTGCAACTGGCGCGCTTGGTGGCGCATTGACCCCGACCGTAGCGGGTGAGTCGCTTGAGGGCAACGTGGGTACGCAGGCTGGATTAGGCGCTGCTGGATCCCTGCTTGGCCCGTTGTTGCGGTCTGAGCCAGTGCAGAAAGCAGCGGACACCATCCTGGACTACACCCCACTTGTTGCGGGTGCTCGTCGCCGGGCGCGTAACCTGGCTGCCGATACTGCCTACGCGGCTGAAAAAGCGACGTATGGCGCGGCCAAGACTGACGCAGCCGAGCGCACAAGGTACGCCCAGTCGCTGCGGTCGCAAGAGGCGTTGCAGGAAAAGATGCTCCATGAGAGCGAGGCCCAGTCTGCCATAGCCGAGGCTGCTGGCTGGTCCAAGTTCCCCACCAACAAGGTGGACATGGAGAAGGAATTGAAGCGCATAGGCTCCGAGTATGGAGAGCTGATAGCTCCCGTGCGTATGCCTGTGCCCGACGTCGCTGATATTGCAGACCAGCCAGGTAGCGTTATTGGTGGGTATGTGCGCAAGCTGACCAGCGCAGCTGAGAAAAATGGCGCTGTGCCCGGTGAAACGTACAAAGAGGTTCGCGCTGATATCGTTGAGGAGCTGCAGACTGCCCAGGGCGAGGCTCGTGGTCAGTTGAAGGAGCTGCTTGGCCGGCTGGATAGGGGTTTCGAGGCGTCGATCGCCCCTGACAAATTGCAGGAAGTTATCGCCAAGCGTTCACAGTACTCACTCGGCTCCACCATGCGTAATGCTGACTGGACTCCAGGCAAAGGTGCCGACGTTGCCGGCTTGCGCAAGCGCATAGACCGTCGTGAGTTGTCTGAGGATCTGCGCCGTAGGTTGTACGCTGCTGAGGAGGCCATGGGCGCAACCAAGGGGCGCGAGCCGGTTGTGCCGTTCGACGTTGGCATGGAGGCACCTGTCAAGCCCATAAAAGAGGTGTCCGATCCATTCCGTCTTGGCGCTGTAAACGTGGGGCTTGCTGGTGGGTTGACAGCTCTGGGTGCCCCGGCGGGTGTCGTGATGCCTGCACTGCCACTGACAGCAGCAGCTATCAAGCAGGCAAACAACCCTAAAGTTGCAAAAATGGTGAACGCGCTGCGCAGGGGTGCTACAATTGGCTATGGTACGGTGTTGGCACCGGGAGAGGATGAATAATGGCTCGCAATAGCTCAGGAAATTACACGCTGCCCTCTGCGGTCAACCCCGTTGTGGCGGGCGAAACGATCACGGCTGACTGGGCCAACACGACCCTGAACGACGTTGCGGCTGCGGTCACCACCAGTATCGCCTCTACAGGTGTTACAACTCCGACTGCCAACCTGCCCATGGGCGGGTATCGGCACACTGGAGTCGGCGACCCGGCAGCCCGTAACCAGTACTTGTCAATGGGTATGGGGCAGGATTTGCGCCATATTCTCGCTACCGGGGTCGCAGGCTCCAACAACCTGACCGGAACACTGCCCGGCTGGGTATCCGGCACGCCTGCTGCGTACCCAGACCACTTTATGGTGGCGTGGGAGCAGCCTGCTGCAAACACTGGCGCGGTTACCTGGAACCTCAATGGTCTCGGTGCCAAGACGGTGTTGTCCTCATCCGGACAGGCTCTGGTTGCCGGGGACTTGCCGACAGGCAGCTACAACATCGCGTACTACGATGGCACCAACATCGTAATGTTGACCGACACCACCTCCACTGCCGAGAACGGTACGCAGCAATCTGCTACCAGCGGCTGGATGCGGCCTGCCGGCGGCTCTTACCCCACGTTCACCACACCCAGCACCACGTCTGTTGGCGTGCCTGCAGGTGTGGGCCGTATCAACACGGTGGGGGATCTTGGGGTTCCGACTACCCAGTACGTTGAGTGGGATGCCCAGACCGTAACGCTCACCTACGTTGCCAGTGACTTCCAGACCACGTTGATGGTGGACAACACGGGCGCAGTTGTGCAGTACGCAGGCGTTGTGCCTCCTATTGCCTACCGGGACAACATCTACCTGTGCACGGTGGAGCACAACAACAGCGTTATCAACTCCGTGTACCGAGCCCCCGTGATCTACGCAGACGACGGCTACCTGATGCGGGATCTCGTGTCCCTGATCGGCAACATGCTGATGTCGGGCGGCAAGATCACTGAGAACGGCGGCACTCCGCTGGAGCTGGACATCACTTCCGGGGTTGTGTTCTACCCGGGTGGCGACTGTGACACTGCGGGTTCGCCCAACCTTGTCACGTTCTCCGGCGCTACTGCAATGGAGTTCTACACCATGTCGGGTGCGGATTACGTGTCTGCGGCCACGGTCACTGCGTCACCTGTCACCTTGTACAACCCTGCGGCGGCCAACGCGGCGGCTACAGCGATACCGGCGGCGGCCAATGCGGTTATCCACCGTATTTACTGGCGCAACGGGATATTTTACTGGGTGTACGGGCAGTCGCTGTACGCCACGTTCGACCTTGCGTTGTCCCACGTTCTGGTGGATCGCTCTGACTTCCAGTTACCCGCCAAGCTGAACGGTGCGACACTGATCGCTGAGATCATATCCACCAAGGACGCAACTGACTACACCGACCCCACCAAGACTGCGATTATCAGCAACTCTGGTCGGTATTACCTGTTCGGAACATCGCAGATCGCTACGGATGCCCCGTCTGACGGTACTACGTATGGTCGTCTTAACGGCGCGTGGGCAGCAACTATTCCGGCAACAAGCCCTACGCTGTTGGTGGACGCCATTATCCGTGGCACAGCTCCACAGTTGACGTTTGACTTCTCGGGGGCTCCAACGGGCTTCGCGGGTATCCAGATCAAATCCAGCTCAGGGTTCGACTACGGCAGCATCGAGTTCAACGAAACTGACGACAAGATGTACGTGCGCAGCCGCAACGCAGGTACCGGTGTGCTCCGTTACACAAGCACCTGGGACATGGCAACCGGCGCGTGGACGTTCCCCGGGGCGATCACTGCCGGCGCGGCGACATTGGGTGAGATCACTTCCTCTGGTAACGCCACCTTCAGCGGCACCAGCGCGGTCAAGGTGCCTGTGGGCACAACAGCCCAGCGCTCGGGTACCCCAGCTGACGGCATGTTCCGTTACAACTCCACAACGAAAGCGTTTGAGGGGTACAGCGACAGTGCATGGGGCAGCATAGGTGGCGGGGCTACCAGCGACCTGTTCTACGAGAACATCCAGACCATAACATCGAACGTCACGCTGACGGCTGCCAGAAACAGCATGACTGCAGGACCTATAACCATAGCTGACGGGGTCACTGTGACCATCCCAGCAGGCGCTAATTGGGTGATCGTATGAGTGTAACCATCTCAGGAACCACGGGCATCTCGGCCATACCGGATGATATTGTCACCACGGATAAGATACTGGATGCTGCAGTTACCACTGCCAAGCTGGACAGCGCCGTCCTGACGACATACCAACGGCGGGAGCAGTTCCCGTCAGAGGCTACCACTTCTGGGACTATCATCACATTCACAGGTATCGCAGCGTGGGCGACCCGTGTGACAATCCTGTTTAATGGTGTCAGCCTATCTGGAACAGACAACATCAAGATACGGGCAGTGGACTCTGGGGGGATCGTTACAGCATCCTACGACAGTGCGAGTATGCGGAACACAACCGCAAGCACTTACAACCACGTAACCACAGCCGCCGATAGCATGATTGTGATGTCCGCGTCAGCCACCAACGCGCTGACAGGTACGTACACGCTGACCAATTTCGAAGGGAATACCTGGGTTGGCTCTGGCGTGTTTACCTCCAATACAACCACAATGGTTACTGCTGCGGGTATCGCTGCAGGTCTCAGTGGTGCGCTTGAGGGGTTGAGTATCGCGCTAACTGGGGCAAACACATTCGATAGCGGCTCCATAGCTCTGCTGGTGGAGGGTTGATATGGCCATCACCATACAGACAGTTGCTGGAAACGCGGTAATAAGCGCCAACGCTGCCAACCCAGGGCTTATCATAACTCCAGCGGGGGAGGTTATGGTTGGCGTGGATACTGCAGTAACGTCGGCAGACCCGCAGCAGTTGGTATCTGCACAAAATGTAATCGATTACGTGCAACAGGGTGGGCTGCCAACTGCAATAACCGCCACAACTGCAACAGCGCTGTTTGACGGTGTCGAGATCCCACTAACTGCGCGGCGCGTGGTGGTTTCATTGTACGACCTGAACCCAACATCTAGAACCAAGGCTATTGGCTGCAACATGGTGCCATACGTGTTTTCTCAGAGTGGTGGAACCTCTGGATCTGGGGCGTGTACCTCACTGGGATCAAGCGCGGTATCCTGGAGTACGCTAAACGCTGGTGCGGCAATAACCACAACGGCGATCACAACGTCATCCTACATGAGTGGAATAGTCACATTTGAGCGGCTACCACTTCCGAGCGCCTACGCGGGTGAGGACGACGTTCGACAGTACTGGTCAGTTACCAGTCAGGTTGGGTTGCGGAACACCGCAACACAATTTGTGTCTAGTGGGTATATCGCGCCTACAGGGTACCTTAATCAGCCCATAACCAACATGAAAATACGGGTCTACTTAACAGGCGGGTTCCAGGTTAACGGCACGATTTCCGTGGTGGTAGAGTCGTGAAACTGTCGTTTTTTGCACAGGATGGGAGATCCACTATCGTAGCGGGTAACATCCCGGCGCTGTACGGCAGCAATGCGTTCAACTCCTGCGTGTCTATCTCGCCCACAACTGTGGTCAATGCCCAGAAGGTTATGGGCATCATGGAGATGGAAAAGCTGCTCCCTGCGGAGGACAAAACGGCCATAGGCGCGTATGTAACTTTCGACATCCCGGCATGGGCAACCCAGATAGCGGTATCTATGTACGATGTGGAGACTGACGGGAACAGCTCAATTCTGCTGGAGATGTCTGACGCAGCCTCGTCGTATGCAGGCACTACCTACGGAGGAACAGCCAGTTTGGCATCGGGGGCCAATGTAGCGTGGAGCACGATTGGCAACGCAATACTGACATCCGGGATAGCTGAGAGCAGCTACCAGTTCCACGGTACCGTGCGCATATCCCGTGCCGCAACAGCGAATGTATGGTGCCTGCGCAGCTCTATTTCTGGTGTAGGAACCTCCGTATTCGCCAATTTGCTATCTTCCGGGAGCATTGAAACAACCACGGCGTCTGCACAATTGCGGCTATCGATTAACAATCTCGCAGAAATGTTTGTTGGCGGTTCCATATCCGTCGTATATAGGTGATCCAATGAGCACATTGACTTTAGGCCAGGTTTTCAGCAGCGCACCCATCAATCTGGACATCCAGGCGTTGGGCTCAGTATCCGGGGCTTTGTCCGTGGATCTCAGTGCGGGGGCGTATATCAGCGCAACTGCAACTGGGGCAACTGCGTGGACATTCTCGATAGCCGACTCAACTGCGGCCACCAAGTCCTGCGCGTGGGATCTGCAGATCACAGACGGTGGCACAACCCAGACATTCGCAGTTCTGGTGGATGGGTTCGCGTCTACGCCGGTCAAGTGGGCCAGTGGCACAGCCCCGTCGCTTACAAGTTCTGGAACTGATATACTACGGTTCGTCAAGGGTGCTGACAACTACGTCGTCGGGTACCGTATTGCTACAAACGTATCTTGAGTGAGGGGTTGACAATGGACCAGGCTGGAATGATTGTAAATGCACTGCGCGGATTGGTTGGTGCAGAGGGTGGTGAAGGTGCCGACGGTGGTATGCTCGAAGCCCGCCAGCGCTACAACGCCTACAAGATCAACGTTGAGAGCAATGGCGGGACATCGCTGGACTTCAATGCCTGGTTAGCGGCGGGGCAGCCGACTGGTTGATTTTACGTAGGCGATGAACCCGTAGCACACTGCCAATGTGTAGCAGATCAGTGACGCGGGGACATCGCCAGACCACAGGTACAGTGGAAGCAAGCTGGCCTTGAGGGCAGTCAGGCCGGCAAGCAGGTAGACCATAGCCGCCATCTTGGACTCTCCGCTCAGGAACACCAGTACCAGCCCGACTGTGGGCACGATGTTGAACATCAAATCAGTGCGTGTCTCACCTCCCAGTATGACGTGCAGTATTGGGGCAAAAACTCCGATCCAGATCAGTGACTTTCGCATGGCCGTTCTCCGTTTGTGGGTACAGGTTCAGAATACACCGCTTGTGGGGCGCCACCATAGGTAATTTCCGAAGGTACTAACTGGCGCTCCCTGCCGATGGCGCGTTCAAAGTGGTTGCATTGGGTGCACCACCACCCGGTTGTTACGCGCTCAAGGGCATCCCAGCAGTGCTCGGGGTTTGGTTCCCGGCATTTAGGGCATGTATTCATCCATCTCCTCCCGCAGCAACCTGCAAAACTCGGCCTCGTTGGCTTCTTTTTGCGTCACATTGCGCATGGTAGCACGCTCTGTTGGGCAGTCCACCAGGATCTGGTAGATGAACACCTGGTCGGCTTTGCTGCCTTGGCGCACAACCCGCAGGTTGGCTTGGTAGGTCTCCTCCCACGAGTCAGACAGCCCGAACCAGATTACGTTGTTGCAGGACTGCTGGAGTCCGTCGACCCCGAGGGCGATACTGGATGGATGCCCCAACAGCCACGGCAGCTCCCCAGCGGAGAAGCGGCGACATGCGGCTGCACCGGCTGTGGCAGAAGTTCCAGAGCCAATGTATGGTATCTCGGCACCAAGTCTCTCTCGGATACGGTCGACATCGTGCTTATACGAAACGAGGACAAGCGCTGGTTCTCCATTCAACTCCTCCAGTAACGCCTCCAGGGCGTCAAGTTTAGCGTCGTGCAGCACCGTGTACGTGGTGCCGTCCTCGTTGTAGATGGCACCTTGCACCACCTGCTTTAATTTCTGGTACAGAACCCCCGAGTTGGGTGACATAACGACCTTGTCGCCAAGCACCGTGAGGAACTCCTTACGCAATTCCTCGTATTGCTTTTTGATTTGTGGAGGCATCGGTACCCAGATCGGGATAACCTCGGACGGGACGGCCTCCTCGTACTCCAATTGTAGCGTGCTGTGCGCTATTTTGGCCGCCACTTTCTCCATAGCCCCGTGCTGTGGCATGTAGCCGAAGCCGCTGGGGTGTCTCTGCATATAGGTGCTGCGGAAGTGGGTGACGTACTGCCCAAGATCAACCCCCAGGTCCGTGGTGTAGCAGATGGGGAACAGGTCCTCAAGGCTCTTGGGCTTGGGTGTGCCGGTCATAACCACCCGGGGTGCGAAGCGCCCGAGCATCTTTTTGAGGGTCTTGAACCTGCGCGACGACGGGTTCTTGAGCTTGGTGGCCTCGTCACACGCCAACATGAACCGACCCTTGGAGAGGAAGTTCTCCAGTGCCCGGCTGCCCGGCTCAAACTGCTTGGACAGCAGCCCTTCGTAGTTCATCAAGTAGATGTCCGCGTCCTTGGAAACGGCATCGCTACGATCCCCGTGCACTATGGAGTATGTCAGGCCCTCAAAGGCATCCCAATGCTCGATCTGGGCCGGCCAGCTCGTTGTGATAACGCGCAGCGGGGCTAGAACCAGCAGGTGATCTACTAAATTTTGCTTTTTTAGTATTTGGAACGCACTGAGCACAACCGCCGTTTTACCTTTCCCTGGGTGCAGGAACAGCCGGCCCCCTGCGTTGCGTAGTATCAAGTCAACGCCACGCTCTTGCTCCGGCTTTAGTTTTAATGTACGCCGTGATTTGCTCCACTGCCCTGTCGATGTCGTCATGTACCTGCACCTCGAAACCTAATGATCTGAGCACGTTGTGGACGTGCTGTTGTATTCGCCGGGGCTTCTCGCCCGGTCGTTTGAACTCTACGAACAGGATACCTCCCGGCTCCCACACTACCAGCATGTCGGGCCAACCACGGGACTGCCCCAGTTTGAGGAACATCAGCCCGAGGTCGTTGGCAAGCGCCCATTCAAGCACTCGGGATCTGGTCTTGGTCTGTATGGTTGATTCAAGCATGTGCACCCCCTTAACTTATTAATGCGGCGTAGGCCGCTTAACTCTGGGTTATATGCCACTATTATGTGCCAGTTTAATTACTTCATCTCTAAACGCTATTGGTGTAGCGTTCGCCTCTTTCTTGCTCAGTGTCGGCTTGTTTCGTGCTTTGCCTCGCTGATCTGGAAAGCCTACTTGATGCGTTCCTTTTGGCCTATCCCATCGCAATTCATGCGGCGGGTTTGTGCCGTAGTAATACAGCCACGTTGCCTTGTTTGCTCTATGCCCGTATGCGCTTTGCCACACCTCGCAAACCCATTCGTGCAACCCCACACGTTGCCAGCCAGTGCCAATAGGTTTTTGTATTCCATGCGCCGCAAACGCTCTACTGTTTTTTGGGTGCTCCAACACACCACCACATCGTATTACACTAGCAAGAGCACTTGCAAAGCACCCGCTATCGTTACCAGGTTTGTTGTGTTCTCCTCCCCATCTAGCGTAATTCACTGCGGCCATATTGCCCCACAACTGACAAGGCGGGTGTGCAACTACTGGCCACGTCCCGTCGTATTTTCTGGCGTCTCGATGCTCCGGCCATGCGTCAATATCATCGCATCCGCTATAGCACCCATCATGCTGTACAAATAATGCTGCAATCATTCTCTCACCGTGTCATATAACTGGTCGTTCAAGCCGACTCACTTCGCTTCGCTCGTTCACTGCTTAACTCCACTGTTATGCACCACGATCCTGCGCCAGTTGCCAAGCTGCGCACATATACACAGCATAGCCAGCGTAGCCAATGAACCCACATTGGAACAGAGGGTCTAGCCAGTGCACAAAGCGTTCGCCAAAAATCAGGCGTTCGATGCTTGCCTCAAGCAAGTTGAACATAATGTAAAACAGCATCACGGTCAGCGTGCAAGTAACCGGGTTTCCTTTACTGGCCTGTGCCAGCGAAAGCGTGTAGTGCCTTATCTTATCCACATGATTTTCCTCAGTTTGTTTGTGTTGCATAACAACCGCATCAAGGTCGCGCTACGCACTGGACTGCTATCGCAGCCCATTACGCGAATGGTTAGGCCTAATCCGACTTTGGCCGATCATCTAGGTCAGTGCGGTGCTCTAGGCCTAGGATGAACATACAGCAACACATAGCGTGTGCGGCGTGAGATAGGCCGGTCTCGGGGTCATTATCCTGCCCACCCAAATATGCGAACAAGTGTCGTAGCGCTGCCCCCAGCAGCCGGGACTTGTGCAGGCCTTTCCGCCAATTGTTGGCAGCGTATTTTTTCGCGCCAAATGTCAGCACCTTAGATAATTCGTCCATTGCGCGTGGATCTAGTAGATCCATCCGTGGTTTGTCCTGGTCGAACTTTATTCCTGCTTCAGGCGGTTGCATCGCGGTAGATTCGCTCATTTCGCTCATTTCGCTCATTTCGCCTCACTCCAGTTGTTACCGTGTCCACAGCTAATATCCATAATGGCGCGGCCAAGTATCTCGGGGATTTGTGGTACGACTGCGTTACCAAGCGCCTTGAGCCGGTTAGCGCGATCTTTTGCCAGCGTAGTTACTCTGGGAGTTCCGAACCTATCGGGATCACCGAGGTATTCAAATCCGTCCATCCAGCCGGGAAGCCCATCAGGTGTTCCACCCAGTCCGGGTTTAACGCCCCAGCTCTCCACTCCTCGGGAGTTGTTCCGCGTATCTCGGGGTGATTGCCCAGCATCTTCTGCATATTGCCCTTCGGTGTGCCCGCAGCGTCCTCGTTCGCGTTCGCGCTCGCGCTCGGTGTCGGCCACATCCGCACCGTTTCTGGGCAGACTTGCTCCCTCAAGTTTGACGGCCTCGACCGCCCCTTGCGTGTAGTTGTTGCCTGTCGGTGCAACGACTCCTCTGACCGTTGTGGTAGGTGATCCATCGTGTTTGGTGTAGCCCAAAAACGCACTTGTTGCCCCAGAGTCACTGACTGCAAAACCACATCCCCCTTTGGGGTTGTTCTGTACGCACGCTCCCCCACTTTTGCCGGAGCCCCATCCTTCGTGGATAGGGTTTCTATTCTCGCTCCAGCCTCTTGCGCTGTTGGAGTGCGCCACAATCCAGCACCGTTCTCTCCGATGGTGGCCTTGGACGCCGCAAGCTGGAATAAGGAAAGATTGGACTTGGTAACCTTCATTTTCCAAGTCAGACTGCACAAGGTCGAGTGCCATATTGACGAACCCACTAACATTCTCGCCAATGACCCAAGTGGGGCGCACCTCTCGTATAATTCGGAGCATTTCTGGCCACAAGTGTCTGTTGTCGTTTGTGCCTTTCTGCTTCCCCGCGACTGAGAAGGGTTGGCAGGGGAATCCTCCGCAAACAAGCTCAACTGTACCTCTAAATTGGGTTCCATCTAGTGTCCTCACGTCGTTAAAAATAGGGGTATCCGGCCAGTGCTTGCGTAACACGCGCTGGGCGAACGGTTCAACTTCACAAAACGCTACAGTCTGCATACCAGCTCGCTCCAGCCCAAGGCTGAACCCACCAATACCAGAAAAAAGATCAAGCACCCTCATTTCGCCTCACTCCAGTTGTTACCGTGTCCACAGTCCATGAGCATAGGTGCGTCACAGGGTAGTGCGCAAGCAGCCTCGCGCATGAGCTGCTTGATAGCCTCGACACGCTCTGGTAAGCAGCTCACGCTGATCTCGTCGTGCACCATGCCGAGTATGCGCTCACCAGGCTCCAGCCTGTCGTGTATGTAGATTACCGCCTCCTTGCCCTGGTCTGCTGCGCTGCCCTGCACCAACACGTTGAGCGCCTTGTACTCGAACGTCATCCCGTTCTTGGGAGGCTCACAGTGGTAGATCCTGCCACCCAGTGTGCGGATATGCAGGCCACGTTTAAAGCGATCCATCACTTCGCGGTTTAGGTTCACGATACCGGGCAGTGCAGCACGCACCTTTTTGCGGATAATCTCGGCATCGACACGAGACACGCCCAACTGGGCAGCCAGCTTGTCAAGCCCCATGCCGTATAGCAGGGCGAGGAATATCACCTTGGCCTGCTTGCGGCTCACATTGGCCATCTCAGCGATCCACAAATACTGGTCCAGCTCTGGGTTGTCCTTGTACGCCTGCAGTAGTGCCCCGTCCTCAAAGTGGGCAGCGATACGCGGCTCCTGGCTCTTGAAATCCCCAGTAACCCAGACATGGCCGGGTTCCGGGAGCAGCACACTCCGCAAGCTAAAATACCCCTCAGTATCCCGTTGCACGTTCTGGAGGTTAGGGGAACTAGACGACATCCTGCCTGTGCGAGTGCCGTAGCCGTCAGGGTTGCGTACCTGGTTGTATGCAGCGTGTAGTCTCCCACTATTTTTACCAGCCTGCTCGACCCAAGGACGCATGAAAGTAGATAGGCAGGTGGCTATGGTACTGCGGGTGGCTAGAGTTTCACGTAGTTCGGGGTTGTCAGCCAGTGCCGCATCCAGACTGCCCTTGGCAGCACTGGTCTTACCCGTAGCCGTCTTGCCAAACCCAGAAACCCCATTGGCCTGTAATGCCAGCACCAGGTCCGCGTCGCTGTCAAGAGAGAGACCCGGGGCGTTGAGCGCTGTGCGCACAGTGTTGTCCAGCCGCTCCAGAGTCTCCTCGTACTCAGCGGTCGCTTTCTTGAGGCGCTTCATATCGACACGCAGCCCCTGGTTCTGCACACCTACCAGGATAGGGGCGAGCCGGCGCTCTCGGTCGTATGCTTGCTGCATACTGGGCAGCACACGATCCCGCAGACTTTGCCACAAAGCCCACGTTCTCTCCACGTCACCGATGGCGTAGGGAGCGACGAGCTCTGCAGGGGCGTCTGCAATATAGGCTCCAGCTTGCTTGCGCGACTTGCATGGGGTGTTTTCCAATATCCATGTTTGAAGATCGTGTTGCTCTGTTGGTGCCATGCCGCAGTGTTCATGTGCCATATCCTTGAGCGAGAGTGACCGCTCGTGTGGGTTGTTCAGGAAACTCAGGAACAGCGTATCATGTGTTAAGTGCCATGGCCTTTGTGGAAAACCGAAGTGGTGGGCGAGCACGGGAACGTCGAAACAGCAACCGTTATGTGTCAGCCACTCCTTGTCCCAGATGGTCTGTAGTTCAGCCGCAACCCACCCCTTGAGTGCATTGTTGCCGGATGGGTGTGCCCAGGAGAGGTAAACGCTCTCGCCACTGGGGTATTTGATAGCCACGCCTACAGGTTCTGGCAGGCAGGGACCGTGAGCTTCGATAGCCCGTGTTTCTATGTCGATTACATACATCGCTGCACCTGTTAAATAAGTGCGCCGTCCTTGGCGCGTAGTATTATTTGCCTTTCGGCTTACCTTTCTTACACCCCATGAGCGACCTCACTTGAACTTGCCATTGCCTCCGGCTGGCTCGGCGGGGGCGTCCGATACTTCGTACTCCTTCTGCAGCATCTGCTGTGCCGCTTCGACCTTACCGAGCAGGCCACCAAGCAGCGCACCACTGACCAGCTCCCCATGGGTGAACACCACCTTGAACTGGCTCTTGGCATCTGGCACCGTGCTGATCGTGGTGATAACACCGAGCGGGGGGCGCTGATACAGAGTAGCGATGCTGTGCACGTACTTGGACCAGTTCTTGCCGCTGGTGACCGGCGTCTTGAGTATCGCCATCTCCACAGTAGGCAGGTCCTCGGGCGTGGTTCCGGCGGGGATCAGTGCCAGGGACCGTGCGTTCTTACACCTTTTGCCCTTCTTGTTGTCCGCAGTACCGAACTGGTTGTGCGGGCATGTCTTGCACTCGGTGTGTTGCGGCTCGCTGCTGGATGGGTGTGGCGCCATGCTGCTCTCGTCATCACCATAGGCGTAGCACAGTGGTGACTCCAGCTTGTCCTGGTCGTACTTGGATTCGTAGTACAGGTTGGTGTGGGTGCTGGCTAAAATAATACAATCCAGCTTGTTGCCCGGTACAGGGTCACCGTTGTAGGTGAGCTGCCCAGCCTTGAGGCCGATGCTGCTGGCCGTTGGCTTCTCTTGCGCCACTGCGGCCTTGGCCATAGCTGCAAGCATTTCGTCGTAATTTGCGATCTCAGTACCTTTACTCATCTCTTATCTCCAGTTTCTAAAGCCCAGCCGGAATGACGGGGTGTGGTAGTTTACGCTTTATTGTCGCTAAGGTCATAGCGCTCGATGGTGGTGACGCCGGGGATGGCGATACCGTCTGCCATACGCAGCTCTGCGGCCTTGGTGCTGAGCCGGAAGCTGATCAGATCGGTGGCCTCGTGCTCGAAAATATAGCGCCAGGTTGCTGCGGGGTCGTTGCAGATCGGCACCACCTTGGACGTGACACGGGTAACCCGGCCATCGGACACCAGGCCCTCAAACTGCTGGGCGTGGATCGCGTCCATAATGAAGTTCTTGAGCGTCTTTTCCAGGTTCTCGATCTTGTCAACCTGCTTCTGCACTTCGAGTCGTGCGGCCTTGGCATCTCGCCAGTTGGTCACAATCTCGTCGAGCTCGGCACGTGTGACGGTCTCAGGGGTCATGGTCAGAACAGGTGTGTCTAGTACGTCGGTCATGGGGTTACTCCTATCACTTTTTGGGTTGTGGTTTAGTAGAACTCTTACCCTTCGGCCACCCTGCCTGAACCAGCGACGGGATGACATCAACAGCGATGGGCAGGTTGCGTATCGCTGCATCATCTGATGGCAGGTATTTCTCAAACTCTGGGAAATACTCGGCTGCGCGCTTCCGTGTGTTGATACCAGCAAATGCAGATTCCAGCTTCTGTTTAAGTGCCCGGCGCGCGTTACACTGTGCGCTGTCAAGCTCGCGCAGGCGCTCTACAGCTTCTAAGATATCCCCAGTAAGGTGCAGTGTTCCAACACCATCAGAGAAACCCCCAAGCACATAAACATTACTTGTCCAGCGCACGTAAACCTGTGTTTTAGCTACATGCTGTGCCAACTTTGGATCCGACAACATCTTTTTAACGTCTGCCGGCAGCTGCACCTTAAAGTGATCCTTTATTTGCTTATGAGCCTCGGCGGTGTAATCCACCTCTGGCACATCCTGCAGTATTTGCTCTATTATAAGTTCTTTGTCGTACTTGGAAAGTCGCATAGTTAAATCTCCGTGGTCAGGGTGGTTGGTATTACAAAGTAAAGCAGTCCGTTGTACTTGGTCCTGCGCCAGCCGAGTGCATCGAGCGTGCGACCGAGCTTGGTCAGTTCCAGTGTATTGGGCCGCGTGTCAGGCCAGGTACGATCCCACAGCATCCCGAGCGTAGTGCGGTGATGCCCGGCTTCGCGCTGGGAGATCAGGTAGTCGACCGGCTGGGCAGCCAGGTACTTTAGGGTGAAAGCACGATCCTCCATAGGGCTCAGTGCTTGGCGCAAGGTGTCGCAGGTTGGGCAGGTCATAACTGCACCACCTGCGCCTTGGTTTTGCGTCCGCCGTGTAGTTCCCCTGCCCACTGATCTGGTGTCTCAATGTCATCGCCGTAGTCGAGGATATATGGCTCAGTGTCACGCTCACCGAGCATAAACCGGGCGCGTTCAGCTTCGTATGCAATCCTGTTCCAGCATTCGCCTCGACCTATGGTGATTCCACCAAGGCTGCCGACAAGGCCATCCCATTTTTCCACCGGTCGCAATGTTGCTGTCCAGTTACGTTTTCCATTCGACTCTGGATAACTCTGCAACACAACGGTGAGCCGAGGTTGCGGTTTAGTATATGATACTGGTTCAGAGGATTGCGCCTTTGCAATTGCGTCTACAAAACGCTTCTTTTGTGGGCAATCTACTAATATGGCTGACACTCTTACTGCCTCAGCCAGCAACTCATCACGCCGTTGCTTTAATGTTGCGTTTTCTATCATTATGCTAGCGCAGTCAGTTGTGTTTGCTTTGAAACACACGTCAGGAATTGACTCAAGGAACTCTGTACCCAGCCCAGCACACGCATTAACGCAGGCCACGATGCGGCGGGCGTCAGCTTGTTCTTTATCTGGGTTTCCTCTACGCCACATTTCAAGTAATGCAACACCGCTGGCGTCTACAATCTCAAGGCTTCTGCTTGTTGATACTTTCCAAGGCTCCTGTGTATGTGTGTTCATGCCTTACTCCTTTCCGGTTGGAACTGCTGGATTAGCTTTAACCATAGCCTGTATCCATGATTTATTGCGCTTGCGCCACTCGATTTGTTCTGGTGAAAATCCTTCCGCTTCTTTCTCGCTGTCTTTCCACCATGTTTTAACAGGATGCTTGCGGCGGCATCCTATCCACAGGAATTCAGCGGTGTATACTCCACGGTATTCTAGCGCGACGAAGGATAAAACCTCTTTCCCATTGCCTGTGGCACCGCTCAGGTTGGCACCGCTCAGGTTGGCACCGCCCAGGTTGGCACCGATCAGGTTGGCACCGATCAGGTCGGCACCTCTCAGGTTGGCACCGCTCAGGTCGGCACCTCTCAGGTTGGC
>ERZ869907.102-NODE-102-length-38482-cov-13.063835_pt1 | contig 38482 bp, 60 predicted proteins | sample MGYA00579309_ERZ869907 | MGnify/ENA primary metagenome ERZ869907 (study PRJEB32216, sample SAMN09231814) | wastewater metagenome | place: USA: Maryland | collected 2016-07-30 | study: EMG produced TPA metagenomics assembly of the PRJNA472060 data set (Reclaimed... | reverse complement strand
ATCGACGAACTGAAGCGGGAGGGATGGGGCGATGAAACTCTGGCTGATATCGCAGTCCGTAAATAACGATTACGACACTTACGACAGCGCCGTTGTGGCCGCTGAGACGGAAGACGACGCGCGCAAAATCAAGGTGGGAAGTTTCGGGCCGGCGAGAGCCACATGGTGCGAGCCTGAGCACGTCGTGGTGATGCTGATAGGTGATGCTTTGCCTGACACCGAAAGCGGCGTCGTTTTGGCCAGTTTCAAACGCAGGCTAAGGAGGCGCGGGGCGATGAGTGGGGTTGACGATATTGACCAAAACGCATGTGCTGAAATTCGCAAGCTTCTTGATAGGCACAATGTTCCGCCTGCGGCATTCATAGATGACCACGTAGCCAACGCAATAGTGCAGCGAACCCTGCTAGCGCTATGCCTGCGCCGAATCCGCAAAGACGTTTCGGCAGAGGTGGCCAAGGACATAGACGATACGTTCGCCGCTGCGTGGATGAAAGAGGAATAAGGAAGGCCCCATGTCTGAAATGATCCAGCGCGTAGCCCGCGCCCTAGCCCAGCTAGAAGGGCATGAGAACTTACCCACTCTCCAATCCGCCTACGAGCAAAGAGCCAGGGTGGCGATCGAGGCGATGAGAGAGCCGACAGACAGGATGCTCTCCAGTGGCGACAGCATGATGCCGCAGATTGCGCGCGGGGAAGACATAACGACTGGTTACGACGCCCTTAGAGAAGCATGGCCAGAAATGATCTCCGCCGCCCTAGAGGAGCAACACCAATGACCCGCGCCGCCATTGGCATTGCCTTTTGCCAGCTCATTCTGAGCGCAACGTATGCGTATGTAGGTGAACCCATCACGTCTCTCAATATCATGGTAGGGGCCTGTGGCTGGGCTTTGCTCTGGCACCATGAGAGGAAGCGGTTTTCTAACGAGCCGCCGTTTTGAGGGGATGGCACCAATGAACTCAGGAATTTTCCTCCCTAAGGGCGCCGTCATTATTGGCCAAGACGAAGAGGCTTGGATTGCCCGCCTTCCTGACGGGACCATCAAAAGAATTTCCGTCGTCGCCAATGGTCTCAAGCTTGAGGTCGTCGCCAGCAGAATAAGGAAGGACGGCACCGTTGAGATTGAAACGGACAGCGTGAAGGAGTGACAGGCGTGGTTGCGATCAACTTCAGTCCGCAGTTTGCCGGCCCGGTTGAGCGAGGCGAGAAACGCCAGACGATCCGGCGCACGATGAAGTGCAAGCCAGGCGACAAGCTGCAGCTTTATACCGGCCAACGCACGAAGGCTTGCCGGAAGCTAGGCGATGCCGTGTGCAAAGAGATACTTCCGGTCTCGATCGGTCGCGGCACGCTAGAGGTCAACGGCAGCGTCTACATGTCCGACACGGCAGCGGCATTCGCTCGCGCGGATGGCTTCGCTGACTACGGCGACATGTGGCGCTGGTTCTCTGAACGATACGACGTGCCGGTGTTTTCCGGATACGTCATCAAGTGGTGAGGGCTCTATGAACGACCAGACGCCGATAAAGCCACTCTATCCGGGAGCGCCCACATGGTGAAGCTGTTGACCAGAGCCGAGGCGGCGCAAGAGTTGCGTGTATCAACGCGCGGGTTGAGGCGGCTAAACATTCCGGTTGTGAGGATTGGGCGGAAGCCCCTGTATGACTATCGAGACATAGCGGCCTACGCAGAAGGGCAAAAGGAATGTCGGTCTTCACCAGAAAAGGTTCGCCGTACTACTACGCGGAGTTCGTCGTCCGGGGACGTCGGGTTGTCCGAAGCACTAAAACAACATCCCGTCGAGAGGCCGAAACCGTCGAAAAGCAGTTCCGACTGGAAGCTTCCCGCGCGGAACCCCGCCTTGGAAGCGGAGAAGCCAAGCTCACCCTCGATCAGGCTTGTGGTCGATACTGGGCTCAGCACGGAAAAAAGCTAAGAGACGCGCGCAACGTACAGCGCTGGTTGTTGTACATCGTCCGTAGCATTGAGAAGACGACGCCAATCAGCGCCCTGTCCGTCAAGCACGTCACGGGGATGATTAGCGCATTGGAGACGGAAGGCGTCGGCCCTATCTCCATCAACCGAACCATCACGGCATTGCAGGGCGTGCACAACATGGCCGCCAAAAAGTGGGAAGAGCCCGTACGCGTGATTGATTGGCGCGGGCTCAAGTCGAAAGAGACTGGACGCACCCGCGCAGAGACGCGCGAAAAGTGCCAAGCGCTATTGGCCGCCCTGCCCTTGCATATCCGCCAGGTTGTTCTGTTTATCTTGACGACAGGCCTCCGCAGAGAAGAGGCATTCAACGTCGCCTGGCCGCGCGTGAACTTCGAAAACAACTCCGTCAATGTCCGCGTCAAGGGTGGCAAGGACCGCGATGTCTTGCTGTCTCCTGAAGCGCTTTTGGTGTTGCATGAGCGCCCAAGAGAGGGCCGCTACGTCTTTGACACCAAGAATTACCGCAGACACTTTGAGCGCGCACTGTCAATAGCTGAGATTGAAGATTTCACATGGCATGACCTGCGGCATACCTTCGCAACGTGGATGGGCCAGTCTGGCGCTCCGCTAGAGGTCATCCGCGATCAGCTCGGCCATTCCTCCATCTCGGTAACTCAAAAATACCGGCACGTCGTGCAGAGCGAGGTTCGGGCGGCGCTGCAGAAAATCCCAACACTGAGTCCCAGCATTGGCGTTGTCACCCCCATCAAGCGCGCCTAAGTCATTGAAAATGCTGGTGGGTGTAGAAGGACTCGAACCTTCGACCCGCTGATTAAGAGTCAGAGGGACGCCAGTGGAAAAACGCAGAAAAATCCAAGCATTTAAAGGGTTTTCGCGCTATTTCATGTGGCCAGAACGAGACGGGAACGTACGCAGGCATGCTGCCTAGAATCCCAACAAAAGTCACAACAGCACAGAAGGGCGATAGATGGCCGTCTACTTTCTAACCGGAACAGCTGGTGGCGTTCTCAATGAGGATCTTTGCAAGATTGGCTACACAAGCGACGACGCTCGCGGAACCGTCTCGCGGATGGCAAGCATCTCAACCTCGTGTCCCTTTCCGACCGATCTCCTATGGTCGATTCCAGGTCTTGACCGGGCGGCAGAGAAGGAGATCCACCGGCTGTTTGCGCACGACAGGGTGCGGCGGGAGTGGTTCCTTTATTCGGAGGAACTGGTCGAGACCGCCGACAACATCTACATCGCGGTCGAAACCCACGGCCCCAAAAAGGTTCTGGCCAAGCTTAAGTCCTGTAAGACTTATGAGGAGTTCAATGATTGGGTGTAGTTCTTCCCCCTCCCCCATCCTCCCCTTGAAATGAACTGGGATGAAAATAAAGACTCCAGCCCCATCCTTTAATAGCTCTGGGCGGAGTTAAAGGATGCGTGCCGCTCCGAGTTGAACGGAGATGGGCCCTCTGCCCCTGCTATAGGCCGCTGCCTTCCCGGTCGACCCATCTGACTCATGCTAGCTGGTCAGTCTGTTTTTACCTGCCCGGTGTAGCCCTTCGGCACGCAAACTGGCACCCCTCGACCGGTGTTACGGGGAAATCGCGACAGCAATCGCGCCAAATTTCTTGACAATCGCGCCATATTGGCCTGCGCCCAGCCGTGCCTCCTATTGTGACTCTGCGCAGATCATGTCATCCGCGTATCGAGACGCCACATTGGCGGGATCGTTTGGCGCAAAGCCTGGGCAATCTTGAAACCGGTTTTTGCCCTCGCGCTTTCCAGTAAACAGCCATTCGCAATACCCGCCTCGGCGGCACTTGCGCGGCGCATCCTTCCACTCCGAATTATGGCAGTAGGTGGCATGCCCAATGACGGAGTGGCCGTGTTTGCACGGCGTATCCCACGCGCACTCGTCGTCGTCCGCAACAAGCTCAACTGGGTTGATCATTTCTGGCTCCTCAATTTCGTTCGGCATTTCCGCAAATTGAAGCAATGGCGCGCATCGCATCATCGCTTGTGCGTCGGTTGGCCTGCCACTTGGCCACCTCTGCCCTAACAAGAGCCAAATACCGCTCAAGCGGCTCTCGCCTATATGGCGCCGCGCATTCAGGCGCCGCGACATCATTTTCATTTAAGCAGCGCGTCCGCTTCTGTGCGCGCGTGTCGTTTCTGTTAAAATGTGGCGGCATCTTTGGCTCCTCACGTATTTGCGGAATTGCGCAGCGCGTGAACCGACGCCGCGTTCTCGATCTCCTCAAAGGCGTCTTCAAGGTCGTCGCGGTCGCGGTACTTTTCCATCGCCTCGCGAAACATCTCCGCTCGCGTCATCTCGTCGTCGTGCGACATGGCCGTAACGCGAAGCGGCCCGTCTTCCGCCCGCATCAACTCAAACATGCGCGCATAGATCGGGTCCGACTTAAGCACTTCGAAGTCTTCGTATTTGAACACTGCCGTGAAATAGCCGACTGCCATGTTGCCTCTCCTATTGAGACTCGGCCTTGCCGCGCTCGTAGGCGGCACAAAGCCCCTCATCGATCTTGCGCAGCAAAAGCATCATTGCCTCGTCCGAAAGTTCCACGCCGGCCTCATGTTGACAGGTTGTAGCCAGCCTCGCGCAGTGCTTCGGCGTGGTCCAGCGTGTGCTTTGTTGAACCCGGAAGTTCCATCCAACTGACCACGTTCCCCTCTGCGTCCGCACCAAACAAATACGTCTCGGTGTCGCCGACGTGAGGAACGCGCACGGCAGATGCCACCACGTACTCAAATGACAGGCTGTCGTCGCCCCATCCAGTCAGTGGCTTGCTCAAGCGATATAGGGCGGCCTTGCCACGCCAGCCATCGAGGGATTTCACAAGCGTCGCAACTTCCATGGGGCGGGCCTCATGTTAGCTCTTGGCGCGGCGGCTGAACTTGCCCACGCGACGGTTCAGAAGGATGGCCTTGCACTTTGCCTCAAGGGCGGCGCCGTCCATCCCAGGAAAGTCATAGCCAGACAGTGCAAGGCGCGTCTCGGGACGATCCGCAAACTGCGCCCAGCCCACAGCCGGGACGTGTTCGCATGAGCCCATGTGATGCGCGTACCGCACCCCGGCTTCCGTGTGTCCGCTGATGAGATGCATGGGCGTCTCCTTCACCTTCTGGACGTGTGCAGAGCAAGTCGACTTTCAACGCCGGGTACAAGCCCCTCATTCAGCATCGCCGCAGCCTTCTGTTCGTCGCGCCCCATGACTGCCAGCAACACGAGGGACACCAGCCCCTCAAGCGTGACGAGGATCGCACTGCTGTCCTTCGCGGGGTCGCGCCCATCGAAGATTAGCTTCGCCGCCGCAAGGGCGCGCTGCGTATCTTTCTGCGGCTCATTCATTCCGGCGTCTCCTTAGCTCTTGGACCGTGCGCGAATTTCTTCGGCAATGTTCGTGCGAAGCTGATCGCAAGTCGATTGCATCCCGAAGTCCTGCAGCATGTTGAAATCGGTATTTGCCTCAACAAGCTTGGCGCACGCCTCAAGCTCCGCAATGCGTGCGTCTTGGCTCATTTCTGGCTCCTATGCTTTCCCGTTTCTAAGATCGTCGATCTGTTCCAGCGTGAAGTAGCGCCGGATCGCGTTGGGCGTAACATCGAAGTGGTCCATGTGCGGAATCTAATGACTGGCCAAAAACTGCTTCAGGGCAGCCTCAACAACCGAGGCTCGTGTGACCCTATATGGCTGCTGTGCACGCCAAGCGTCGATCTCCGCCACTAACGCTGAGTCTAAGCTAATGTTGACCACCACGCGCGCCGCTCCTAGACCGTCCAAAACTTTGGTTCCGTTCCTGTTTCTACCCTTTGCAGCGGTATCCCGATTATTGTCCAGATGCGTTCCCGCCGAGAGATGCATGGGGTTTACGCACCAGCGATTGTCGCAAGCGTGCAGCACGATCCTGTCTCCAAGGTCTTCGTTGTTGTGTAGAACCCACGAGACGCGGTGCGCAGCAACGTTCCTCCGCCCAATGGCAATCTGCCCGTAAAGGTCATCTGCCGCCCCCGCGTAGCGCCAACACTCAGCAGCGCCGCGCTTGTCAGTTTTCCCCCAGAACTTGGCGACAATCTTGTCTGTGAGACGGGGCAAGATGGGGAGCATCTGGTGTCTCATTTCACACCCTTAGCCGGGTTGCGTTCAATGTACGCCAAGATAGCTTCAAGCGTCTGCAGCGTTGCTGTCTTATCTCTCACCCGTTGAATTGCCCTCGGGTTTGCGCAGGCCAGTAGCCCAAGCCTGGATTCCTTCATCCCGCTTTGCTTCAGCCACTTTTCTATTTTGTCCACCGACACATCCACGATTGATCTCTCCTCAGACATAGCGCCTCCTGTTGTTGCAGGGGTAGGCTATGTGCAAAGTATTAACAACTGTCGTGAGCATCGTTGTGACACGATTTGTGCCGATTGTCAAAACCTTCGTATTGACACGTCAAGAATGACGGCCTATATTCGCATCATCAGCAAGGGAGATGGACATGACAAACAACCGCAAAATTCAGGTTCTTCATGTCGGTAATGGCTACTGGGGCATCTTCGTTGACGGCGTGCTGGTCCGCACGTTCGACAACAAAGGTCAGGCGTGGGGCTTTGCTTGCGATCCCAACTTCTGACCTTTGAGGAAGCCATGCCGTACTACGTTAAATACAACGACTGCACGCCTGACGAGCCCGCCCCTGGCTGGTACTATGTGGCGACGGATGAGGACGGGAAAGAAGCTCTACGCGGCCCGTTCTCATCCAAAGCCGACGCCTTGGATGACGAGAGCGACGGCGCCTACTCTGCTTACCTAGAAGCAAAGCGCGAAGATGAGTACGAGCGCGATATGATTGACGCCGGGCGCGGTCATTTGCTTCCGCGCGATTGAGCACAAGGAGACCCCCGACAATGGGACGCGAGATCAGACGAGTGCCGCCAAATTGGGAACACCCTCAGCGTGACCCCAGAAAGAACCCGTATCGGCATGAGGGCTTGCAGCCCATGCGCGACCGACGCTTCGACGAGGCGTTTGCGGAGTGGCTTGAGGATTTTGACCGTGTTCGCGCTGGCAACCTCTCGGACTTTGAGCGCGAGTGCTACCCGCGCGGGTTGGCGGATTGGCTGCACGATGAAGGCGCCCCGCCCGATCCGGTCTACTATCGCCCGTGGGCCGATGACGAAGCGACTTGGTATCAGGTTTGGGAGAACGTCAGCGAAGGGACGCCCGTAACGCCGCCGTTCGCGACGAAGGAAGAGTTAGTCGATTACCTCGTGGAGCACGGCGATTTTTGGCAGCACGACGCGATCAAGCGCGGCTGGGAGCGCAAGCGCCCTGGATACCCTGGCTACAGCCGCAAGGCCGCAGAGGCGTTCGTCCGCGACGGCTACGCGCCTTCCATGGTGACAATCAGTGATCAGAGCGGAACGAAGATTTTGAGCGGAATTGAAGCCGCTTCCGAAACGCCAACATGAGGCCCGCAGTGGATACCGACACGAACCGCCACACACCGGAGCAGATCAGGGCACGCCGCATGATGGCGTTCGTTCGAGACGTTGCTGGCCACAAGGATGGCGTAACGCCCAAAGGGCTGAAGCGATGCGCCGACCGCGATGAAGACAAGGCGCGTCAGGCGGCGCGCAAGCTTGGGTTAGTCGAGTATATGAACGCGCGATGGCGCGTGACACCAAAGGGTAAAGTTTGGATAGAGCAGCCAGAGTGAAGGAGACGCCCGACGTATGCCGCGCGAGCGCACAGTAGCCGAGCTGATGAAAGCGTGGCGCGCGGCTGCTGGGCTCAACACTGCTGCGGCTGGCGAGAGGTTGAAGCTGTCTGCGCGCGCCATTGAGGACATCGAACAAGGGCGCCGCAGGGTTGACGATGAGCTTGCGCGGATTGCCCTAAAAAAGTTGCTAGATGACTGTTGACACCATACGGCAGATGCCGTATATTCAAATCATCAGCAACGGAGATGAAGCTATGACCAACACCGCCGCACATCACGCCGAATGGGTTCGTCTTGTCCGTCAGCAGCGCGCTGCATACTTCGCTTGGCAGAACGAGCAGATCGGCCAGACCGATGCCCGCGAAGCCTACATCGTAGCATCGGCGGAACTCGAAAAGTTCCACAAGGGGGAAGGGCGCTGAGCCCTTCCTTTTTTCTTTGCCACAGAGAGTGAAGGAGACGCCGGCCATGGCTATGATTCACGCACACGGATTTGTCTTCAACGTTGAGGGGCACGGCTTTGTTAAGGCCAACGCGGAAGCAGACCTCGACACCGGCGCAGAAGCAATCGAGGCAGCCCTGTCCGAGATGGATGAAGCGGACGTGAAGGCATTCGCTGCAGAAATGATGGCTTGGCAGGATGCGCAATGCGAAGGCGAGCGGCCGGCGCTGGCCGACACGCTTGAAAACATTGGTCACAAGGCCGCCACCGTGCATTGGCACAGGCCGGGCGCCGTGCATCTGTCGATTAGCTTTGCGCAGTGAAGGAGACCCCCGAGCAATGAAGCAGAAGATAGCAGACGGTGTTGCGAAGTGGCTGCGGGATGAAGCGCCGGTAGGCGTCAAGCTGCAAATGGACCGCAAGCAATTCGACGCCCTGGTGCAGTCGATTTGCGACCAGTTCACGCAAGACGATTTCAAGTCAACATGAGGCCCGATATGACCACGCTTTGGACTGTCCATACCGACTACGGCATGGCGATCAAGGATTACCATACCGACGACTACAACGCCGCCGAACAGTGCGCCATTCGCGAAGTCGGAACGCGCGCGTTTCGCAGCATTGAGGAAGCCACCAAGGATGAAATCTTGTGGGTGGCTGGCATGGGCGGATACCTGCCGAAAGCGGCGCGCGAACTTGCTGGATTGGGCGAGTAGACGCCATGGCAAAGAAGGCTGCAATGTTCGCGTTCTCGAGAAGGGTCCGTTTCATACTCCCGACGAACGCAGGATGATTGGCAAGACAGGGCGCGCTGTGCGCGCATACGTGTCCGGCGCGCGAGTTGAAATCGACGGGAAGCCAATGATGTTTTCCAAGTCAGTCCTTGAGCTTGTCAAACACTCAACATGAGGCCGCCTAGTAGATACAGCACTAAGGGCGCAGTTGTTTCAAGGAAGCGGATCAATATGATGGGCCGTCGAGATAGTCACCCCGGCCGAGTGAAAGCAAAACGATGGGGTGACTTTCTCAGGTGATGCGTCATCTGCTGCCGATGCCTTGAATTCAATGTATCCAAGCTAGAATCCAAATGAACGCGACGGCAGCCACAACAAAAAACCAAGTCCATAGCGGATATTTTACTGGAGGCGGCTTCACTCCCCGGACCCTTTGATGAACACCTTTAGAGCCTTGATTGTTTCCGGCTTGAGCAGACCTAAGGCCCCCAGAACGATCAGGATGATCATTCCTACCGTTTGATAGTGCGCGGCCAAGAGCCCGAGTACTTTCAGCAAACCGATCTTGGAGGGCTGGATTTGCTTCGAGGCGATTTCCCACAGCCGCTCCTCCAGTCCGTCCACTCGTTTGTGGATACCCTTGTTCCGCTCGATCGATGCGTCGGAAAGGGCTGTGATCCGGGCTTCTATTCTCGCTTCCATCGTATCGAGCTTCGCCGAAACCGAATAAAGCATCTGTTGAAGGAACTGCATCTCTCATAGTCTCTGCTCTATCGGGCTGTTGCTCCTTGGGACGCAGGGCACTGTTGAGGGTGGATCAGGGGGTTAGGACGTCTTGGGCGGGGCGGGTTTGTCCACGTCGCAAGGAGCTTGATACGAGACGGGCTTGCCAGCCTTGCGGCTATCAAACCAAGCGTTCTGCCTTGCGATCTGGCGCTGTTGCCAGCAAGGAGCTGCCGCAGAGTTGTCCACCCGAGGGACGGCCCCTAAGAGCTTAGTCGTTTCGGGTAGTCGGGTCTCTTTGTCCTGACACCCCAGCAATCCCAGACTTGCTAGCGCCAGCGTTGCCAATCGCAATTGCCGTTTCATTTGCCTTCTCTACTTTCTCAATGGCAACGCGGGCACCGATGTTTCGTTGATGGATCTTCCAGGCTTCGTATCCGGCCATGGCCATGAGGCCTATCACGGCGTAGCGAAGCGGTTTTGACAGCCAGAGAGCCCAGATCATGACGGCAGCACCTTTCTTCGCTGCAGATACTGATAGACCTCGATGACCACGATGGCCGCAACAACGAGGCCGGCCACCTTAAGCCCATGCTCCTTTATGAAGCCCAGCAACGTCGTGAAGACGGTTACGCCGGCATCTGGAACCTCAGAGCCAGCCGTTGCGGCACCCCCTAGAAGCGTCGCAGGAAGCCCCATCCACTTCAGGATGCGTGCAAACAGGCCGTAAAGCGTACTGTCTTCCTTGAGTGTCGCATGGGCCTCTGGATGCGTCTGGGGCTCATAGCCAGCGGGACCGTCTGCGGCAGGGATAGAGAACGTCCCCGGCGTCCCCATCAGCGCCACCACTGGCGCAGACAGCGCCGCTTTTGCCTTGACGAGGTATCTGCGCCGATCCTCTAGGCCATTGGTTCCACCGTTGACCTTGCGCGTGACGCCAACCAGGTCGTCGGCATCACAAAGAGGATTGATGTTCCGGTCCTTCCAGTAGACGCAGGCAATGCGAAGGGAGATCAACGGTTCCGCAGCCATGTGCGGCTGGTTCTCGAGGTCGAGGCCTAGGATCTGACCATAGCGGCGGTAATTGGCCCGGCCAGTGAGCTGCAGGACACCCCGGCCCTTGTAGCGCTTGCCATCGCCTCTGACAGTGTTGCCCAGATCCACACGGCCCTCGTAGGCCGCGCCAGAGGCAAATTCCTGCGTCGTTTGAAGCCCGGCGGATTCATGGATGATCTGGGCCAAGAAATGCGCCACCCGGAGATCGGTGTTGATCTCGTATTCATTGAGGATGGTGAAGAATTCACCAGACAGAGCCTCAATGATCTGGGCTTGCTTTTGGGCTGCGGCGCCAGACAGACGAGGCGCTACAGCGCGCAAGACTTCGGCAGTGACTGGTTTCATGCGTTGCCTCCCTCCCATTTCAGGGTTTCAGCAAGGCAGGCCGGTTCCCGGTCTTTCATGGCGCAAGCCTTTCAGTTCGTTACGCCGCGACGGCCTTAATGACGGAGAAGTTGAACACCGGCTGTTCAGTCGTCGTGCCGCCCGTCGTGAAGAACGTAATGACGAACGAGCCCGCCGCGATGTTCGTTACAAGTGTGTGGTACTTGTCAGTCCCGGACTTCTGATTGACGACCACGTTATCCGTGGCTGCAACGCTGGAATTCGTCACAGTGAATGAGGCTGCCGTTGCCGAGCCAGCCGCAGACACAAGCGTAATGGCTCCGCAAACAGTGTTGAGCGTCACGCCCGTTGTGCGGCTGGTGGCCTGCGTGACGGCGCCGCCAGCGCCCGTTGCATAACCGATGCCGCTGCTTGCTGACGTAGACTTGATGTTGCAATTGGAAAGCGTGCCAGAGGCTGGCGTCCCAAGGGCAGGCGTCACAAACGTCGGGCTTGTCGCAAACACAAGTGCGCCAGATCCAGTTTCGTCGGTGACAGCGGTTGCGAGATTTGCACTCGACGGCGTGGCCAAAAAGGCCGCAACGCCAGCCGCAAGCCCAGCAACTCCCGTTGAGATCGGAAGCCCCGTGCAATTTGTCAGTGTGCCTGCGCTCGGTGTTCCAATGTCAGGGGTTGTAAGGGCCGGAGACGTTGAGAAAACAAGACTGCCGCCGCTTCCGGTCTCATCAGTAATCGCTGTCTTGAGATTTGCGCTTGATGGCGTTGCGAGGAATGCCGCAATACCTGATGCAAGCCCGCTGATGCCCGTCGACACGGGAAGCCCCGTGCAATTTGTAAGAGTTCCAGACGCTGGCGTGCCAAGGTCTGGCGTCACAAGCGTCGGACTTGTCGCTAAGACGGCGGAACCCGTGCCCGTTGCCGCCCCCGGAAGATAGGCCAGCCAGCGCCAATTTCCGCTGCCGTCAGAGGCAACGATCGCGCACGCACCTGCCGCCGTCGTAAAGCTCACACCATAAGGCGTAATCATCGACGTTGCGTTGTACGTGATGGGGCATGCGCTGGTGAAGTAAATGAACTTGAGGCAGTTCGCCGTGGTCCCAAACGACGTAATTGTTGTCGTTCCGGTGATGTTGAGAAGCTGGGCCGTCTTCAGAGATAGATCACACGTCGCATTCGAAGCAATGGTGTCTTTTTGAACGGTGCCAATGCCGTTGAATAGCGCTTCGAAGTTCGCCTGAATTTTGGCGAAAGCCGTATCCAGCGTTTCACCGTCATTGCTGGCGGCGGTGCCAAAGTCGATGTTTTGGATGGTCATTTAGATGTCGTAGTCCGAAGTTGGCCACGTCTGATAGAACTGGGAGTCCTTCACGAGGAAATCTCCCTCCTGCACATCGATGGTGCCCGTTCCCGTACTCGACCAGCGGAAGAACCAGCGCCCCGCCTCATCTGGGGTCACATCGATGTAATAATTCCCCACGCCTGAGCGATACACCTCGTCATCCGAGTAGGCGTAAGAGGCTTCCACGCGGGACGGGGAAAGCGTCTGGAACGTCACGTCCGTTGGGTCCGTGTCCGTCCCGTCAATCTGGAAATTTGCTTTGATGCGGACGGGGCGGTTGACGTAGATTTTTCCGGGGGCGATGGCCATGGGTTATTCCCCATCCTGGGGGCGTCGGCGCCCCATGGGGGCCATATCGTCAATATGGACGCTGGGCTTTTCGGGCGGGGGCTCGTCTTGCGGCTTCTTGCCTTGCGCCTTCGGGGCCTTCATGGCAGGCTTGTTTTCAAGTTCCATGGCCTTTAGAACGGTATTGTCCACGGGCCACCCGCCCTTGCCGGTCCCGGCCTTCCAGTAAATGATGCCGTCCGAACGGCGCTCCATGCCCTTGGGGAGTACTTCAGATGCCTGACTGGTCGAAGCTGCGGGCGGAAGCGACTGACGTTCAGGAAGTGGGGGCGGTTGCGCCGAAGCCTGTGACTGGGATGGCGGCTTGGGAGTTGTCCGCCCTGTCGCCAGAGCATTTGGCTCAACTGCTTGAGGGCCTGTCCCTAGACGAACACCGGGAACTCCAGAAGGCACACCCTCAGAACCAGCAAGTGCGTTCCGCTCTAGTGACGCGACTTCGTCGTCAAGCTTCCCTGCTGCGCGAGTCTGCGCAGCGCCAGTTCGCGAAGGCAGAGCGCTGGCGAGAGAGCGCACGGCGCCACCTCCAATCCTCTCAGTAGCCCCCACCACCTTGTTTCCGGCTAGGGCACCGACAGACCCCTCAAGTGCTCCCAAGAATCCCCGCTTGACCATGTTCCACGGGTCAACGGCATCTCGCATGGCCACGGCGCGAACCGGATTTTCGTCGGGTAGCGTCTTTGCATATTCTGCAAATTCGGCCTTCCGTGGGTGGTCTGGCGGAAGATCGCGTGCATAAGCTTGAAAGGCTCGCTTCTCTGGGTTGTCCGGCTCGGTAGCGAGCGCATTGAACCCAATTGGAATATTGCTTGCCACAGCCCCTTCAGCTGCACCCATCCCGATTGGTATACCCCACTTGTGTGCAAAGGTTTTTCCGCCCGTGGCCAAGCGCGTCACGGCGCCCATCGGGGCGGCAATCAGGCCAGGCATGGTTCCTGCCGTTTTGTCCCAGACCTTTCCAAAGTCTGTTTCAGAAAACCTGCGATCTCGCGCAAGGGCCGTATCGCGAGAGACCTCCGCCGTTTTTACGGCGCGATCATATTCCTCGCGCTTGACGCGCGCATCGTCCGACTTGCGCTTCTCTTCTTCTGCCAGCTTCGTCTGCGCGCCCTGGTTAGCCGTGTTGGCCTGGTTGAGGATCATCGTATTCGACAGATCCTCAATCTGCTTCATGCGGCGCAGCATGTTGTCGCGCTCGTCGTAGGTGCGATAACGCCCACGTCCGACCTGGTCTTTCAGCTTGCCGTATTCCGCATTGATCTCGGGCGGAAGGTTCGGGAAGGCATTGGATTGCGCCTGCGCGCCCATGTCGAAGGCGCCAGAGTCTTTAGCCAGACCAACACCGAGCCCTCCAAGCATGGCTGCGCCGGCCGTGATTGGGCGCCCAACAGCAATGGCTGTGTTCGCCCCCGCGTTCGTGACATTTGCCAGAGACGGATCAAGCGCCGCCTCGCCTACGGCCTCACCGGCTCGAATTGCCTGGGGAACACCCGTCAATTCGGATGCGCCCCTGAGCAGCATCCCAGACCCACGCTCCGCCTTTGACGCCAGAGCCCCTAATCCCGTGTCGTAAGCGCCGATTACATCGCCCATGGGGGTGTTGGTGCTGCGGAGTTCCGGGCCTGCCAGGGCGTTCCTGGGAAGCGGCGGAAGCCCAAAGGCCCCTGCCCTCACACCAGTTTCATCCATGGGCTGCATGCGGGTTGGCTTAGGAAGCCTTGCCGGCGCCCCGATATCCACCTCCAGCGCCCCTTCTGGGGTTTGGCGGTAGGTGGTGGGGGACGGGCTAGAGGCGACCTCAGAGGCCGCCCTACGGGCTTGCGCATCAGGCATCCCAAACTTGACGAATTCGGCATGAAGTTCGTCAAGAAGCTGGTCGAAAGTCGGAGCGGCGCTTGGTTCTGCCATTTCTTCCTGTCCAGGCTTGTGTTAGTCAGTCGCCATGGCTGACGACGACAAAACCATTGAGATGGTTGAGGTCAAGGGCGGGTGGAACCACGGCCTTTGGACCACGAAAGAGCACTCCGCTTGGCTGAACAAGCGGTGGCTCCTAGTCGGACTGTCCGTTGAGGTCTTTATGGCGATCGCAATAGCGGCGGCATGGATTACGGACTACCTACACTCACGCTAGGCCGCGTCTCTTGAACGGTGAACGCCGCGCCGACGCTAAGTGCCTTGCGGTTTAGTTCATCAACAAAATCGGAGAACGCGTCAGGCCCCATGCGCTTCTCTATAGATTGCAGGATGGCGCGTTGCCTTGCTGGGTCTGATTCCAACAGCCTCTGCGCCATCGCCAGCGCAACGTCCTGCCTGAACGCAAACGCCTTCTGCAAGCCATAGCCAACGCTTTCGATGAGGGCGCCCTTGATTGTAGGGGCGTTCTTGAACTTGCTCCACATCTCAGAAAGCAGGTTGCCAGCGAACTGCGCATCATCATTCGCACGCTCCGCCGTCTGTGACCCATAAAGCGCCGTGTTTCGCGTCTGAGACATGCGGCCCTCGCGAGAAATGTACTCGCCAAACCGCTCAGGACGTGCGCGGCCTGGGATCATCTCGGACAGCAAATCAACCGTGTTCTTCCTTTGAAAAAGTTGCGTCGTGTCGTCGCCGGGCTTTGTACCTGCCAGCTTCCCGCGCAAGGCGTCCCTAAAGCCGATGCGCGCCATCTTCTGCTGCGCAGCATCGAGTGCGCGATACTGGTCCATGAACGCTTCCGGGTCCATCTTGAAGGCGTCCCGGCCAAGCTGGATGGCGTCTTGTCCGCGCTTGCCATCCGCAAAGGACTCGCGCGCCACCTTGTAAAATGGATTGCTGATTACGTCGCCGGATGGCGCATGCACAAGATCAAGAAGGCTGTTCTTAAAGTCCACGAGTTCGCGCTTGATGTTGCCTTGTGCGCCGTCGATCATGTCGTCCAAGGCGCGTTTGGCGTAGTCAAACCTTTGAATGTTGTCGACGGCAAAAGGGGCATTGGACTTTGCGCGAACCTGCTTCAGGGTATTGAAGCCGTTCGTAATCATGTCGCGCGCAGCAGCCTGCCCCTCAACCGTCGTGGCGATGGCAAGATCATCCATGCCCTTCGTGATGCGTGCAATTGCTGCGCTTCCTGCCGTGTTCTTGTCGTTCACAAAGTAGGACAGCGCCTTCGACAGTTGCGATGCGACGGGAGGCGGGTACTGCTGGATTTTAAGGGCCATGGCATCGAATGCCGGCTGCAAATCGAACGGGTCTTGTCTTTCCGAGGCAAGACTATAGTTCTTCGCAGCCTCTGCCTTCATTTCTTGGACAAGAGCCTGTTCGGTCTTATATGCGCCCTTCGACGTTTTGATGCCCATGGATCTGTCAACAGCGTCCATGATGCGTTCGTGCTGCCCTGCTGGCTCGTTCTTTGATGGGGCATAAAGATTGCGCGGGCCGCGCTGACGCGCATCCAGCGTTCCCTTTACGAAGTCGCCAGCCTCTCCTCCAGCACGATAGGCGCTGCCAAGCACCCGTTGCATGGAATTCGACGTATCGGCGATTGTCTCAGGAAGGTCCGCGAGGGAATTGCCAGACCCCACTTGTCTGGCAGAGCGCCCCGCGTCCAGTTCGCGCTGCACGTCGGCGGTCGTCTTGCCTGATGCCTGAATACGCTGACCTAGAATGCGCTCCGCTGCCGCATCGGGGCCATTGCGGAAGCGCGCCAGTGTTGGGTTGACCAGATCGCTTACTCTGTTCGCACCAAAGACAACGCCCTGAACCGCTGGCGGGATCAGAGCGCCAATCGTGCCCCCGACTGTGGCTCCGGAAACGGCGCCCGAAGTTTTGTCGTCCTCTGCGTTCCCAGCGCCCGCCGTAGCGCCGCCGACAGCCCCGATGCTGGCGCCCCTGACAATCTTGCCTGGAAGGGTCTTCGCGCCACCCATAAGCGCGTTGGCAACAATTTGCGGGCCTGCCAAGGCGCCGCCAACCTGGGCAACAGTTGACCCTACGGGATCTTGCCTGTCATTCCAGCGATCGAGCGCGCGCTGATAGGCCAAAACTTCGTCATACGGCTTGCCAGCAAGACCTCCGGTCAGCTTGTGGATGCCGCCATAGGTTGCTGCGTTAAGTTCATCCGCCCATGTCCCAGCGATCGTCCCGCGAGCAACATTGCGAATGGGCGCGTCGGCTGATGTTCTCGAGGCGTCCCCACCAACACCGGGAAGCGCAGAGACATAGGAAGAGATGATCTTTGCGATCGCCGTCCCGGCGGGTCCAGCAGCAACAGGCACGGAACCGTCAGACGGTGTGCCTTTCTTCCCGCCGTATTCCTTTGCAACGTAGGCCTCTGCCCATTTATCAAGGACGCGCTTCTTGATTTCTGGGTCTGATATTTTTGCTACGTCAGCGCGCACGTCGGCTTCTGGGCGGTTGAAATCAATCGCCGGAAGCGTGGGCTCAGTCCTTGGAGCTGCATCCGACACTGGCGCACCGCGCCCGCCGTAGACCTCCCATGGATTTTGGGCAGCACCTGAGCCGTATTCTTCCCAAGGGTTCTTCATCAGTCCTTGATCGCTTCGTAGCTGTTCGGATCGTTAAGCGGGCCGCCCTTGTAGATGTATGGGACATTGCCCGCACCCATGCGGATTTCTCCAACCTGCGGAGGCGGCTTGGGGGCACCAGCGCGCTGCTGCGCGAGGTTGTAAAGAGAGATCACTTCCTTTCGGAAGTCCTTGAGTGCTTGAACGTACTGCTTTTCGCTGACGCCCTTCTCGCTCAATCTGTTGAGCGCCGCCGTGGCCTTCTCGCCTTCCTTTTCCGTAATCTGACCAGCTCCGCGCAAGGCGGTAAACGCCTGCATAAACGTTGCGCCCTGCAACTCGCCGATTTTGGCCTCAACGTCCCTGCTGTCGTCATACAGTGTTGGCGTCCAGCTATCAAAGGGGCCAATAACGTTAGAAAGCGCTGGGTGCTTTTCGACGGCCAAAATCTTCCCAAGCATGGTCGACAGGGCACGCTCTGCGTCTGGAAGATTTGTGATTGCCGTTCCCCGAGCATCGGCAATCTTCTTGGCTTGTTCAACTGCAGCAGCCTTTGTGGCCTCTGCTTCGGGTGCGCCGGGGGCGTTGATGATGCGGCCAGTCCTGGAGATCGTTACGCCCTTTTCGATCTCCTTGTTGATGCGGTCCATTTCCTTTTCGATCATTGGCCAAGCTGATTTTGGCGCGGTGCGCATCAGGCCCTGGAGCCGGATGAGTTCAGACGCAAGGTTCCGAAGCGGCTCCTCCCCGCCAGCTGGCGGGGAGGATGGCACCACTGGAGCTATGGCGCCCCGGCCCGGGTCTGCACCGTAACCGCGCACTGCGGACGGCGGAGCCGCTGACGGCGCTTCCGTTGCGCCCCGGAAGCGCTTTGTTGCCTCGACCTCGCCACGGAGAGATTCCAGTTCCAGTTTCGCCTTTTCTTCCGCAGTCGGGTCCTTACCGATCTTGGAAAGGAAGCCAGCCACCATGTCTGGGTTTTTCTCGTAACCAGCCGGGAAGTGCCCGCCGAAGTAGTCACGCACTGCGGGATTCGCGAGCATGCGGTCGAGCTTGGCCTGTTTTGAGACGGGATCTTTGTCCGCCAAGATGTCGTCAGCCATGGCCCCGTAAATGCGGCCAACGTTCAACAACCCCTGTTGCTTTGCTGTCTCGTTGCTGAGCTTTGCTGCCTCAAACTTAATCGGCTGCAGCTTGCGCTCCCAGTCGTGGGACTCTTCCGCCATCCCCAACCGGCGCTGTTCCATGGCAAGCCGATTGCGCTGGAATTCATTCTGCTGGTTGCTGTCCAGTGCGTTGGTGAGCGGAGACCAGTCAAGTGCGTAGGGACTTGCCATGTGTCAGGCTTCCTTATGGACGGCCATAGCCAAGATCATTCGCGCCGCGCGCAGCGCCCGTGGGTGCAAAGCCACCCCAACCAGTCGCCTTGAGCGCAAGGCTGCCGACGCCGATCAAGTTCTGAGCCAGCGTGTTCTCGTTCTGAGCCAGCGCGTTGTAGCCCTGCTGGTAGGTGCCAGCCATGCCACGCCCATAGTTGTCGTAGATGCCAGCTGCCGCGCTTCCTTCACGAGCGGCGATGTCCGACATCCCAGCCGCCGCGCCATAGCCTTGCTGCCCGGCCTGTCCCAAGCGGTTTTGCCAATCGCCATATCCACGCATGCGAATGCGCGCATCAGCAAGGGCTGCCGTCCCGGCGCCAAAGTCACCAGAAGCATTCTTCTGCCAGCCCGAGCGCTTGAGGTCATAGGCGCGGTTTTGCGCCAGCATGTCGTCGGAATTATAAAGGTCCTGCGCTTGACGCCGCGCATCCGCACCGTTGACGCCCAGCGTGTCGCTGTAGAGCGTAGAGGCCCGCCCCCCGCTTTCAGCAAAGGGACGCAGGTACCCACGCGCTTCCGCGTATCCCGCACGCGAGGCGCCAAGAGCTGAGTTACGGGAATCCGTGAGGGCTCCCGTCGCCTTGTCCATGCCAGCCTGAATGTCCTTTTTGGCACCGGCACCCGTAAAGCTATCAACAAGGCCCTGCAAAAAGCTCATATCTTAACCTCTCCAGCTGGCCGTCAGCAGCATGTTGGCTTCCGTGCCGTACCAAGTGGTAGTACCCGACGCGGCAGAGTATTCGAGGGCCGTCGCAACGTTGAGCCCTAGCCCCGGCGGGGCAATGTAGCGAGACGGCGGGATGGACGGTGGATCTGGCGTTGTCAAGTCGTTCGTCGTTATGAACCGCGAGCCGTTGAAACCCGAGAACGCTGATGTGGAGTTGTACCCGATGCCGCTTCTGACGTTGGGACCAGCGGCGCTATTGACGGCCTTGTTGTTGTAGTGAAATTCGATTGCTTCCTCGGCAAGGCCTGCAAACACAGAGATGCTGTTCGCCGTGCTATTGTTGGCCGCGCGAATGGTGGCCGTCGTATAGGTCCACGAGGCCGTAGAATCCCCGGCTTTCAGCAAAATCTGCTGCCTATTGTAAGCGTTCCAAACGCCCCATTTGCGAGACTGCCCATACGTGCGATGGCATGTAATCTGCCCGTTCGTTCCGTCGATATAAAGCGACCCCAAATAGGTCCCGTAACCAGCGCCTACCGAATACGTGGCGTTACCGTTGCGCCCGGTCATTGCGACCGTATTAACCCACAGGCCGTTGGTTCTCGAGAGTTGCGTAGTTCCCGCGCCTGTGCCTCGTGCACCACTGCCAGCCGTCGACGTTGACCAAACCGGCCCCGTCACGAGACGCAGCGTTCCGCTATCTGAGAACACGAACACGTCATAAAGGCTGCTTGCGGAATGGCTTGATGACAGGCTCAGTGTCAGTTCCGCAAACACTGACGGCATGAACCTAACGCCGTTCCACACCGGAACAAGGTTTCCCGTAAATGGTGTGTAATAGACAGCCGTTGCTGCGGAAACATCGTTTGTAATAATGGGCGTGGCGCTTGTGAGCGTCAGGTAGCCCTGCGGCTGCGGGATGATTGGAAAATAGATGGCGTTGGCGATATGGAATCCGGCCGCATCACACACAACCTCAACCGTTTCTCCAACAGCCAAGACATACGTCGTTGCCGTAATGCCCGCGTAAGCGAACGTCTGCCCCGCAGACAACGTGACCGTGTTGGCCGTTCCGGAGTGGCGAATTTTGACGCTCCAGCCATCACCAAGCGTGGTGGCGCTCGTCATCGTCAGAGTGATGTTTCCGCCCGTTGCATTGGCGTTGATGACCTTGCCACGATCTCCGGAAACAATCGTATAGTCACCCGTCTTGGTGACCACGGGCATGCTGAGCGTTGACGTTGAGCTGGTTGTCAGGAAGTTTGACGTATCCAGCGCGCCTTTGATGTCATCGAGAGAGAGGATCTCAACGTCATCACTGTCCGTAATGACGACGCGGTAGGAGGCCGTCCCGACATAGACGCTGACTTCCGTGTTGGAACCAGACGACGCAACTGGGAAACCATCAGAGCCGCAGTAGACCGTCGACCCTAGCGAAACGGATAGATCCGCGTCCGAATAGACCGTCTTGGCCGTCGTCGTGTTGGCTTCGTAAAATTTGATCTTGGCGCCGGATACGGGAGCGCCAGCGGCGTCCGTCACACGGAACCCAGGCGAGAACACCTGAACGGAGTCTGTCATTCGATCTCTGACTTTCGCTTAGGCGTTCGCGGCCAGGCTCTGCAGGGCCGGATACCAGTCTTTGGAGACAAGCCCGTCGTTTGTTATCGGAACAGATGGGCTTGGGATCGTCACGCCATACTGGTCTGCAATGATCTTGAGGGACGGATAGATGTCATCCCGGATTACAGTTCGTGCGCTGTTGCTGCTCATGACGGCAGCGGCCACGGGCAACGGGCGCCCCGCCGTGTCACCCAAGCGGATCAGGAACTGCAGCCACTCAATGCTGGACGTTGGCGTGCTGGGGGATGGAAGGGGAAGCGCCATCAGCTTCTCAGCTTTTCAGCGTCAACAGAGGCTTGCATGATGCATTTGGCAACGGCAGCCGAGAACCGCATGCGGAACGAAACGCCGTTTGTGCCGAACCTGCCAAAGGAGCGTTCGTCAATGCTGACGTAGCGCTGGGCCTCAGCCCCCAGGTTGCAATGGCGCACGCCGCCAAAGGACTTCCCGCCATCGTCAGAGTAATCAAGGATGAACTGCGGATTGGCGTCAGAGTCCGTTGTCGAGTTGATGCCCACACCCGTCATCGCGTCGAGATAGAAGGTGTGGATGCAGAACGGGCTGGGGAACATATGCACGGGCGGCGTAACGATCTCCGCCACGATGGGACTGCCATTCTCTGTGTAGAGATCCTTGTCCGACACATAGAGCGTCGTGCTTTCGTAGTCCCCGAAGATGTGCCGGCGTCCAAACTGAGCATGCGCGGACATGCGCCAGCGGTCGAGACCGTGGCTTTTCCGCGCGTGCCATTTCCCCGTGTTGCTGTCCCAACACCGGGACCAATCCGTCCCATTGATGCAGTAGAAGGCGTGCCCGTCTTCCGTCCAGGCAAAGGACCGGATAACGGAAGGGTCGTCTTCTCCCAGGATGAGGCGGTCGATTTCCGGGGTTGAGATCTTCTCCCCGGAATAGCCGCTCATCACCCGAATTCCGCTGTAGGTCCCAGCATGGTCCGTAGAAGCCCAAATTAAGCTGTCCGTGGCCGATCCACTTGCGGGCTGCAGGATGATCTTCGCAACAGAACCGGCCGCGTAGCACCCCATGGAGGCCGTCTGGACGAGGCTGAAGGGGAAATCCTCACTGGCGGCGTTGTCGATATACCATTGCGTGGATCTGGCGCCGAAGATCACGAGTTCCCGGCCACGAACTCCACCCATGACGTTCTGGTCTGGGCTGGCGTTGGCCGTTGTGAAGTCAAGGCCGTCGATCGTTGCATCATCAATTGCGGAGATGAACCAGCGGCCATCCTGGATCAGGAAGACGAAATAGCCGTCGATTTCGACGACGCACAAGGGCGGCGGAAGATCCGTATCCGAGCCGAGTGAAAGGACGCCGTTTTGATAGATGTACCAGGAGCCGTCACATACAATCGCCACTTGTGGGTTTGGCGACTGGCGGTTGCGGGCCATCGTCACAAAGCCATCGGACGGGATGCCCCCAACGGCTGTGGCCGTGTCCCCCGTTGCGTTGATCCGGTAGAGGATGCGCCCCGAGAGCGCCAGAAGGGAACTATCCAGGGACAGAAGCGACCGGATGCCGGCGCCAAGCTCCAGAGAGATGTATTCCGTGGTCCCGTTGATGGCGTAGATGGGCCACTGGACTTTGCCGCCTTCCCCCAACTGCTCAACGTAGCAGTTGACGAACTCGGCCAATCCTTCAGGCCCAAAGCGCCCCTTGTTCGACCCCATGCCGAGGGAGATCGGAATAGGCTCTCCCCTTGCCATCAGAAGTAGGCCGCCTTGACGGGAATATCTGCGCTTTCCCGTGCCATGATCTTCGTCAGCATGCGCAGGCCACGGTTGCCGATGGAGATGACTTTGCCGTCTTCATCCTGCTCGGTGGGAACGTCCTTGCCTTGGATGGTGGCAAACTCTTCCGCCACAATGCGGACCATGGCACCGAACACCTGACGGGGGATCAAATCGCTGTCCCAGAAGACTTTATCTCTGGGAAACAGCTCTTCGATCTTGTCGTTGTAGATGTCGATGATCACGGCTTGCTCGATGGCCGTGGGCTCTTTGGTAACGTCAATGATGCCCAGCTTCCGCATGACGGCCGTGGCAAGCTGCTCTGGCGTCTTGGTCGAGGTCGTCATGGGGTGGCCTTAGTTCACCGTGGCGCTGGCTTCGTGGCCGTTGGCCTTGGGGGCAGCAAGATCAAGCTCAGGCTCCGTGCCTGCGGCCTTTTCCAGTTCGGCGATCTTGCGCTGCAGGGCCTTGTTGTTGGCCACGAGCTGGACGACCTGGTTGGCGTTTGCATCGCGCTGCTGGGCGATGGTCTCGATCATGTCCTGAGCGGCCTGCAGTTGTTCTTTCATCTGTGCTTCAGTCATTTTAGCTCCAGTTTGCTGCGTCGATTTCTGCTGCGGTGGTGATGGTGCCAGCGTCGATGGCCTGAGAGACGGCCTTTTCGTTGCTGAAGGATTTCTGCACGTGGGCCGCAACGGCGCTGGCCAGTGCGGTCACTGAGGTCTGATTAAGGGACGCCCAGCCTGCGGAGGTTTTCCAGTCGATGGCGCGACTCAATGCGCCCGCTTGAAAAGCGAGAACCGCGCCCGAAAGCTTGGATTGCGTCTCGCGATCGGTGGGGATCGGCAAGCCGTTGAGGGTGATGCCGCCCGTTTCAATGCCGAAGCGCTTGGAAGCGGCGTAGGCTTTGAGGACGTTCTTGAGGGCGTCGCCGGTCAGGGGCACGCTTTCGATGATCTGCTCGGGCGGGTTCTGTCCTGCGTAGCTGGAAAAGGCCGATGCCGCCGCTGCGTCGAGAGCCGCCTGATCAAACCCCGGATTTGCCGCCGCCCAGTGCCCGAACACATAGTCCAGGTACTCGGTGTCGTCGGACATGAGGTCGGGATTGGGGACGTCGTTGTCCCCGTCTTTCACTGTCTGAGGAAGAGCATCATTGTACTTGGCCCTGCATGCCGTGATGGCAGCAAGCTGAGCGGGGTCTGATGTGGCCACAGAGTAGGAGAGGCCATTGAGGGTGAGGGAGAAGGTGGTCATTGGCGATCCTTGGCTAGCTTACGACTGCCAGTTTGCGCGTGGTCCCGCCGGCATCTTTGATTGTGATGTATCCCGTCACGGTCTCAGCGCCGATCGCGCTATGCGTGCCGTACTGGACGACGCCCGTGCCCTTAGTGGTCAGTTTCAGATCAATATTCGCAGTGCCCGTGCCCGCGCTTTCCGCTGCGACTTCCACAATGCCAGAAGATGTCTTTAGGGCGCCGCGCGTATAGTTTGAGGCGTCGGTGTATGAAAAATACCAGTTGAACGTCTGCGCTGACGTCGAGTTACGCAGGGCGAGGGTGTTCGCAGCGCCGCGGATCAAAATCGTGTCGCCAGTAGACGTTGCAGATCCGAACGCAAGGGCTGCAGTCGTGTTCAGGTGGGTTGACGAGAAGAAGTAGGTGATCGTACCAGCCACAGTAAACGCAGGCGAACTGCTCCAGGCATAAAGGCCCGTGTTGGTGTTGCCGGAGAACGCATACGATGGCGACTGCTGAATGCCGCCCTTGCCAACGATTTGGCCAGGGAACGTGGCGCTCAGATCGCTGGCTAGCGTCAGCGCCGTAGAGAACGCATTCTGCGCCGTTCCCGACGACCCAGCCGGGGCCACCTGGAAGATCAGAGAACCGCCAGCGCCCGTGCCCGTGCCAGCCGACGCCTTGAACGTCGCGTTCACACCAGCGGTATTGCTCGTCCCTGCAACGACGGATTGGAAGGAGATGGTCTGAGCAACAGGCGCTGCAGCGTCCGCTGCGCCAAACTGCCAGCTAGCGGCAGCTGCGCGAGACAAAAAGACATCCGCACTAATTCCAATTGTGGTGCCAGCTTGAAGCAGGCCACTGGCTGTAACGCTTGTGGCAGTTGCCACGCCAAGAACTGGCGTTGTCAGAGTTGGGCTTGTGCCAAAGACGAGGGCGCCAGAGCCAGTCTCATCTGTCACTGCAGATGCGAGGTTCGCAGACGACGGCGTAGCGAGGAATGTTGCAACGCCAGTTCCAAGACCACTGATACCTGTTGAGACCGGAAGTCCCGTGGCGTTGGTCAAAACTGCCGCCGATGGCGTGCCCAATGCTGGCGTCGTAAATGTCGGGCTCGTGGTCATGGCGACATTGCCAGTGCCGCTGATGGTGTATTCACCGACCACGCCAGCATTGTTGTACAGCACCTTCGTCGTGGTGCCGCTGGTGATTGTGGTTGTGCCGATCGTCAGGCCAGTTGCGATGGCAGCCCACGTACCGTCACCACGCCAATACGTCGATGATGTTGCGCCAGTCCCGCTATTGAGATTTGCAACGGGAAGGTTTCCCGTGACGCCCGTTGTCAGGGGCAATCCCGTCGCATTCGTAAGCACCAGTGCTGTGGGCGTCCCAAGATCTGGTGTCACCAATACCGGGGACGTTAGCGTCTTGTTCGTCAGCGTCTGGGAAAGCGACGCGAGATACGTTGCAATCTGCGTGACTGACAACAGCCCATTGTCGCTACCATCGTCTCCGAGCAGCTTGATAGCTCCGGCAGCGGCAGAGAAGTTTGAGAAGTCTGTTGGGAAAGCTGTCATGCGCGCGCCGTGATGTAGGAACCGCTGCGGTCCATGAGATAGGAACTGTCACGCAAGGTAATGGCACCTGTGGGAATGCTCTGAGAGTCGACCGGCCCCGTCATGCCAATGCGACCTCGCACGAACATGCGTATGCGGTCGCTCAATGTCTGATCGACGGTGAACACGTCGTCATCGACGCGAACAACCTCGTCAGTCACACGGATGCGGGGACGTGGAGCCATGCCTTATTCGGCTTCCATCTTTTCTTTCTTCTTGCGGGCAGGCTTGGGGGCTTCTACCGCTTCGGGCGCGGGCTCTGCGGCCTTCTCTTCAATCACTTCGACATACGGATTGACGCGCGCCTTGTTCTCGAAGGCAGGAGGAACGTCAAAGATCTGGTCGCAGTAAACCGTGATACCGAAGAGCTTGGTTGAGCGGCTTCCCGGCGCGCTCTCTTCACCGATGTAACGTGCTTTCATGCGTTTTTTGCTCCTTAGTCCAGCACTGCGCCAATGCGCAGCTTGATGCCGGATGCGGTATGGGTGGGCGTGCCGGTGGTTACGACCACGGCAACACCAAGATCGTCCGTGCCGGCTATAGCCTTCACCGGGATGCTCAAGCCCGTCTTGGAGTAGACCTTGGAGCCTCCCAAATCGAGGCCGTCAGTGGTTGCAAAGTCCACCTTGGCGAGAACGGTAAGGCAGACGGCATCGGTACCAGACGGCGCGCTATTCTCCGTTCCCAGAGACCCTGACCCATCCAGAAACCAAACACTGAAGCTGTAGAGCGTCTGGTCATCGGTATCGATAAGTGCCACGCTCTGGATCAATCCCGTTCCATCAACGTCCTTAAAGAAAGCGTCGATGGATTGCGTATCGGCCAACAAATCTCCGTTGGCGTAAATGCTGGTGTCGGTTGAAAGCGTCACATCGCGAATGCGCGTAAATCTTCCCGTCGTTGTAATGCCGTAGCCCATTTAGGAGACCTTCGTCCATTTGAGTGTGATGACGCCCGTGAACGTCAGGGCGCCGGCAGCCGCCACGTCAACCCATGTTGCCGCCGCGTTCAAAAACAGATTGCGAGACTTGCCGCCTGTCGTCTTGATGAGAATGTTATTGGTGAAGCTGGACGACTTATAAAACGCCGTTCCGTTCACATCTGGCGCCACCGTGTCGCCGCCCGTGCCGGATGCATTGCCGTCAATGATATCTTCGAAGGTCGCCGTGCCTGAAAGTACGGACACGGCACCGGATGCCACGACCGTTCCAATGCCGATCTCTGGCGTGTTGGTCTTGACGGAGATGTTGGCCGTTAGGCTACCGACCATCGTTGCATCAGTGACGATAATGGTCCCGGCCGGGAACGAGTAGAAGTTGGCGCCGAACCCCAGCGCAGCGTTGTCGGCCGTGTTGCCGAGATTGAACGCCGTCATAGTGAGCTTTGTCAGGTGCTCAATGCCGTTGCCGTATTCTTCAACAGCCGTCGTGGCTGTCGTTGTGACCGTGCCAACGGCGCTGGGAACGTCAACAATCTGCCAGGCAGAGCCATCATAAACGTTGATCGCCGCCTGCGTCGTGTTCCAGATCGCATCGCCAGCTTTGGCTGCTCCGTCACCCGTGAGCGCGTCGCGCTGCGTCGTGGTGAGGTTCTGAATTCGAAATCCTGGGTGGTCCGTGCCCTCAAACTGCTGACGACGGCGCCAGATGTTTGCAAGATCCTGCTGCATTCGCGTTGCCTCTCGTCAGAATGGGAGAGGGGCGAACCGAAGCCCGCCCCTCAAGTCTTGTTAGGTGGAGGCCGTCAGAGCGGTCGTGCTGTAATCGGGGTCGATGAACCCGAATAGAGCCACCTTGAGGGTGCCGGTTGCGGGAGTACCCGACACAGCAGCCTGTACATAAGCGCGGATCTCGGTCCGGCTCGTGTACTTGTAGAAGTGGCCAGCGGGGGCAAGGGCGCTCGAGAACGTCGCCGCCTGCGACACGGCCGAAGCCGAGAAGAAGCGCGAGTTCGAACCGCTATCGCCGATGTTCCATGCGATGCCCGTGGACGAGTCCATATCGTCCGAGGAGATCGTTCCGCCGATGACGACAAAGCCAGCCGGTGCATAGAAGAGCCCCACGCTATCGTTGGTGTTGTCGGTCATTGCGGACGTGCACGAAACCTGGGCTTCAAGCACAACCAGACCTCGGAACGTGCCGGGACCAACAGTCGGGCCGGCGCCGTTCGAGGGCGCTTTCGAAGTGTAGTAAGTTGCCATAGTGGCATTTCCTTTTGAGAGAGATGTGGATTAGCGCATTGCGCCGAGGATGAAGAAAACCCATATGGTATAATGGGTTTTCAATTTCTTCTGAGGCTGCAACTATGACTGAAACTTGGGTCGCCGCGCCCGGATACGAGGGAATCTACGAGGTGTCAGATCTTGGAAATCTCCGCCGCATCTCCACCTACGGCAGGAAGCCGAAGGCGATATGCAGACCCGTCAGGCCGCACCACAAGAAGCGCCATGGATACAACGACTATTGGCTTCAGCGTGACGGGAAAACAAAGCGCTTTTCTGCCCATCGGCTAGTGTGGGCCGCGTTTAACGGCCCAATCGCTGACGGACTGGAGATCAACCACAAGAACGGACAGCGCAGAGACAACAGACTGTCGAACCTTGAAGCTGTTACAAGATCCGACAATTGCGTCCACAAATTCTGGGTTCTTGGTGCGAAAACCAACTTCAAGCCACAAATTGGCGAGAAGAACAAAAGCGCGAAGCTAACAGAGGACCAAGTTCGCGAGATTCGCAGGCTCTACACAACAGGGCTATTCCAATACGAGATTGGAAAGATGTTTGGCGTATCCCAAAGAACAGTCAGCCTAATCACACGCAGGGAAAAGTGGACCCACGTTGATTAGGCTTTAAGTTGCTCAGGCATCCCCTACTGCCGCGAAGAACCCGGTGCAGCAACCGTTGTCCTTAAACGTGCCCAGCGTGCCGTGCTTGCGCATGATCTTGTTCACGCCGATCATCTCTTCGATGCCGGCGCCCGTGAAGAAGCCGTAGTCCGTCTCCTTCTTCTCGGTCGGACGGGGCATCTGGCCCCAAGCCGCAGCAACGGCCTGAGCACCGCAGAGAACTGCCATGCCGCAGTTGATCGTGCCGTTGGAGAACACCGGGAACTCCGGGATCTCGCGAACAATCACGCCGTCCCAGATCAAGTCGCCGTCCTGGAAGAGCGGGTTCTTGTCCATGCCGTTGCCTTCGCGGGCGCGGGCATCGCGGTTGGCAGCGATAATGCTGCTGTCGGCCTTGAGGTCACGGAAGGGGATGGAGCCCGTGAACATGACGTAATACTCGCGACCGTCTTCCGTGTTAGTGCGGATGGGACGGATGTGCGGGTCGCACGTCTTGGCAATGCGCTTCATGACCGACACGGCGGCAGCGGTGAGCTTGTCGTCGGTGTTGTCGATGTTGCCCAGAGCTGTCGCAAAGGTGGCCGAATAGTTGGACACCAGCTTGCCGAACAGAACGCGGTCGCTGTTGGCGGCCACCCACGTGTTGTTCTGCGTGGACGTGGAGATCGTATTCCACGAGTTGAGCGGCGTGCTGATCGTGCTCACAGAGGCGCCCGAGAAGGCCACCGAGTGGAACGCGTCAATGATATCGTCGCGCAGCTTTTCCTGGCTCCACTGCTGCAGAAGCGGACGAGCCGCGTCGCGAGCGTTGGAAGCGTCGTAGTGCTCATCCTGGGCCGAGAACTCGATAGCGTTACGGCGATACTGGATCGTCACGCTGTGCGAGTGCTTGCCGAGGCTTTCTTCAGCACCGGACAGGCGGGTGTTGCCCGTCACGCCGGAAGAGGTCAGACGGCCGACCAGCGGAATGGTCAGGGTCTTGCCCTTGGGCTGGAGGTCCATGGCCGTGTGAATCACGGCATTCACGCCCTCGGATGCGGCGCCCATGTACGGCTTGAAGCCGTGGTTGCGCACGTACTCGAGGAAGTACTCCTGACGCCATTTAGTAAGTGCAAGATCGGTCGGGGTCGTCGTGGTAGCCATTGGCTGTCACCTGTTGGATTTACGTTCTCTTTGAGAACGCCGACTTGAAGAAGTCGCTATCGGGCAGAACCTGCATGTTCGGCACGCTTGCACGGGTCGCTGTCGACAACGACGGCGGGAGGTTCTGAGGGGCGGGGCGGCCTGTGGCCTTGGCTTCGGCGAGGATCTGTGCGCGGACTTCTTCTGCGATCTTTTGCCGGTAAGCCGTGAGATCGGTCCCAACTTCCTGGGCAACCCGTTGGGCCTGATGCCAGCGCATGAGCGCTCCATAGGGATCGGGCTGCATCATGAAATTGCGATTGATCCCGGCCTGCACAGCGGCCTGCACAGCGGCGTCCACTTCGGAGTCGCCGTGATCGCGCCTTGCCAACATTTCCGACGTGTTTGCGCGTTGGTGCAGGGCTTGTTCCTGCATCTGCTGCGCAATCGCGGCCTGCTGCTGAGCGAGAGTGCGGAAGGCACCTTCGGGGTCTGCAACCGGATCAATTGGCGGGGGCGGTGGCTGCTGTTGCCTTTGCCCTTCAATGAACCGTTGAACGAGTTCCAATTCGCGCCGCGCGGCTTCGCGTTCCCGCTCTGCCAGTTGGCGCTTGTGGCGCTCTTCCATCAGTTCAGGCAGCGGGACTTGGCGGGCGGGTTGCTGCGCGGGCGGAGGCGGAGCCTCTGCGACGGGCTGCGTTTCGACTTGAGCCGGTGCTTCTGCCTGTGGCACTTGTGGAGCCTCTGGCGCCAAAAGAGCCTCAACCATGGGATCGGCTATGCCTTGTTCCACTGCGCAAATCTCCTGTGTCGTTGGAGCAGACGAACCGCCGTACCTGACGCCGACTTGCGAATTAGCGCTGCGCTTAACGCCCGCAGAGGCGAACCGCTCTTGTCACGCAAAAGAGGCCGCGCGCCGAGCGACGCACGCTGCCTAAGCCTTGAATTTCTGGGGCGGCCTACATAGGCCCTAACGGCAACCCGCCACGTTCCCCAAGCTGCGGCTCTGTCGCCATCGTTGGGTCTGGATACGGGGCCATTTGCGATAGGTAATCCGGGTCAACCTCGCCCTGAGGGACGTTTGATCCCGTGAAGTCGTTTGGCGACCCAAGCTGATTGGGTGGCGGGGGCGCGCCTTCCGGTCCAGGCGGACCATTGAGAGCGTTCGGCATCATGCCAGGAGGCGGCCCGCCAATCTGAGTAACGGCCTGATCTAAGAAGGATCGGCCATACTGAAGCGGGAACACATGAGGGAAGGCCTCGGGCGGCATCATGGTTTCCGCCATGACTTTCGCCGTCTCGGCTCGAACCTTCTCGGTGTCTGCCTGCTGCTTGTCGACCTTGCCAGCGTTCAATAGCTCTTCAAGCTGAGCCATCCGCTTTTGCATTTCGATGACTTCAGGCGGCGGCGCTTTGAACTCAGCAAGCTTCTTGAGAACTGCGTCTTTGTCGGGGAGGCTCGACAGCTCGATGATGATCTCGACCGGGATGTCTGGACGATCCGATAGAGCCTCAATCAGCTCCTCCCGCATCGTTACAGTGTCGGGGCCTTCATCCAGGATGATGTCAACGTCCATCTCGGCAACGGCGTTATCGACGCCGATAATCTCACCGTATTCGTTCGTTACGGGAACGTTGATGCGGAGATGCTGGACGGCCTTGTCGTCGCCCGTGATGCGAATGTAACGATCATCCGTGTAGAATTTACGGATCAGATGCCAGTCGTGATGGTAGCAACGGAGCTTCCATTCCCGCATCCGTTCGAACACGGGGGACAGTTCCGTCATGCCGGAGTTCTGCTGCGCGAGAATGGCGCGGCCGGATTGCTTTTCGACGCCGCGACCAAGGAGCCCAGGATTTGGCCCAAGGTTCTCGATCTCCGCCTTGGCTTCCTGCATCAGCTCCAAGTTGCCCTGGATCTGCGCGGTCTGCTCGATCACCCCGAACGCATCACCCTTGCCGGGGTTGATTTCGATCATGCCATCTGGCTTGGCCAGTTCGGCGCGGGCCTTGTCGATGTCGTTGACGGAACCCGTCTCGTACTTGATCTGACGCACCGTCAGGAGATGCAGCGCCTTGGAGGAGCGCTTGTTGATCTCATCCTGAATGGGCTTCATGTCCCGGATCATGCCGTACCGGGTACCGTCCTCTCCAACGTAGGGAGACCACGCCTTGTAGGGGTGCGTTGTGGCGTCGTTTTCGTCGATGTAGATGGACAGACAATCCATACCCTCAGGGCACAGGGAGACCTGACCGACCAAATAGTCCCACATCCATTCGCCGTTGTAGCGATACCAGATGGAGACGACGTAGAGGCGGCGCTTCTGGGTATCGACGTACTGCGTCCAGTTCTTTTCCTTGTCGAAAAGCTGCGGCAGTGCCCCGAGGGATCTGTTGCCGCTGGCGTATTCGCCCAACTGCTCAATGGCCTCGGAGGCCCAAGGCATCATCTCCTTGGCCTGCTCGATGTCCATCCACGAGGCTTCGCCAAGATACTGGGCGTCTTGGAAATCCCAGTCCTCAGAGCGTGGATCATAAAAGAACCTGTCGCCCTTGACGTGGTTCTTCTTGATCTCGATCTGGCCTTTGCGTGTCCGCGTGATGCCGGCCCACTCAACGCCGATACCGCGGATCAAGGCGTCACGAGCGCACTCCGAAGCAACGGCTGGCCATTTGGTGAGATCCTGGACGGCGCGCAGAACGGACGTGGCAACGGGCGCTGCTGCCTCACCGTTCGGGTTGCGCGGAAAGGCCTTGGGATCGCGGCGCAAGCGCTGCTCAACACCGACAAGGAAATCCACCTTGCGGCGGATGCGGTTCTTGACCGTGGGCGGCTGGCGACGGCGCTTCAGTTCCTTGAGTTCGGCGTCTGTGTACTGTTTGCCATGGTAATACTTGGCGGACTCGTACATCTCCAGATTTTCAGCCTGCTTGGCCGTTTCCCATGCCTGGTACATGCGCCAGAGCGACGTTGCAGGAAGGCGGTCGGCAACGGGCATGAGCTCGAGGGCCGGCTCCATGCCTTCGACGTACTGCAAGCCGTCTTGTGGCGGCGCAGCCATCTGCTCTTCGAGTGTCGGAGCCATGTTAGGCGTCATGCCACTTTCCAGTTTTCGCCGTCATCATCGGCAAAGCCGTGACCGTAATCCGCAAGGGGCTTGTCTTCTTCAGATGGCGGGACATAACCGGTTGCCATCTCGCCCAGCATGCGTCCGATCTGGCCTAGCGTATCCACTTGGTCGTCATGACCAACGGGGAACATGGACATTTCCATGATCAGATCGTCCAGCCACTCTGCGCGCTTGGGGAAGTAGACCTTGCCCGTGGACATGCGACCTTGAAACGACCTGGCCTTGCTGGGCTTGTCGCCGGCCTCGGAACTCTCGTGCAGCGTTACGTAGGTGCGCGTCTCGGCCATGCGCTTCGTGAGGAAGGGGCCAATGGAACGCCTGATCTGATCTCCAGGCACGGACCACATGAACGGCTTGTGCTGCTGCATCCTGGCAATCATCTGATCAATCCATACATCGGTTGTCGTTTGCTTGCGCCAGACATCCAGAATGTAAAGATTGTCGTCGGGGTCGACACCTACGACCAAGTGTACTGTGAAGTCGCCGCCCTTGGCCGTTACAGCGAAGTCAGAAGCTCCGTACTTTGCGAGATGCTGTGGCGCGGTGTCGTACCAGCGGAACCATTCCTTTTTGAAGTAGGCGTCTTCATCGGGGCTTGGGTTCTGAAGCATCTGGCTATTGAAGGTGGCGCCCATCTCGACGCGCTTCTTAGCCAGTGTCTCCCTGCTCATGAGAACCGGATCACCTGATGCCGTGCCGTCAACGGTTGCCGGATATACCCTCGCCCTGATGCCGCGTTCCATCATCGTCTTGTAAGTGTCGAGGAAGTGATACCTCGTGCCGATGTAGCGGCTTTCCCCACCCTCAGACGACAGGTTGCGAGAGAGTTCCCAGGCTTCCGTTGTCTTCTTGATCATCTCGGGCGTTGTGACGCTCTCTCGGGTCACAACGTCATCGTAGACCATGCGCAGGTAATGTTTTGAGGTTGGCTGGCCGTCGACTAGGCCCCACGCCTCAACGGTTGCCTCTTTCGGGTTGCTCTTACGACGAACGATAATCCCTTCATCCTCGGACCACTTGAGTGCTTCCTTGCGCGGGTCCTTCCAGAGGATGTCAGGGAACCACTCCTTTAGCCGCTCGTTCGTTTCGAGTTCGATCTTGATTTGGCGGAGGAAGGCCTTTGCGATTGGGCGTGTGTGGCTGAAGATGCCAAAGGTAAGCTCAGTTGGAACGATCGGATCTTCACCGTGGGAGGCGAGGATTTCCTGAATTGTGAGCCCGAACGTGATGACCGACGAGTTGTGCGTTGGGACAAGTGCTTTCCCCGCCAGGTACATGCCATCTTCATTAGAGACCTGGATGCAGTTTGTCGGAACGCTTCCGCATTCTTGTACCGACCTTACATACCAAGTCTTTGATGCGCTATGGCGTTCTATGCCGGACTTGAGGTTGCGCCTCTTTCTCTCCAAGAAGCACGGCAAACCATGCTCGTCGTCGGCATATGCCTGGAAGCTAACAATCCAGTTTCCAAATGTTCTATTCGGCGTAATCCTGGCCTTATAGCCAAGTGAGATTGCAAGCGTCCTAACTTGAGACGCCAAAGTGTGGCTCATGTTGCAGAATTCTACGGTGGCATTTCTAGTTGTTGCCACGTGACCGTCTGTATCTATCAAGCCCCACAGAAGTTCGCGTCTTTGCCGCTCGGATGCGCAAAAATATGCGTCCGGGATGTGCTTGTTGCCTATGAGGCCCAGGCTACGAAGCTTGTTCGTTAGCCCAACCACTCTGTAAACCCGCCAGTCGGGATGCTTGGACTCGTCAATCTTGCGTGCAATCAAGTCGTGACCGCGACGCCGGACCTCATCGAAGATCTGGTGGTCTACGCCGCAGATGGCACCAATGCTTGAGAATCCGTCCCCCAGCCAAACACCGAGAAGATACGGGTCAATTGGAAGCGCAGAGTCGTCACCAGCAAGCGGCCTTGAGATCGCAATACCGACACCATACTTATGCCGGCCAACGATCGACGAAAGCTCCTCCGTCGTTACGATGCGCTCTTCGCGTCCAACCCTCTTGCCGTGCGTTTGTCCCTTTATGAACGTGCCAGCAACGCGCTTTCTTGTTGGCACGGTAACGCGCCATAGATGGCCGGCCCCGGCCGTTATCTGAACGTCATTGCAAAGCGTTACTTTGTAACACTTGTTCGCTTCGAACGCGCGCGTTGCAACAACCTCGACCGGATGCCCGCTCGGCGAGTACACCTTGTCGCCGGGCTTGAGGTCTCCGTGTTTTTTCCACCCTTGCGTCGTGAGAACTGGGGTGTCGCGATCAAGGTCTTTGCCATGTTCGCGTGCCCAGAGATCCAGAACGCCGTGAGGCTGCGATTGAACCTCCCTGCAGCGATCAAAGTACCAATCGCGATCCGTATCAGCTCGCCCACAGCCATACCGGAGCAGGAAGAAGAGATCAGTTCTGCAGAGAACCCTTAGGTAGGCTCTTTGCTCGCTCTCGGATAACGCCTCTAATCCACTCAGCAGTTTCGGATACTGATTTCTGGACGTGAGTGTGCTGATGATCAGCGATGACATGTTTCTTTTCGACGAGGTGTCCGTGGAGTTTGGCAAGGCCTAGTGCGGCAGAGACTGCGGCGGCTGGCGCCTGCACTTGGTTGTCCATTGCGAGGTCGTAGGCGTCGGCAAGCATCTTTGTGATGCGCTCGACCGTGATTCCGCTAGCCTCTGCGTTCTTTTGTTGTAGCTCCCCCAGCCTTGCCCTCACCTTGCCCTCAGCCAAAAGGCGGCTCGCTTTCTCGTGAATTGTTTTGGCGGAGGCCTGAGTGTCGTAGGCTTGGCGGTAAGCTTCGCTTGCATTGCCGGTTTCAATGTAGGCGAGACAGAAGGCCTCCTGCTTAGGAGTAAGGTCAGACATTTACTTCTCTCGAAACAGATGCTGCCTGGGCAATGATGCCTTTAGCCTCCGGAATTGATGTAGTGGCTGGAAACGTCACCGTTTGGCGGTAGGCCATGTATCCAAAGGTGACCATGTAAATAGGCGAACCATCCCATTCTGAAGCCTTTACGATCTTGGGGAAGTAGAGGTTGAGGCCATGACAGATGTCGATGATTTCGGAGGCCTTCGTCATTCTGCGGCTTCCCGGAGTGGTGGGCGCTGCGGTTTTCGTGGCGTGATGAGGCTTTGGTGCCCTTCAGCGCGAAACTCTCCGCTCAGGGATTGGAAGTCTGGGCGCTGGTCCATCACCTTCCAGAAGGCGTCATCACGCCAGAGCAAGCGATTGTTTGGGAAGGCGCCGATTAGGCCGCCCTCTAGTTTGCAGAAGTGCAGGCTCTTGTGTTGCAGGGGATCGTCTGCAAGGTCGGAGCCCGAGAAGTCGACGGTGAAGAGATACTGCCCAGGTCTCTTTTCAGGGAGGGCAAAAACCGCGCCCCTGGCCGTGAATTCGAGTTCGACAACGCCAAAGGTGCTGGAGAACACGTCCCACGGACAGACATAGGTCATGTCCTCTGGCATGGGGCAGGGCTGGTGGACGACGGCCTCGATGGGAACCATGAAGGCGGCTCCGCCCGTGCTGTTTGGCGATGGGGCTTCGGGCTCCATCAGCATTGTCTGCAACCATGGGGAATGGCCGCGAACGCAGCGGATGCCGTAGGCGACAGCCGGGACAAACTCTCCGTGTCGATCGATAAGGTTGCGTGTGTACTCGCGCCGGACGAAACAATGGAAATAGGGGATTGACCCCATGATGAACGGCATCAGGCGGCAGCCTCTACCTTTTTGACCTCCCCTTCCACGGCTGAGCCTTGGCGCATGGCGCGAAGATCCTCGAGGCGGGCCATGGTGCGCTCTAGGTGCGCATAAACGGCGTCGATATCGACGGTGGCTGCGTCCCGGTTGAGATACTGAATGGTGTCCGCCAGTTGCCTCTGCACAGCGCCCAGGATTTCATACTCATTGAGGGGGATCATTTGACCTCTCGCATTTGTTTCACGGGGAACGTTTCACGGATATGCTCGCCAAAATCCCATCGCAATGTTGCGTGATATTACTTGCGTCGTGATTGGCGTTGGTGGTGATGCGTATAGTGCCAGTGCGTACAAAACGCCCCAATACTAGCACTCCCCCCTGTGCTGGATTGGGGCGTCATCATTTGGGCCATCCCAGCGTAAACACCGGATGAATGGTGCCACCTGTGCCCGCCATGTTTCGCCCCCTATTTCTTGTCCTTAATCATTGTGTCGATGATGTTCTGAATAAAAAGTCGATCTTTTGCGCTCAGCTTGTCTTCGTCGCGAAAGGCGGTCGTCGCGGCTTGCGCCCCGAGTAGGTAGTCGGCCGAGACCTTCAGCGCCTTCGCGAGCGCTCGCACGTTGTCGAACGACGGCTTGCGGCGCCCAGCCTCAAAATGGGCGATGGCCGAAGGTTGCATGCCGGCTTCCCTGGCCAGTTCGGATTGGCTTAGCTCCCGCGTTTCGCGCGTTTTGCGCAGGCGAGAGGCGAAGTCTTTTGGTGCGCTTGACTCGGCCATGACAGATCGTATAGAGTTCCATGTCTAGATCGTCGACAGCCCCGCGGGGCTATTTCTTCGGCTCAGGCTATGACAGAGCGTATAGCTACTTATTACGATTTGCGAATCAGGTCAAGGAATCAGGAGTTGTGAGCATGGCAGGCAAGAATCAGCATGTCGTTCCGCACGGTGACGAATGGGCCGTGCGTGGCGAAAGGAATGAGAGGGCAACCTCGATCCATCCGACCCAGGGAGATGCCGAACGGGCTGCACGGGAGATCGCGATCAACCAGCAGAGCGAAGTCGTCATTCATCGGCCGGACGGTCGGATTCGCGACAAGAATTCCTACGGGCACGATCCCTATCCTCCGAAGGGCTAAGCGACATGACGCAGGTTGCAGTTCCTTCAGATAAACCGCCGATTCGTCGAATTCTCTCGATTGACGGCGGCGGCATCATGGGAACGCAGCCGGCGTCCTTCGCTTCATTCAAAAAGCGCCGCTCTTATAGACGCACTCAGGCCAGCCACTGGCCCTTGCCATGGAAACTCCGAATAAAAAGGCCAGCGGTTAGGCTGGCAGTTTGCGTCTGAGGAGGTCGACGCGGAATTTCTTGATTTTCGCTGCGAATTGTGGAAGGGTGTTCGGCCGATTTTGGAAGTGGTTATCCCGCTTTCCGCCGCTGCGGCTTCCGCTTAGGTTTCCCCTCACCAATCAGATGGGAAATACGCAGCGACTTTGCATGCATTGGCATATAACCGAAACGCAACACGATTGCAACGCAATTACACCACAATACGCCACTTATTTTTACGTTGTATAATCACGCCGCTTCAAGTTCGCCCTTTGGCACCCAAACAGGGCGCAGCGACCCCAGAAACTCAATCACCACCCGAGCCTCCCTTTCCGTCGTCGCGTCTACGCGCCCGTAGAGGCCGTGCAGGGCGGTTGAAAGGATTCTGGCTGTCTGACCTACCTGGACCTCCAAAACGCCTCTGTGGGGGTTCACAGCGCCTTTGTAGGGCACATGTGCATCTGATAGGGCGGCGAGCCTGTCGATTTGCTCTTGCGTGAGCTGCGTTGGCTTAGTGGCAGTCATCCCGACCGGGGTTGCAACGATGCGCGTATTGCGGATGACGCGGCCATAGTGCTCGGGCTTGAACTCCAGACAGTCTCCCCATGTGGCCCCTTCTGGGAATCCGACGAAGGCGTATCGGATGCACATAGGGTAAGGCTTGCGCTTCTTGGGGGAGCGGGGATCGCGAGGGTTGCGGGCGACGAGTTTGAACTCTGTCGGCGTGAAGCTTTCCAACCCAAGGCGCTTGATGGCATTGCGGGCCGGATATTCCGCCTGCGCTTCACCCAGCCAGATTGCAAACCAGTTATACGTCATTTCTTCACCACCCTAACCTTTTTGCTAGCGGCCTGACGGAGCCTTGTCGAAACGTCCAAGTGCTTTGCTGACTTCACGACCTTGCCGGACTTGTCGAGACGGAAGCCTTT
>ERZ869907.101-NODE-101-length-38490-cov-17.395551_pt1 | contig 38490 bp, 57 predicted proteins | sample MGYA00579309_ERZ869907 | MGnify/ENA primary metagenome ERZ869907 (study PRJEB32216, sample SAMN09231814) | wastewater metagenome | place: USA: Maryland | collected 2016-07-30 | study: EMG produced TPA metagenomics assembly of the PRJNA472060 data set (Reclaimed... | reverse complement strand
ACTAAATAGATATGTCAGCAAATAATCAATTACGAATATACAAATCAAAGCAACACGATTTATGGATAGTTGCAGAAGTTAGTATAGAAGCAGAAAATATGGACGGTGCATATACAATCGGTGGATTTAAAACACTTGACGAAGCCATTGATAATGCAAATGAATATATGTCAGAGAACGAAGTTGAGTACGGATTATCAATTAGTACAAAGTAGATATGACTAACACATACATACAAGACAAGTTAGACGATGTAAGAAACCAGATAATCATTGCATTTAAACATCTTGAACATGGAGTAAGTTTTTTTAACGGAATACCTGTCATGGAAGATTGTGAAGAAGAAAGTATGAATCAAATTATTGATGAAGCATTAAAACAATCCATCACAGACTATCACAATCATATTGTAGAGAAGTTGAAAGACTACTTTGATGAACAGGGAGTACAAGAATTTATTGGTACGGGAGCTATAGAATTAATAACAAAAGATAAATTACAAGACACTAACACAAAGGAATAATATGATTGAAAAGTTAAACAATGTTGGTTATATATTTAATGATGTAGCTATGTTACGACAACCTAATAACACTGAGATTATGTCTAAAATCAACGAGATTATAGATTATCTCAATGAACAATGGGAAAATGAACAAGAAAAGTTCTTTATAGATGGTAAGCGTGTAACTCAGAAAGAATATGAATTAGCAGTAACACCTGCAAGTCAGGATAAAGAATTAAAAGACTAACTAATCAATAATATGCGTGAAATAAAATTTAGAGCTTGGAATGGAGAAAGAATGAAAGAAGTATTAACTTGGGGATTTAATGAAAAATTCATTAGAACTCCAAAAGAAAGTTCACCAGAACAAGATTTTAAGATAATGCAATACACAGGACTAAAAGATAAAAACGGTAAAGAGATTTATGAGGGAGATATAGTTGAGTTTAGCGATAAATGGGAGTGGTACAGGTGTAAATATGGCATTTCGATGATGTTTGCTAAAAGCGAAGAGGGTGACAGATACAAAAAAATAAAAGCCGCTTACGAAGCGGAGCCAATGGAACGCCGAGTAGTTCAATTTGACCCATACGATTCTTACGGGTTGAGCAAAGTGGATTTAGAAAGCTACTGGGAAGTCATCGGCAACATCTATGAATCAGGTCATCTTCTTGACAACACAGATACGAAAGCATAGAATATAAATATGAAATACGGAGATTATTCAAGAAAACAACCAAAATGGGCAAAAAATAGAATCAAATTTAATTGTGATTATTGCAAAAAAGAGTGTTGGGAATCTAAAAGTAAGTTTAAAAAGAAAAAAAGACACTATTGTTCAATGGCTTGTTATGCAAAAGATAGAAAAGAAAACTGGGCAAGAGAAGAACAACCAACATATAAAGGAATGACACCTTATGAATCACATAGAAAATATGTAAAGAATAATCCAGAAAGAATAGCACACCTTAAAGCTCGTAGATATGCTCGTGAAAAAAACGCAGAAGGTTCACACACTTTTGAAGAATGGCAAGAATTATGTAAAAAATTTAACAATAAATGTGCTAAATGTAAAGAAAATAAAAAACTTACAAAAGACCACATTAAACCATTATCAGAATGTGGAACAGATTATATATCAAACATACAACCATTATGTAGGTCTTGCAATAGTCGCAAATGGAAGACTTACATCTATCAAAACCCAGAATTACTAACCTAACCAACTCCTAATAGGAGGAATGATGTATGTGTACACACTGTAATCAATTTGGAGATGAAGCAGACCACATTGTTAAAGCAACAATGGAACTGTTTAATTCTAAAATAAGTGTCTTTAATCCAAAAACTATTGAAGGTTGGAAAGCACTTAAAAAACAATGGGACGAAAACGATGAACAATATTGGGACTTAGGTATAGAAGACAACACCACACCATTATCAGATAACCATAAAGAGGTATGAATGAACTCTACGATAAACTAAACGAAATAGCATTAAGAGATGCAGAGATTACAGAGATTGAATTACATAAACCTATGAATACAAAAGAACAATGGGAATATGAATTTGATAAATTATTTGTTGAACAAGGAAACCATAGAGGAGGAAAAGTTGTAAGAGAAGAAGCAAGTAAAATTTTTGACTTCATCAGAGAAACAAGGGAACAGGCAAAGAAAGAGGAACGAGAGAGAATCAAAAAGGCAATAAAATTTGTTACAATCACACCGTTTGATGACAATAATAGAAAATTAGCAGATGCCCTTGAACTTTTCTACCAAAGAGATATAAATCCAGAGATGTTAAAACTTTTATAAACAAAAAACACAGCATCAGAACAGGGCAGTGGCTGAATAGAATCAGTGTAAAGAAGGAAACCCTGTCCTACGAGTATGATTTATTATACTCATCGGTAGACAGTAGGTGAAAGCGTCAGAAATGAAAAAGATTATCCTTCTTTCTGAATGTGCAAGTGACTATACGAGTAAAACATCTCATTAACCTACCAAGTCTGTAATCAATCAGAATGAAAAGGTTTGAGTAAACTGTTTCTCGTCAAATCTTGCCTGTCCTATTCTGGTGCGGTGTAACATAGAGTATCTTCTCCAAGTCCGAAAAGAGCTGGCGGTAATCGTTCATAACAACTCTCCGTACGGAAGATAAATTAAAACTGTATAACCAGCGTTCTATCAACATAGGGCTTGGCGTAGGTACTTTATGTATTATCAGGTATTGCATTAATTATTAAAAATAATATAATATAACTATATGACACTAAATGAACTAAAAGCTAAGGCATACGATTGTCTAGCACAAATTGAATATTGGAACAGTGAAATGCAAAAGATTAATAAAGCTATTGCAGAGTATAAAGTGAATGAACCAGAAGACATAAAAGTAGAAGAAGTTAAATAATATGGCTAAGATATTTCTTACAAAAGAACAAGCTCGTGAAAAGCTTTTTTCTGGTGTAAATAAGCTAGCCGATGCGATAAGTTCAACACTTGGACCAGCAGGAAAAAATGCTATAATTGGTAGACCATATCAAGACCCATTAATAACTAATGATGGGGCAACAATAGCAAAAGAAACAATATTTGATGATGAGATTGAAAACTTGGGTGCAGAAATTATACGACAAGTAACAAAACGAACAGATGGTAATGCTGGTGACGGTACAACTACAACAACAGTATTATTACAGTCTATTCTGAATGAAGCACAGTCAAAGTTAAATGGAGATAGTTTGATAACATCAACAAACAATACAATGTTGATTAAGAAACAAATAGATGATGAATGTATAAAAGCACTGTCAGAACTAGAAAAACAAAAGATTGAAATTAAAACAAAGAAAGACTTAAAGAATATTGCATCCGTATCAATGGAAAGCGATGAATACGGAGAACTACTTGCTGATACATTTTGGAAAATAGGTAAAGACGGAGTTGTAACTGTAGAAGATAGTGTTGATTTTAATATCGAAAGTGAAATAATGACTGGACTTGAAATACCTCATGGTTTTGTATCAAGCTATATGTCAAATACTGATGAAGAGAATTGTGTATTTAATAGTATCAATATTCTAGTAACTAACAATAAGATAGGAAGCTTAGAGCAACTTAAACCAATAACTAATAAGATATTTGGAAAGACAAAACAGTTAGTATTGTTTACAGATAATATAGAAAAAGAAGTAATTTCAGGTTTAATAATAAGCAAGGTAAGCGGATCATTCAATCTAACGGTCGTGAAAACACCAGTAGGTAGAAAGGATATATTGGAAGATATTGCAACAGTAGTAGGAGCAAACTTCTATGAAGTCGATAAAGGAATGGATATAACAAATATTACAGTAGAAGAACTAGGTTTTGCAGATAAAATAACTATAGATAAAGATAAAACATTAATTGTTGGTGGTACTGGAAGTAATAAAGACCATATCAAGAAGCTTAAAGCACAATTAGAATCATCAAAATCAGTGTATGATAAAGAACAACTAGAAAAGAGAATTGCAAAAATAACAGGTGGAGTTGCTGTAATTAAGGTAGGTGCTGTTTCTGAATCAGAACGAGAATATCTTAAATTAAAGATTGAAGATGCAGTTAATGCTACTAAATGGGCATTTAAAGATGGATATGTTAGAGGTGGTGGACTCGCACTAAAAGCAGTAGCAGAATCAATGAAAGATAATTTACTTTATAAAGCATTAAAAAAACCATATGAAAAGATACAAGAAAATGCAGGAGGTAATCTTGAAATACCAGACACAGTTATTGACCCATATAAAGTCGTTAGTCAGGCACTTAAAAATGCTTGTTCTACGGCTGGAATGTTCATCACAACTGATATTGCAATCGCTGATAAAGTTGAAAAACCGAAAGACATATCACTTGATTAAAGAATCTCTTACTGAACCATCAATGGAATCAAGCTATTATGAAATACCACCAGACTGTGATATAATACTCAAAGTAGAGATTGAATGTTATGATGCATGGGAATCTTTGCCGTTTATAAAAGTCTATAATAGAGAAAAGAAACTTAAAGGCTTTTCACTCTATGAAGTATTCAATAATAAAGAAGGTAAACTAAAACTTACTTATAAATAATATGCCATTACTAAAAGGTAAAAAGAATATTGGTAAGAACATATCAGAATTAAACGCTGATAATAAGAAGTCAGGTAAAGCAAAAGGTGCAAATGGTAAAGTACGCAGTCGAAAACAAATATTAGCAATCAGTCTTAGTAAAGCATACGGAAAATAAAAAGATGATTAAATATGGTGAAAAAACAAAATTATATAAAGAAAATTTACCCATAATTTGTGATAGGCATGGTGAGCATACAAATTGGAAATATAATGAAAAATTTAAGCAGATAATTTGTTTAGAATGTCATAAAGAAAGGACTAATAAATTTAAATCAAGCGATGATTATGTTTTTACTAAATTTATAACTTGGTCTAAGGCAAGATGTGTAAAGAGTGGTAGGAATTTTAATATAGATGTAGATTACATTAAAAAAATATATATTAAACAAGAAGGATTATGTAATTTATCTAAAATAGAATTAAATGAAGATAATTTGTCATTAGATAGAATAGATTCATCAAAAGGATATATTGTCGGTAATATACAATGGTTGGATTTCAATGTAAATAGAATGAAAACAGATTTAAAACAAAATGAGTTTATTAAAATATGTAAACTTATTGCATTATCAAATAATCAAAAAATAACTATGGCAAAAGGAATGGATAAGAAAAAAGAAAAGAAGAAAGAATCAAAAGAATCAAAGAAACACGAGAAAATGGAAATGAAAGGAATGAAGAAAGGTAAAATGTGTTAATACTATGAAATACCTAGGAACAAAAGTAGGAAAGGTTGGTAAAGTAAAGTCAGTATCAAAATTAGGACAAAACTCACCAATTATTAAACCTACTAAGAAGGGAAAGAAGACAAAGAAACTTGCTTAACAGCAGGTTTTTATGTTATAATAGATATATGAAACAAGATGTAGGACGACCATCACAACTAGAAGACAAAGAGTTTTTACTGAAAATTAAAGAGTTATATCTTGATGGTAAAAATGAAGTACAGATACAGGAAATACTTGATATTCCTAAGGGTACATGGAATCATTGGAAGTATAACAATTTCCATAACTTCTCTGATATAATGCTTAGTTATAAACACGAAAGAATGTTACAAAAAGCAGAAACAAACATAGAATATCTAATGGAAGCAGACGATGACCGTGTCAAACTAGATGCAAGTAAGTTTGTAGCAGAGACAATAGGAAAGAAGAATTATAGTAAACGAAATGAAATAGGTGGATTAGATGGAAAAGATTTACCAACACCAATATTAGGATATGTTCCAAATAACGACAGCAACAAAGAAAATAACACAACTGACTAAGCGTATTCGTGCAGTACAGGGTGGAACATCAGCAAGTAAGACTATATCAATCTTGCTCTATTTGATTAATCTAGCTCAATCAGACAAGAAGCCAACATTAACATCTATTGTTTCTGAATCAATCCCACACCTTAAACGAGGAGCTATTAGAGACTTTAAGAATATAATGCAAGCACATCATTACTGGAAAGATGATTTATGGAATGTATCAGATAGTTGTTATACATTTGAAACTGGAAGCAAGATAGAGTTCTTCTCAACAGATAATGGTGATAAACTTCGTGGAGCAAGACGAGATAGAGGATTCATGAACGAAGCAAACAACTGTACATTTGATGCTTTTGAACAGTTAGAGGTACGAACAAAAGAGTTCTTCTTTTTAGACTGGAACCCAACAAATGAGTATTGGTTTTATACAGATGTTCTGGGTAAACGAGATGATGTTGAACATATTATACTTACTTATAAAGACAACGAAGCATTGCCGCAAGAAATTGTTAAAGCTATTGAGCAACGAAAGGATAGAAAAGGTTGGTGGCAAGTATATGGAGAAGGACAACTTGGTGAAGTCGAAGGTAAGATTTATAAAGACTGGCAGATCATTGATGAAATACCACATGAAGCACGATTAGAAAGAATAGGTATAGACTTTGGTTATAGTAATGATCCAACAGCTATTATCGGGATATATTATTATAATGGTGGATATATCTTAGATGAAATATCATATCAAAAAGGTTTATTAAACAGTCAGATAGCAGCAATATTAAAGAATCAGACTAATGTTTTAACTATTGCAGATAGTGCAGAGCCTAAAAGTATAGATGAACTAAGAATAAATGGTATAAATATAATGCCAGCACAGAAAGGACCAGGTTCAATCAATCGTGGAATAGCATTTGTTCAAGAACAAAAGATATCAGTAACTAAAAGATCAGTTAATATAATCAGAGAATACCGTAACTATCTTTGGAAAACAGATAAGGATGGAAAAATACTTAACGAAGCTGATGGTGGATTCGATCACACTATGGATGCAATAAGATATGGATTAAGTTCAATAACAAGATTCGACGATGATGAAGAAGATAATGATTTTTCTATTTACTCGACAAAGTATAAATGATATAATACAACAATATGGATAAACAAAAACACACCAATGAAAATAGTTGGATTGAACAGGCTGCAATTAATATTGTAGACACTGAACGAAACAACTGGGAAACAGCATTATGTTATGTAACAGAAGCAGTTGCGTTCCAAATGCGTCAGCTTATTCGTGTACTACGAAAGAATTATTGGGGTGTGTTTGATGACCCAATGGATCCTAATACTGGTAGAGAAAAGATTTGGATTCATCTTGCAATGAAAGTAGTGGAAGACATTACAAAGAACATTGACCTTGATACAAAGGATGTAAACTTCATAGCTAAAACAGAGAATGGTTATGAAATTACAGAGCTAGTACGGTCTATTGTTAAAGAATATCTAAACCAAACATACTTTGGAGAAACCCTTGACGAAACAGAACGACAATTATGTATTGATGGAACAGTAGTGTGGAAAACATGGAAAGAAGGTAAAGATGTACGACGATCAACAGTAGATTTGTTAAACATTTACATTGACCCAACAGAAGACAATATTCAAAAAGCATTTAGATTTACAGAACGAAGTGTTACAACACCAGACCAGCTATTAAAGATGACTGGATGGGAAAATACAAAAGGAATTATTGGTTCACAAAACATTAACAAGAATGATGGATTCAAAGTAGGTTCAACATCAGTACCAACAACAGGAAACTTTGTAGATGTATGGGAATGCTGGGGTAAGATTCCAAAACCATTAGTTGATAAAGACCGTGAAGCATATGAAGCAGGAGATTATGAAATGATTGATGGTCATATTGTAGTGTCAGGTTTACAATCCGGAGATATTCGATGTCACTTAGTTGAAGAAAACACTAATAAAGATGCAGATAATAATGTAATCAAGCCTTATGAAGAAGTACGAATTGCTAAGGTTGCAGGTCGTTGGTATGGGTTAGGATTTATTGAACGAATCCTTGCTCTTCAAGAGTATCTAAACACGACAATGAATATCCGTATTAATCGAGCTACTATTTCTCAATTAGGATTGTTTAAGATTCGTAAAGGACAAGGTATTACAGCTCAAATGCTTGCTAAGTTACCAAGTAACGGAGCATTAGTGGTAAATCAAATGGATGATATTGAGCAAATGGCAGTACAGCCAGTAGACCAGTCATCATACAAAGATGAAGAAACTATTAAAGAATGGGCATCAGCTATTACACAATCTTTCCCTGTATCAACAGGTGAGAATCTCCCATCAAGTACATCTGCAACAGCAGTAGCAGTACAAGCTCAGTCATCAAAGACAGCTTATGGAATGACAAAAGATGCTATTGGAATGTTTATCGAACGATGGATTAATCGTCACTTATTACCAAAGCTTGCTCCAACAATTAGTAAGAAAGATATTGTACGAGTAACAGGTGATGATGAACGATTCCGTGAATTAGTAGAAAATGTAGCAATAGAACTTGCATGGAAAGAACTAGATAAATCTAATGAAAAAGGTTATGTTCCATCGGAAGAAGAACTACAAAAGTCTATTGATAACTCAAAGGAAAAGATGTTAAAGAAACAGTCACTATTCGTTGAAGTAGTACAGGATATTGTAGCAAAGAATGTTGAAACAAAGGTATTAATTACTAATGAAGATATTGATACATCAGTTACAATTCAAAATCTATTACAGATGATGAACATTGCACCCGAATACAAAGAAGCTATTACTAAGGAAGTATTTAATTTAATGGGAATTGATATGCCACGACTTCCAAAGACAAATCCAATGGAACAAGGTACACAATCTCCACAAGATATGATGGCTCAACTAGGTGGACAAGCACCTACTCAGCAGACAGAACTTACAGGAGCAGTAACACAACAATAATATGGACAAAGAAACATATGATGTTTTAAGTGAAGAAAAGAAGATAGAACAACTCGTTAAAAGTGAGGAATGGGCATTAGTCAGAAAGAAGTTTATAGATGCAGTATTAGATTTGCAATCAATAAGAAACATTCAACTAACAGACTCACAATCAGTTGCTATCGAAGTACAATCACGCAATCTAGCAGTAAACATTCTTATGGAATGGATGCAAGATGTAGAGGGTACAGCAGAGAAAAGTAAAAACAGTGATGTAGTTGTAAAGAGAGAAACATACATCTATCGAACAGAGTAATTATAGTTCTCTCCCCTTTTTGCCTTGGGGGAGGGCGTTATAACCCTCCAATTATTAACATAAGCACAAACAAAACATATGGATGATAATGAATTCATTATCACAGACGACATAACTGGTGAGGAGCAAAACAATATTGACTCATCAGTCTCAGAAGTGACTGATTCTCAAGCCCAAACTGACCCAAACAAAATGAGTCTTGATGAATTAAACGGTTTTTTAGGAAAGAGTTATCCTTCCAAAGAAGCTGCATTAAAATCAATTAAAGATACATTTAGTTATGTAGGGAAGAAGAAAGAAGATGTAGCTAAAGAAATATCTCCTGATAAATTTATTACCAAAGAGCAGTATGAGAACGATATGTTCTATGCTAAAAACCAACAATATAATAATGACAACATTCGTGAAGTCATTGATGCTATGGCAAAATCTAAGGGAATTACAATTCAGGAAGTAGTAAATAGTGACTCTTTTAAAAACATCTTTACATCGGTTCAGGGGTACAATGAAAACCAGAAGCTTAAGTCTGTGCTTGAAACTAACCCGCGTCTCAATGCTACAAAATCAGCCTTTACTGAGGCACACAAAGCTGCACAAGCTGGTAAATCAGATGTTGCAGAATCGTTAATCACAAAAGCTGTGATGGACGCATTTGAGATGTAATTAACATGGCATTAACAAACGCATATTTAACATACGGAGATGTATCTCGAAAAGAAGATGTTGTGTTGAACGCTATTGAAACTCTAACAGCAGAAGAGAATACAATTCTTACTACTCTTGGTAAATCAAAAGCTATTGATACAGTTCACTCTTTCCTAGTTGATACTCTACAAACTGCTGGTTCAGCAGCCGTAGAAATGGGATCTGACTTTTCAGCAGATGCTCTTTCACAACCAGCTCGTCTTACTAACCTTATTGAAGAAATCGCTAAACCTATCTTGGTTGCACGACCTCAAGAAGCAGCACAGCACTATCATGGACAAAACGAAACAGAACGACAAGTAAACAAGGCTCTTAAAAACTGGGGTAACTCAGCAGAATTTGATCTTGTTCGATCTACTCTTGTTTCAGGAGTTTCAGGAACAGTTGCTAAGATGAATGGTATTATCAACGCTATTTCAAAATCAACTAACACTACTGCTCACACATCTGGTACAGTATTCTCAGCAACTATTCTTGATGGATTGATGCAAGACAACTGGTCAAACTCAAATGGTGATGTAGCTACTGATTTGATTGTTGGTGGAGTAATGCGACGTGTAATTGATTCATTCACACAGAAAAACAACATTGTTGTTAATAACCCTGGTGGGGTAATGAATATCGTTAAAACTGTTACAACTTATGAAACAGCTTTTGGTACTCTATCAATTCACAAGCACCGATACATCCAAGATGCAGCAGATGCAACTGGACGAGTATTAGGAATCCGACCAGAGAAATTGAAAATTGCATACCTTGATATGCCAACCGTAATGGATTTGGCTAAAGGTGGAGCATACGCTAAGAAAGCAGTTTATGGTTCTCTTACTCTTGAAGTACGAAACCAAGATTCTAACTTCTTTGCATCAGGTTTCTTGAAATCAGCATAATGATTGTTTCTCGCCATTTCTGTCTCAATGGATTTGGCGAGACATTGAGAAAATAATCACAATATATGGAAACAACAAAGAATCGAATTAAGAATATGGTAGAAGTTTACAAACGAGCTTTTCCAGTTGAATATAAGACAGCTTGTGAAGGTATAGAAATGAATAGACGAATACAGAAAGAAGGTGGAAAGATAGAACAAGGTATTATATCAGGGCGTATAGTTCATGAAATACCAGAAAAGCTATACACAATCTTTATAACAGAGCTAACAGGTACAGAATTAGAATTTTATAAATCTATTGACGGTTCACGATGGTTTGCTAAAACATTCCCTGAGTTTTCCCTTATCAAAAACATATGAAAATAGCATTAAATTTAATAGTAAAGGGTACTGATGATGAAGCGTTATTACTTGACCGTTGTTTGGAGAATGTATCACCATATGTAGATGGTATATTTATCACCTCTACACACAAAAAAGGTGAAGAACCTAACAAGATGGTAGAAAAGATAGCTAAACTATATAAAGCTAATGTATCAACATTTGAATGGTGCAATGACTTTGCAAAAGCTCGTAACTTTAACTTCTCACAAGTACCAAAAGAGTATGATTATATTCTATGGTGTGATGCAGATGATGTATTTAGAGGATTAGAGACACTAAAAGATACTATTGAACACAATAAGATGGTAGATGTCTTTGCTTTCTGGTATATGTATGACTTTGACGAGTATAATCAACCAGTTGTAGTACATAAAAAGAGTCAATTAGTACGAAATGATGGTTGTGTATCATGGGCAGGAGCATTACACGAAGACTTCGTAGAAAATCGTTCAGTAATAACTAAGTTTGTTGATGGTATTGAACGAATGCACCTTACAACAGAGGAACGAGTAATGATTGCAAAAGCTCGTAACATAGAAGTATCACTTGCAGATGCAGAACTACACCCAGAAGACCCTCGTTCATGGTGGAATCTAGGTAATTCATATATGGGGAATGGTGAAAACGACAAAGCAAAAGAATGTTTTGTAAAATTCCTAGGAATGTCATCAAGTGATATGGAGAAGTATATTGTACGAACAAGATTGGCTTCACTAGAACTTACAGCAGGTAATAATCAGCAAGCCGTTGATAATCTTTACTATGCTATTGGTATGTCACCAAATAACTCAGATGCTTACCTACAATTAGGATATGTTTACTTTGAGATTGGAAACTACGATAAGGCAGAAGAATATTTATTAATGGGATTAGTTAAAAAGCCTAATTATCATGGAATGATTGTTTATAATCCACGAGACTATGACTATAACCCAATGATGTTATTAGCTAAGGTATATTTTGAAAAGAATAGACCAGACCTAGCACTTCCAATGCTTAAAGGTTGTCTTGGAATCTATCCAAACAATGAATATGTAAAAGGATTAGTTGCAGAGATGGAAAAAGAAACTAAAAGATTAAATGATGTAGTGACATTAGCAAAGGAATTAGAAACTATTACTGATAAAGTAGAGTTAAAGAAAAGATTAGATGAAGTTGATGTAGATTTACGATCACATCCAGCTATCTGTGCTATTCGTAATAAGGTGTTTATTAAAGAAACATCATCAGGTAAAGACCTTGTATATTTCTGCGGTATGACAGACCATGAATGGAACCCAGAACTATTTAAAACAAAAGGATTTGGAGGTTCAGAAGAAGCAGTAATCAACTTATCAAAAGCTTTTGCAAAAGATGGATGGAATGTAACTGTTTATAATAACTGCGGCACACAAGAAATGATTGTTGATGGTGTAACATATAAACCTTTCTGGGAATTTAACTATCGAGATAAACAAGATGTAGTTATTATTTGGAGACATCCACGACCACTAGACTTTGATATTAATGCAGATAAAATCTTTATTGATGTTCATGATGTAATATCACCTGGTGAATTCAATGATAAACGATTGGAGAAAGTAACTGGTATATTCTTTAAGACTAACTTCCATCGTCAGTTATTCCCACTAGTACCAGACAATAAATGTTTTGTTGTACCAAATGGAATTGATTTTGGATTGTTTAATCAAGATATTAAGAAAGACCAATACCTATTGATTAACACTTCATCACCAGACCGTTCTATGGATGTGATGCCTAAGTTGTTTAAGAAGATTAAAGAGAAAGTACCGCAAGCTAAAATGAAATGGGCATATGGTTGGAATATTTATGACCAAACATATAAAGATGATGCAGGTAAGATGAAATGGCGTAATGACTTACAGAAAGAAATTGACGAAGCAGGTATTGAATCACTTGGTAAGATTTCACAACAAGAATGTGCTAAATTATACTTAGAAGGTAATATAATGGCTTATCCATCAGAGTTTGCAGAGATTGACTGTATATCAGTTAAGAAAGCACAGGCTTGTGGATGTGTACCTATTACAACAGACTTTGGAGCATTTAACGAAAGTGTACAGTATGGAGTTAAGATTCCATCTAAAAAGACTAACGAGACATGGTGCAAGAATTTCCAAGTATCGTTCGGTATTGAAGATGAGCAACAACAAGATGACTGGGTAAATGCAGTAGTTGAACAATTACAAAAACCTATTGACGATAGATCCGAAATGAAAGAGTGGTCACATAAGTTTGAGTGGTCGAAAATATCAGACCAATGGATTAAAAATATATGTCAGTAAGTGAAATATACAACGATATAAGTGCAGACTCAATTGCCATCACAGATATAATGATGGCTCTTGGGCTTAGTGCAGATGAGTTACAGTTTGGAGATAGATTTATGAAGTTTAAAGATGTTATGGAGTATCTAAAAGACCAACCAAACTATTCATATATTATCCGAAAACTTACCACTGGGAAACAGGTAGATGCACTACAACACTTATGGGAATGGACTCAGCTATCAAAAGCTCGTGAGCGATATGAAAAAGAATTATCTGATAAAAAATCAGCCCTTGATAACTTCGGTGAAGTAGATGAAGAATCAATGAGTGGTGAAGAATTAGATAGTTATTTAAATGCTAAGCGTGAATATGAGATGTTTAATCATTTAGTAGAAGATACGAATAATGAAATAAAAATATATGGCTAATTTAGCTTTTGTATGGCAAGGATTATCACAGAATAAAATATATGGTCATTGGGGAGATGGTCTCCGTGCTGCAATGAATATTATAGAAAAAGTCCATAATGTTAATTACTATGAACCGTGGGAAGATATAGAAGGTGCTGATGTTATATTATATTGGGAAGCACCCGTCACTTATCAAGGTGAAAATGGAGAACACTATAAAAAAGTACAAAACAACCCAACTAAGAAGATTCTATTATTTGCTGGTGGTCAAATAAAACCCGAATGGTGTGATGGATTTGATATGTTTTTAGTAGAGAGCGAAATAAATGAAAAAGAATTTGAAGAACTAGGTTTACCTTGGAAAAGAGCATTCGGTGTAGATACAAATATATTAAAACCAGAAAAACAGCCTAAGGTTTGGGATGCTTGCTTTCCTGGAACATGTGCAGGTTGGAAAAGACAACCATTATTTAGTAAAGCATTAAAAGAAAAGGGTGTTATATGTGGTAGATTTCAACCAACAGACCCATCGCCTTTCAATGAAGCTCGTAATAATGGAACATTAGTATTGCCAGAACTATCATATGAAGCAGTAACAAGTATCTATAATGCGTCACATTGCTGTGTAAATACATCAGAATATTGGGGTGGTGGACAGAGAACTACGCTTGAAGCAATGGCTTGTGGTATTCCAGTTATTGTAATGTATGATAGTCCAAAGAATATCGAATATGTAATAGAAAGTGGAGCAGGACTAGTTGTTGAACCAGACGAAAACAAGATACGAGAAGCTATTGAGCAGATAAAACAATGGTCAGATAAAGACAAACAACGAGGAATTGACTATGTTAATTCTAAATGGACTGCACAACACTACGCTAATAATATACTAGAAGCTATTGATGAACTACTATGAAAATATCAGTAATAACACCAACTATTAGACCAGAAGGACTTGTTGAATTACAGAAATGCCTTGCAGAACAGACATTTACTGATTTTGAATGGCTTGTAGAAGTTGGTTTAAAGAAAGAACATGATTTAAACAAGGCTTTTAATAAGATGATAAAGCGTGCAAAAGGTGAACTATTAGTTTTCTATCAAGACTTTATTCGTATAGAGAAAGATGGACTACAAAAGTTCTGGGATGCTTACAAAGAGAATAAAGATACATTTATAACAGCTCCTGTTGGTAAATCACTCGACTATACTAATCCTAAGTGGGATTGGAGATACTATAAATTCAGTGAAATAGAATGGGATAAATGGGAAATAGACTGGGGAGCATGTTCAAAAGATAATATGTATAAGATTGGTGGATTTGATGAATACTTAGATAACTTCTGGTCATGCGATAATTTAAATGCAGGTTGTCGTGCAGATATAGAAGGTTTTAAGTTTATAAACATAAATAATCCAGCTATTGCATATGACCATGATGCAGTAATAGAGCATCCATTTAGAAAAGATTTCAAACCTTTATTCAATAATGAAAGAATGAAAGAATTTAGAGATGGATTAAAAATAAATTACTTGCAAGATAGTGTATAAATGTGATATAATACGAGAATAAAACAGGCGGTTAGTACCTTACCTTGTTGGCTTCTCTATGATTAGAACCGACTAAGGCAATCAAGTTCTGGTCATTGAGAATTTAATAATAATTTCAATATTATGACACTAGGTACTATCAACAGCACAATCTCATTTTTAACAAATGTAGATACAAATGTCTTCTCAAACGCAGACAGACTACTAAGTATGAATAATCATCTAAGGGATATACAAACCCTTATTTTGCGTTCACAAGATGAATGGGATTATGATGACTCAAATAATACTGACCTTCCTATCCTTACAGCAAACACAGTAGCAGGACAGCAACTGTATACACTACCAACAGGAAGTTTAGATATAAAACGATTAGAGGTAACATATGATGGTGTTAATTATGTTAAAGCAGAACCATTTGATATTAATGAACGGTCATTAGCAACTAGTACAAATGCAATAGGAGATTTCTCACAATCAGCACCTAAATATGACCTTATGTCTAATACATTATGGCTATATCCTATACCAACAGGTGATATAGAAGATGCTTTAAAGATTTGGATTTCACGAGGTCCATTAGAGTTTACATCAGGACAATTAGTAGCAGGAACAGTTGAACCAGGATTTGATTCATTATTCCATGACATGTTAGCATTTGGACCAGCAATGGATTTCTGTATGACACAGAACTTACCACAGACAGACAGACTAAAAACAGAGTACGCAGAGAAGAAACAAAACCTTATTAATCACTATGGAAAGAAACAAGAAGATCGAGTAGTGAATATGAGATTTAACAGTGTAAGTTACAAATAATTATATGGCAACTTTATGGCAATCAATTCCTAAACCAGGAAGTCATAGTATTACATATGACGACCGTGATACTTATTATGATCAATTAATAGAACAAAACACAGGATTAGCACTTTATTACGATACATCAGGACTTGCGACAGTATGGACTGCTATAACTAAACCTTAACTATATGGCAACAAATTTCCCAACATCAATAGATTCTTTCACAAACCCTGCATCGACAGATAGACTTGGTGACTCTGTTGGTGGATTAACACACTCAGGATTTCACTCTGCTCACAATGATGCTATCGAAGCTCTTGAAGCTAAGGTTGGTATTAATGGTTCAGCAGTTACAACAACACATGATTATAAATTATCATCAGTAACATCAACAGATAAAGCAGTGTCAAAAGCATTAGCTAGTTTTACTGGTGGAAAGGTTCTTGTATCTAGTGGAACTAATGGAGCAACAGAGTCTGATTTAGTAGTACAACCAGGTGGACTTGTAGGAATAGCACAAGGAGGTCTTGGAGTAGCACTATCTGACCCTAACGCTAACCGACTTATTGGGTGGGATGATGCAACTAATGCTAACGACTGGGTAACAGTTGGTTCAGGTCTTTCACTTGTTGCAAAGACTTTGACAGCAGTATCAACTAATATTAACACTACTCTTACAGCAAATGTTGATTTAACAGCAGGAGCACCAGTAGGAATTGCTAACATTACAGGAGGTATTACAAAAGCACGAAAGAACACAGCAACAACAACGCTTGACCATACATCAACCAACTCTTATGACCAGTCAGAACCTATTGGAGGTGATAAGTTAATCACGCTTACTTCTATTGCAGGGCCACAAGCTAAACTATCTGTAACAACAGTAAGTACAACAACACAATCAGTTACAAGTGGAGCTTCTGTTACAGCAACAGGAAATCTATATTCATCAGTAGCACCCGTAGTAATTGGAATTGATACAGATAAATTCGTTATCTTTTATGTACTAGATGCAACACGAAAAGTAGTAAATTATAAAGTATGTACAGTTTCAGGAACAACTATTACTCTTGGTTCTGAATTACAATACTACACATCGGGAGGTGGTGGGGCAGATATGCAGACACTTAGTGCTTGTAAAGGAGCAACTGACGCAGGTATTGTTACAGTAGACCATGGAACAGCTTATGCTATCGCATTTACAAACTCTGGTACTACATTAACAATCGGTTCAGCAGTAGCACTTGCAGCTAACCTAGGATCAGCGACAGGTATTACAGCTATCGGTTCTAATAAATACGCATTAGCAGACCAGACAGGTTATGTAGCTGCTGCAACGGTATCAGGAACTACTCCAACAGTAGGAACAGAAGTACAGTTTGGAGCAACAGTAACAGCTTTCTTAGACTTTAAATCAAATACAACAGATTCTTTTGCAATTCTCTATACACGAGCATCTAATCAACGACTACGAGCAGGAACAGTATCTGGTACAACAATCACACTAGGAACAGAAATTGACTTAACAACAGCAACATCACTTATTGTAGATAGTTCAACTCAATTATATGTATTCCGATCTTCTAACCTAACATTACGAAGCATTGGTATATCAGGTAACACACTTACAGATAACGGAACAATAATGCAAACATTCGGCACTTCATCTCTTGATTACCTTACAGCAGACGGTGGTTATTGGTTAGGTATTGGAACATCAGGAACTACATTAACTATTGTACTAAAAGGAATGAGTAATAACTTTATTGGATTTGCTCAATCAACAGTATCAGCAGGTCAATTGGTAACAGTAATTACAAAGGGATTAGACGCTAACCAATCAGGACTTGTTCCAGGAAATGCTTACAAAGTATCTAACGGTGCATTATCATTTGTATCATCAGCGCTATCGCTATCAACATTAGCAGATATAGATATAGTTAAAGCAGTATCAGCAACATCAGTAATATTCTAAATTATGGAAAAAACACCTATTACAATCTCAGCAAATGAACTACTACAAGGAATGTCTGATAGTATGTTTTTAGGTGTTAGTAAAATTGTAAACTTAGATTTACATTCAAAAAAAGGTGCTATACTTATATCAAACGATGTGAGTGTTGAAACAGGAAGTCCGAATACAGGATTTGTACAACTACATGCAAAAGATGAAGTAAATGGAGTAGATTACTACGCAGATGATGATGGCAAGATATTCAGGCGCACAGCAGGTGCAACATGGACACGAATAGATAATATTTATTCAGGAAATAGCGGTGCTACAAGTAGTAAAGGATTAGCGGTATACAAAGATTACTTATTCTTTCTTTATAATTCAGGTAGTACAGTACGATCAGATAGACTTGGTCCATTATCAGGTTCACCAACATGGAGTAATAACTGGGGTGACTTCTCAACAAGTACAGTAAGTGGTAAAATATGTTCACTTTCAGGACAAGACGACATATTATATTTTGGAATTAATAATAATGTAGCAAGTTTAACAGATGCAACAAGTGCAGCTACTATAAATCAATCTGCATTAGATTTACCACTAGGATATAAAATACTTTCATTGGAAGAACTAGGTGTTAATCTTGTTATAGGAACATTAATTGGGAATCGTGGAGATATATTTACATGGGATAGAGTATCACCATCATTTGATTTACCCACAAAGACAGTATTAAAAGGTATTTATGGTTTGAAAAATAAAGATAATATTATTTATGGCTACGGTGATACTTTTGGATATGTTTTACAAACAAATGGAACACAATCACAAAAGATAAAGAAATTATCAGTACTAACCAATGAACCAAAAACACCATTTAACTTATCACAGTCTTGTATATCAGAATATGACGATGGTATACTATTTGGATTAGGTAAAACAGCAGGTCAAGACAATGGAGTTAATGGATTATTCTATCTTAAGAATGGTGCATGGCAGATATTTACACTTACACCTGGTGATGGTACGAATAATCATGACTTATTAATTGGAACTATAACTAATATTGGAAACAATCAGTGGTTAGTATCATGGCAGTATGACTCAACATATGGATTTGATGTATTAAGTACAAGTGCTTATACAACAGGATATGGTGCATATTTTGAAAGCGAAATGTATAATGTTGGTACAAGAATACAACCTAGAACATTTCAATCGTGTAAATTTGAGTTTACTAAACCACTTACTACTGGACAAGGAATAAAAATAGAGTTTAGACTTAACTCAGAGGACATATGGACAGAATCAGATACTTTTGCTTATGGAGATGGTACTGGTTCAGGCAGAGATAATCTTGGTGGTATAACATCTTTTGATTTTTCTCCAAATATACCAAAAGCAGAACATGTACAATTTAGAATATCTTTAACTACATCGGTCAATGCTGGAACAACACCAGAATTACTATATGTAACCTTTGAATAATATGGAAGATTTATCACAAATGGAACAAATAGGTTGGCATACACACGATGGAATAAATACACCTAGAATATTTCCTATACAACCAGCCATAGAAAACTCAACAGGTGCAGCAGGAGATGATACTCGTGCAATAAATGAAGTAATATCAATGTTAGAGAAGATTAAAATAATCAGACCTAACACAACACCGTAATATGAATCCTACAACAACACCCACAACTACGCCTACAATACCACCGTTAGCTAATGCAACTACGCCAACAACTGTAAATCAGACTGGTGGTTTTAATATACAAGTACCAAATACTATTCCATCAAACATGTTAGCAGGTACAAATACTCGTCAAAGTATTGCTGATTATAGGAATCAATTACAGAGTAGATTTGACCAATCACAAGCCCAACAACAATCATTACAGCAACAAATAGTAGCACAAGGAGTACCTGGAACACAGGAAGCACAGGCTAAACAAACACTTCTTGATTTACAACAAGGACTACGACAAGGTTTAGTTAATACTGAGAACAAGCCGATTGCTATGCAGTTTATTACAGGACAACAAGCTGCTATGCAGAAACAAGGATCATTAGACATTCTAGCTGCTTCTGAAAATTTACAAGCACTTTCAGGACAACGAGCAAGTCTATTAGATAACTTGAAAACACAACTAGGATTTACTCAAAAGAATTATGAAGACTATCTAGGACTTAATAAAGAATTTAGAAGTATTGATAAAGAACAACGAGATACAGCACGACAAACACTTGCAGATATTATCCAATTTGGAGAAGGTAAAAGTTATGACCAGTTAGACCCAGAGTCAAAACAACAGATTATTAATGCAGTAGCAGATTCACCATTATCACTAGGATTAGTTAAAACAGCTATGGCACGAGGTAAGGTTGCATATGATGAGGCACGAGCTAAGGCAGCACAATCATTACGAGGTTCAACTGGTGCAGCAGGTGCATTACAGGGATTATCACCAGCAGTACAAACAAAATTTTATGGTTTATTAGATGACTTTGATAAACAAACAGCTACACAAAGAACTATTGTAACATCAGCAGAGAATATTAAAGCATTATCTGAACGAGCAAAAACAGAACCAACAGCACAAGTAGGATTAGTATATCAATATATGAAATCACTTGATCCAAACTCAACTGTTCGTGAAGGTGAGTATGCAACAGCTAAAAATACAACTGGTGCAGCAGGTAAAATAGCTAATACATATAACAAAATTGTAAAAGGTAAATTCTTAAATGAAGATCAGATTAACTCATTCGTAGCAGATGCAGAAAGACTGGCTAAAGAATCAGAGAAACAGATAACAACAAGAGCAGCAGAATTTGATAGACGAAGTTCTCTAATAGGAATTCCTCAAGGATTATTCTATCAATCGGCTGTCGTACCACAACAACAAGATGTTCAAGTACAACCAGTACAAGGAACAGTAATTCAATATCAGGGTAAGACATACTCGGTAGATGCAAATGGAGATTTAACACCACTATAATATGAATATAAAAGATTTAAAACCAGATAGTTATACAGTATTAAACCAGCCTCAATCTGGTAAATTAAACATAGCTAATTTAAATCCAAGTGATTATTCAATAGTAAATTCTCCACAGAAACAAGAAGTAAGTATGCCACTTGGTGGAGGTAAGTACGCACAGAGTATAGTAGAGGAACAGGAAAAAGGAATAGGAACAATAAAATCAGGTATACAAAAAGGTATACGAGATGTACAGAAAGGTATGGAAACTGGTGGTATTGCAGGAGTACCTAGTGCATTAAAAGGTCTTGCAGAGAGTGCTTTTGGTGCAACATCAGGTGCACTACAAGTTGGTGCAGCTCCAATAACAGCAGCCGTTACGCCTATTGCAAAAAAGACACTTCCAGTTGGAATCTCCATATTAAAAAATCAATTCCCAGTATTTGCAAAGATAGCTGAAATGGCTAGCCCAAAAGTACAAGAAGAATTAGTACCAAAGTTTCAAGAACTTATACAAAAAAATCCTGACGCAGCAGAATTGACTAGTAACATATTTAATACAGTATTAGGAGTTGTTGGTGGTGATGTAAACATAAGTGGTCTTGCAAAAGGAGGTCTAAAATCAGTTACTCCAAGTGCATTGAAACAAACAGGAGGTGAAATATTAGATGCATCAGGAAATGTTATAAAAGGCGCTACTAGTAAGATGGTGAGTAAGTTTGCCCCTACACCAGAAATAGATGTAATTCAAGAGTTAATATCACCAAAACTAACACCAACTCAAACTAAGCTAGCACAAACAGAGGGAAGAATATTAAAAGGAGAAAAGCCTACATTCTTTAAATCAGGAACTCCTGACACAGTACTACCATCTAAAAAAGTAGTTAAAGCAGCTGAGACAATAAAGATTAATATTCCTGGTTCTTCTAAAATGACAGAGTCGGAACTATTTGATGCGTTAAGTAGCAAAACAAAAGAAATAGCAAATGATTTAAAGCCAAAGATGAAAGCAACTAAGATAGAGCAGGGTACAATAGAAAAAATAAATAAAGATTGGGAAGAATTAAAACTTAAGCAAGTAGCAGAAGCAGATGCAACAGAAGAAGCTAATGTTATAAAGAACCAATTACAGTTTGAAGAAAGGTTGAAGAATATAGACCCTAATAGTTTTGATGATCTATGGGAGGCTCGAATAAAATATGATGAGTCAGTTCCTACTAATGTTAAGAATGCTACTGAAATATCTGATAGTAGATTGCAATATAAAAAGGATCAGTGGTTACAGAATCGTGATATCTTAAACAAGGCAATTAATGATGCTAAGTTTGGATTAGGTGATGATTCTGGTAAAGCATTTTCAGATATGAGCGATATGTATAATGCACGACAGAATATATTAACTAAATCTAAGGTAGATAAAACAGGTGGATTAAGTGGTATTAAAGAATTAATGAAAAAATATCCACGAATAACAACACTTCTAGGAGTCGGAAGTGCTTATGAACTAGCAAAGAAATTAGGTATTGATATAATACCTTAGGACACCTTTATTGCTATAAATATTAAAAATCCCAATAGAATAAATTCCATATATTATATACTACAATATTAAAATTATTAGTCAAGAAACTTATCCACACCCTTATGTCATACGATTTAGAAGAAGAATTTAAAAAGCTCGACGATGATGTCGATGAACTTGTAAAAACAGTGGAGAAAATCCCTGCTTTTGTCGTAGAAAAAGTTAAACAATCAGAAGAAAAAACTATCAAGAACTTAAAGAAGCTAGATGAGAAGATTTCTAAGGTAAAAACGATTCAAGGACAGAAAGGTGATAAGGGTGACAGTATAAAAGGTAATGATGGATATACACCAATAAAGGGTTTAGACTATTTTGATGGTAAAGATGGTTCACCAGATACACCAACAGATATAAAGGTAAAACTAGAATCTTTACAGGGAGATGATAGACTAGACGCATCAGCTATTAAAGGTTCAGAAAATACTCTTACTAATGAGCATTTCAATGAGATTTTAAGAGCTGTTTCAAGTATTAATAATGTGCGTACAGCAATGGCTAATGAAAGCCAGCGTGGTATACAATCAGTTACCACTGACTCAACAATGACAGGTAACGGTACAACGGGAAGCCCATTGTCAGTAGTAGCAACATCAGCTTCAGATGTAGCAGTAACAGTACGAGCAGCTACAACAGCAGCTCTTGCAGGTACATGGACATATAACAATGGTACATCAGGAGTAGGAGCAACTCTTACACGGACTACAAATGGTGCATTACCTAATCAAGACGGAGTATCGTTATCAGACGGTGACCGTATCTTAATTAAAAACCAAGCAAGTACACTTGTAAACGGTGTATATGTTCTTACACAAAAGGGTGTAACTTCTGTATCGCCAACAATATTTACACGAGCAACAGACGCAGACGAAACATCAGAACTAGATGAACTTGTTGTAACAATTTCAGAAGGTTCTACTAACCGTGGAACAGTATGGGGTCAGCAAACTAACAATCCAGTAGTAGGTACAAGTGCTATCACTTTTGCAACAGTTGTATCAACAGCAGTAACACAGGCTACATCAGGTACACAAGCTATCAATCAGATTCCATTATATACAGGTACAGCTCGACAATTAACTCGTGGTACGGCAAACTTCAAATATAATCCTACAAATGATTTATTTACTATTCGTGGGATTGATTACACATTCCCTGCAAACAATGGAGATGCTAGTCAGGTATTAACTACTGACGGTTCTGGAAACTTATCATGGGCAACAGGTGGAGGAGGTTCTCCAGCAGGTTCAGATACACAGATTCAATATAACAATGCAGGAGCTTTTGGTGCAGATGCAGGATTTACAAGAACAGCAACAGGAGTTACCAATATATCTGCAACTTTCGGTGGTGAAACAATTTCACAACAGATTACAGATGACTTATTAGGTTCAGGAAAAAATGCAATTATTTCAAAATTAATAACTGCAACAGAATCATTATTAGACTTTTCTTTTTCTGATTCTGGAAGTATATCAAGTCAAAAAATACTTTCATTAACTGGTTCAACCACAAAAAATGAGTTTAGTTATAATTTAATTTCTTCAGAAGTTACAGTTGGTACAAATAAAACTAATCTTGGTTTAAATAGTAGTAGTGTTAAATTAACAAAAACATCTGACTTTGGTGAAATTTATGAAAAAGAAATAGGTTTTACAGCAAGTGGTGGAACAGCAAGGTTTGGTAGTATATCAGGTGGTAACAACACTAAAATAACTATTGATGATGTTACTCAACTTATTACTGTATCAAACGTGCCAACATACGCGGATGACGCAGCAGCTACAACAGGAGGATTAACAACAGGACAACTTTATAAAACAACAACAGGTGGAATAACAGCACTAAACATCGTGCCTTAATTGTAACACTGTAGAGTTCACCTATATGGTGGGTTCTATCAGTCTTATGACTAAATGATATATGGGAACATTTTACTTAAAAGGAAACAGACAAATGGTTCAAGGATTACAAGAAAACCGCTTTGTTAAAAAAGGTGAGATTTCTGCTACAACTTGGGGTTCTATTACAGGTACACAATCAGATGTAAATGTTGGTGGATTCACTAATGATGTAGGATATTTAACATCTATTACAAGTGGACAAGTTATTACAGCATTAGGATATACTCCTTATAATGCTACTAATCCAAGTGGCTATATAACATCTAGTTCTTTATCAGGTTATTTACAAAACAATGTTGGTATTTCAGGAGGAACTACATTAATAGGAGGTACTTTAAGCGGAAATAATCTTACATTATCATCAACGTCACACGCAACTAAAGGAAAAATCCTTTTTGGCACTTCTGCTTATGATGAAGTTAATAATAGATTAGGGATTGGTACAATTTCGCCTACGGCAAGCCTTGATGTTAGTTCTCCATCGGGAGGTGTTGGAACAGGTATCCGACTTATTCAGGCTACGAACAACGTATTTCAACCATTTAGTTATACATCTATTGACTTCACGGTTCCTACGACGGGATTGATCGGACAATTTTTTGCAACGGCGAGCAATTACTCGAATCCTAATGTAAACTTAGCAGCAAACAGTATAGGACTTCTCTCGTGGGACACAAATGCACAACTGTTGTTGGGAGCGGGAGGATCAAATGGATATATTAGTTTTGATACAGGTGGTTATGGTTACTCTAACGAACGAATGCGAATTCTTGCAAATGGCAAAGTCGGTATTGGAACAACGACACCTGGGAATTTACTTAGTATTGTTGGTAATAGTAGCACTCCTGGAGGGGTCGCATTTGATGTTAAAAACTCCAATGTATCTGGAGATACAAGATTTTCTGTATCAAGTTCCAACAATAGAACTCTCAATGTTCAGGTAACAGGTGATAGTTATGCTGTCAATCAAAAAGGAGCATATTTATTTACCAATGGCGGACTGTCTAATATGACATTTATGACTGATGGTGATGTTGGTAGTGGAGGTAGTGGATATATTTCATTTGCAACTGGTGGTTATACATTAACAACACAAGAAAGAATGAGAATCACAAGTACGGGTAATATCGGAATTGGTATAACATCTCCATCAGCAGTATTGCATTTAAAAGCAGGTACAGCAACAGCAGGTACTGCACCACTTAAATTTACATCAGGTACAAACTTAACAACAGCAGAAGCAGGAGCAATGGAATGGGATGGTAGTAGATTGTATATAACTAATACAACTCCAACAAGAAATACAATAGCATATCTAACAGATATAGTAGCTGGTACAGATAACTATGTAGATTCAGTAAGTTTTAATACAGGAAATGGAGTATTAACCTTAGGGAGAACAGGAGCACTACCAGACTTAACTACAAGTTTAGATGGAAGATATGCATTATCTAGTGCAGGTATGCCCACAGGGACAGAGGGACAGATGTTATACAATAATGCCGGAGTATGGACATCATTTAGTGGAATGTATTGGGATGATACAAACAACAGACTTGGTGTTGGAACTAACTCGCCATCAGTGGGGGAATTTGGTAGTACGTTCACAGTAAAAGGTACCGGAAGTGAGGTAGGAATTATAACAGCGCAGAGGAATGTAAGTGCATTAGCAAACGGTACAGGATTTCAAACTGTTTTAAATAATGCAAGCAGTAATCCTGTAACATATTCATACTTTAATGGGTATATTATAACTAACACTGCTGGTGCAGAAAGTGGAGGATTGATGTTCTTTACTCGTAATGCAGGTACTCTTGGGGCAAGAATGACAATATTGAATGATGGTAATACCGGGATAGGAACAACATCTCCAACAGCATATCTTCATCTTAAAGCTGGAACTGCAACTGCAAACACAGCTCCTCTTAAATTTACATCAGGAACAAATACTACAGTAGCTGTAGCAGGTCAAATGGAGTATAATAATACTTTTCATTTAACCAATTCTGATGCAACAAGAAGACATGTTGTAACAGCACCAAACACAACAAAAGTAACAGCAGCAGCACCATATACAAACGATGGATATATTATAGTTAATATTGGTGGAATAGATTTTAAATTAATGACAACAGCTTAAACATATGAAATATGAACTTATAAAAACAGATATATCAGCAGAACGAGTAGTCATGCAGGATATTATTGAAGACGACATTGTTGTCGGTCAAGAACCAACAGATGATTATGAAGTAACTATTACTATTGGTATTCATCCAACAGACGGAGTAGCACCTGACTTCTCAAAAGATATTATTGTAACTAGTAACAACTCTATGACAGGATTTCAAATAGACGAACAACGAGAATTAGCAGTAGATAATTTCATGACCAGTATCAATATGGTATAATACATACATTATAAATAATATTATTAGAATATGACACCAAGACAACCATCAATAGATGCTCATGCAGCAGATATAGAATATATCAAAAAGGATATTGCGGAGATAAAAGAAAAACTAGATAAAAAGTATGTATCACATGAAACATTTGATCTTTCTATTCGTGCTTTGAATGATGCTATTAGTTGGATTGTTAAGATAGCTATATTCGTCATTACCCCTATTTATGCAGCAGTAATAGCACTAATGTTTAAAGCATTTACACAATAAACTATGAAAATAAACGAAACTAAAACTTTCAAGAAACTAAAATCTAGTCCTAAGAATAACGATTTGAAGTTTCTTGTTATACACCATACTGGAGGAACTGACGCAGACCCACAAGCAGATAGTTCACACCACACAGCAGAAATGATTGAACAGTGGCACTTGTCTAAAGGTTGGGAGGGTATTGGTTATCATTATATCATCCATAGAGACGGTTCTATTTGGGCAGGTAGACCAGAATATAGAAATTCTGCCGCAGTACTTAATCATAACTTAGAAACTTTGAATGTAACAATGACTGGTAACTTTGATCGTAAAGCAGGGTTACCAAATCGTTTACCAAGTAAGGAACAAGAAGAAAGTTTTAAATGGTTGTATAGAGATATTATTAAACGACATCCACAATTAACAAGCGATAAAGTAATACCGCATCGTAAGTTACAAAAGAAGTCATGTTATGGTTGGAATCTATCAGATACTTATGGTCAAGAACTCGCTAAAAAAGCGATAATGGAAACCATACCTGAACTAAAAGATAATACACCAGAAGCCAAAGCACTGTGTATATCTATGGAACAGGCAGACCAGATTAAACAAAAGGTTAAAGGTAAAGAAGTTTTAGGATTATTCGCATTTATTAAAAAACTATTAAATATATGAAATTCATTAATTGGTTAGTATATTCAAGTGAGAACCCTGAAAGCTTCTCACTTACATTAAAAGGTGCAGTGGCGACATTACTTCCAGTAGTAATCATGCTTGCACAGCAACTAGGATTTACATTTGATACTGTAAACGCAGAAGCATTTGTACTTTCTATTATTGCAGTAGCTACAACAGCTATTACACTATTAGGACTTGTACGAAAATTGTATAATACATATTCTGATAAAGAAGTTGTAGTATTCACAAAGAAAAAGACTAGTAAAAATAAATAACATTGTGGTATAATACAGTGTTACTATATGAAGTCCGTCACCCTTATTTATGGACAGCTAGTACCAATTAAACACTTATCTCGCGGTCGGTGTTTTTTTGTACCAAAAAATCCCCGAAGGGACTTAATCGTTTTAACTTGGTGATTGCTCACCAGAGATAACCAGTAGTAGTATAGCATATTACTTTTTTAATATCAAGTGTCTAAACTCTCTAAATAACTGTTCTTGTAATGTAGCCTGAAACTCTGGCTCTTCTGTAAATCCGCATTGCTTTGCTAGATAGAATACAACATGATTAGTCTCATGTAATAACACTTCATAAAAGTACCAGTCATGCTTTCGTTGTTTAACAAATATAAGGTATGGTCTATTAGTATCATCATCTGAAAATACTATTCCATCGAACTGTCCGTTTTCATTAATTACTTCATCTTTCCACGCCTTATTCATTTTAGTTTTCTTTACATAATCTTTAACATCTTGAAAGTCATCACAACAACAAAAGAGTATCTCTATATTAAATATGTCTATCTTGTATGGTATGATTATTTTTTTCATAGGTTTTTATTTAGATCTGAAAGTATATTACTAAGTCTATCATATTCTGCAATATAATGATGAACATCACATTTTGTATATACCTCTTTCTTTTCCATTAAATCTTTCCACCAATCCATACCTTTAATTTCTATAAGTTTACCAGTCCAAAGTATTTCATCAGAATGAAGTCGTAAATGTGATTGATTAGTTAATGGTATCAAGTTTGGTAAATAATAACGCAACGAAGAACTCGTACTCTTTTTAATTGCGTGGTGAGCAACTTGTGTAGGCTCTCCAGTAAATATACAATATGGGTGCATCAACTTTATTATAGGTGTTAGTAGTGCATCGCATTTATTACGCATTGATTTTACAGACGGCAACTTACTACGAACTTTGGTAGATTTCACCTTATTTGGCGATACTTTTTTTAGTGGTGTTCTTTTTAATGGAACAGTCAATTTTTGCTTAAATCCAGTTCTTTTCATAGTAAATGTACCAATGTACTCAAACGACATTTACTCTTGCGAGAGAGCCAATTTGAAAATGGTGTGTTTTTTAAGCCTTATAATATAATAGTTATACGACACTACTTTTTCACTTCTGACAAGATACCAATAAACCAATTCCATACATTTTCTTTATTCCGATCAAAGTCGTTTTTATCAACTTCTTTGTCAAATATTTGTCGTAATTTAGTAACTGATAATTTACTATCTCTATACTTTTCTATAAACTCTATTAGTGATGATTTTTCCATAAGATACTCGCGGTTATCTATTAAAAATTAAATACCTGTGGGGAAGCGTATTTCTCGTTTAGGATAAAATGCCAGACAATGCTCACCAACACAAAATTTTGTTCTCTGGACTTACATACCCCATGCACGACCTAGTGTTGGAATATTCGTACACTCCCCCATAGATATTCAATTAAAACTATTATACAACAACTAAAAAAATAATACAACATTTACTATTGTATATAATATATATATTGTGGTATAATACTATTACTCGATACTAAAACATCGATAAAGCGTTTGTGGGAAAGTTGTATCTTATAAGTACAGCGATCCGTAAATAAACCCACTCATGATATTGCAATTAAAAAGTACCCAATAGCGGGTACTTTTCGTTAGTGTAACTTCCTATAGCAAGTCCACATATTTCCTTTACCATTAGATATATTAGACGCCATAAAATCTAAAGCAAAGTCTGGATTAGTTGATTCCTCATAAGTAATTGATGGGTGACTTGGCTTATGTATTTGAGATAATCCAAAAGATTTCCCACCATCACCGACCGCTTTATAATTGTAACTAGACTCGCAATTTACTACCTTGTGCAAGACTTGTCTCGAAAGTCCGTGCTTGTCGGCATAATAATCTACCATAGTTTTAACTTCTTCAACAGTCCATTCGGTTTTTTCAACTATCTTTTCTGTTGGTGCTTCTGCGTTTACCTTTCCAATAAATAGACTTACTGATAATAATGGAAAGATAAGCATTAAAGCAATATATTTTTTATTCATAGTTTGACGGTTTAGCTCCGACAACTTCATGTCTGTATTTCTAGCCACCTTAATTATACCAAATTACAACATTTTATGAAACTGACTTATCCACAGGTGCGTTGTATAATAAGATTGTATATTACACCACAAATTGTATAATAAATACATGGGACGATTATTAAAAACAACAGAGAAAAAGACAAAACTTAATTCCTGTATATTCTGTGGAATAAACTATCAAAAGCAAAAGACAATTAAAACATTTTTGGTTGATATAGAATATGTGTTTATACCACCATTAGATAATAGTTTCCATGCAGTTTGTTCAAGATGTATGTCTACATTAGAAAGATATAAAGAGAAATACCCACATCTGTGGGAATAGCAAGATTATTATTAACCGCGAGTATGGTATAATGGAGTAATTCTGTTCACCATAAAAAAATAATAAAATGAAAAATCTAAAACAACAAATTGACCTGTTTATATTAGAGAATATAGATAAGTCAGCAGGAGATCTTGTTGTTCTGATCAAAGACAAATTTGGTGAGAAATACACTGAATCTGGTATCAGAACAAAAAAACATAGACTCCAAAAAAGTAATCAGGATTTAGAATTAAATCCAGTTACCGCTATTGAACAAGAAGAAAAACCAAAATATATCATAAAAGGAAACAATGTTAATTGGAAATACAGACATGGTGTCATGGAAATTCCAGTAGAAACATTAGACCAGATATTTTATGAGTATTCTATTCACGGATTAAATCTGTCACAGGTGAAGATCCAGAATAAACATGGTTTTAACGCTATTCAATGGCAGTCGTTTAAGAGAACATTTGACCTTGTAAAAGATTCAGACGTTTTCTCACCTTACACACTCTCACTGTATTCTGAAAAGGAACAGTGCGACATGATTGCTCAAAAAATCGGAGAAAAGTATACGCCAAAAAATATGCGAGATGTTATCGTTTATGAAGACGAGAAACAACGCAAGAAAGCGTATGACAAAGGTATTAAAACCATTGCCGAACTTGACTTACGAAGACAGGAGTTTGAAACGGAATTGTTAGATTACGTTACTCAATCAAAAATTGCACCAGTAGTTAAAAAGACAACTGATGTAAAGATTGGTAATGCTGTAGTAACAGTAGCCGATTTACACGTTGGGGCAGACATTCAACCACAACGCAATTTACCAGGGTACAACATTGATATTCTTGAAAGAAAACTCGATGACGTATCAAAAGAAACTAATGCACGAAAAGCAAAAGCGGTTACATTGATTATCAACGGAGATTTGATTGAAACTTTTACAGGATTGAACCATATCAACAGTTGGAAAAACATCGATAAAAAATACGGATACGGTACAAAGGCAACCATTATGGCTACCGAAATACTTACTCGTTTTATCGAAAAGGTAAACAATGTTACCGAAGTTATCTTAATTTCTGGTAATCATGATCGTGTCACTTCAAACAATGGAGAAGATGTTACAGGTGAAGTTGTACACTGGGTACATTATGTATTACAGGCACGCTTTGGTAATAATTTCAAAGTTAGTTGGGATTATGACGTTGCTAGTAGATTGATTGATGATTGTGGTTTTATAATCACTCATGGTCACTTGGGATTAAGTAGAAAAAATCCTGAACTGTTGGTCAATCAATACGGATTCACAGGCAAGTTTAACCTTGTGTTAATGGCACACCTACACACTCGTAAAATCCTTGCAGATTCTATGATGTATCGAGTAATGCACTGCCCGTCAATGTTTACTGGTAATGATTATTCCAAAGGTTTAGGTTTTACCACTCTTTCTGGTTTTACATTCATTACCATTAAAAATGGTTATCCTGTAGTTACAGATATACCTATTGATTAAAATAAACCGCAGGTTCACACTTGTGGTTTTTTATTATAATAGTATAATCATTATATGAATAAAGTAATGCAAGGAGACTGTTTAGAAGTAATGAAAACACTGGAAGATAATTCTATTGATTTAACTGTTACCTCTCCTCCCTATGATAATTTGCGAGACTACAATGGATATTCTTTTGACTTTGAAGGTATCGCTAAAGAATTGTACCGAGTAACAAAAGATGGTGGTGTTGTTGTTTGGGTAGTTGGAGATGCGACAATTAAGGGAAGCGAAACAGGCACAAGTTTTAAACAAGCTCTCTATTTTAAGGAAATAGGATTTAATCTTCACGATACAATGATATGGGAGAAACACAGCTTTAATCACGACCCAAGAAATAAAAGATACAAACAACACTTTGAATATAATTTTATTTTAACAAAAGGAAAACCAATAACTTATAATGAAATAAAAGATGTTCCCGTAAAAAGTGCTGGTAAAAAATATAAATCTTCTAAAAGATTACCTAATGGCGAAATAAGAGATTATGGGTATATCACAATGAATGATTTTCAGGCACGTAGTAATATTTGGAAAATAGGACAAGATACTACAAACAAACATCCAGCTCCATTTCCTGAAAAACTAGCTAACGACCATATATTATCTTGGAGTAATGAAGGAGATACAGTTTTAGACCCATTCGCTGGATCTGGTACTACACTTAAAATGGCTAAGAAGAATAATAGATACTACATAGGAATAGAAATAAGTAAGGAATACATAGACATAATAAATAAACGACTGCAATAACTTGCGATTTTTTATTGACTATGATATAATACCCTAGTCGCCAATATCTTCGGACTCTGGCGATAAAACAAGAACTGCCTTTCTGGGCTTTTTTTGTTTACATTGTAATATAACAGGAGTATAATACATTAAAAGTACACCATGAAAAACAAAACACTTTGGATTGTATTTGTAGTCTTTATAGTCTACATACTCCAATTATTCTGGGTTAATATCGTTATCGCTTTCTTAGGAATACTAAACGAAATGTCAGACGATATTCAAAACCTGTTCCTTACTGTTATGTTTGTACCAGTCGTTGAGGAAACACTGTACAGACACTTACCACTTTCTATTACTAAAAATTACTTTCCAAAAAGTAAATTAGCAGTAATGTTTGGATCATCTATAATATTTGGTATGGGACACGGTAATGAATTTATCGGTAACATACTATTACAAGGATGTATAGGACTTTCATTTGCGTGGGTATACTGGAAGTACGGATTTAAATACTCTGTACTGTCACATGCTTTATGGAATTTAGGTTGCTTTTTAAATCTAACGCCATGACTCCTACAATAATTATACTTGTATTTGCAGCCTTATGGTGCTTATATCAGATTTGTAAACCCTATTTCAAAGATTAAAACTAAATAATGAGTAAACAAAAAAGAAAAAAACCGAAACTCTATACATTGGAGCAAGTCGTAAACGCAGTGAATCACTGGTCTATGACAACCGTACCAACGGAAAATGTAAAACAATTTATAAATAAAGAAGTTAAAGATGAAAAACAATTATCTTTCTTTGATCATTAAACATGGGGGATTATTCCCCTTTTTGTATACATACTTATCCACAGGAAAATCCTTGCGTATTATTTTATAGATATGGTATAATACAAGTATAGCACTTGTTTCTAGCAAGATTTGTGCTAAGTTTAGAAGTGAAAGTGCGAGAACATTTATATCGGGAAAGGAAAGGGGCAACCCTTGCAGGTATCACTTCACCTGTTTGCTAGTCCTTTTTCGATATAAGTGTTTTTTTATTAATTAACATAAATATACATGGATGATCGCGAAACTAGAAATAGTAGTCCATCATATTACGCAATAGTTCCAGCAGATGTTAGATATAATAATAATATAAGTGCTAATGCTAAATTATTATATGGAGAAATAACTGCATTGTGTAATAAAGAGGGTTATTGTTGGGCAAGTAACCAGTATTTTGCAAAATTATATGAAGTTCACAAAGATACAGTCAGTAAATGGGTATCTGAACTTGTGCAACAAGAATATATTTATTTTACTGTACTTGAAAATAATTATAGGCAAATATTCCTTACAGAGCATAGGCAAAAAGACCTACCCTATAGGCAAAAACGCCTAGGGGGTACGGCAAAAACGCCTAGGGGGGATAGGCAAAAACGCCTACATAATAATACAGTTAATAATACAAATAATAATGTTGTCACTAAGCAAGCTAGTGACCCTATGACACTAACTGAATTTATTAACAGCTGTAAACAATCAAAATTACAGCATATAAAGGTTATTGGTGAGTGGGCAGATGGTGAGCAACCACAACATACAACATATGGAGAGTGGCAGTCATTTATTCGTAGGAATTTACGACCAGCAAAAGAATTAGCTGCGTATTCAATGGAAAAGGTAGAGAAAGCATATCAGTTATTACAAAAGGATATAGTTAAAAAATTGCCAAATGGAAAAACTGATGGATTTATTACTAAATACAGTCTCGAAACTGTAATTAAATATATTGATAATGTATGAAAAAAGAACCTGTAAACATAACAAGTGAGTCTAGTATATTACCTGAGACAGCTAAAAAGATAAAAAGTGAAATCAATAAGTATAAATCTTTTGATGATTTTCTCATAGCAAAGAAAGCTATGTATATAAAAAATGGAAATAAAATAGTATTAGAGTTTCCAATTGAACAAATAAGTAATTATAGTAAAATGTTTGTAGATAATTTTATAATTGGATTAAATGACAGCTTTATTTTTGAGAAGTATGCAAAAAGATACAATAAAGAAGATGGAGTAAAAAAATATACTGGATATTTTAACCCTTACTTTTTTTGGAGTACTATCTACTATGGAAAATCTGAATAATATGCTTATATTATAAGTATCAATAGACTTATCCACAGTTAAATTATTTGCACTATTGCTAATAATTATAGACTGATATATATTGTATATATAGGAGATAACCACCCTATTTAATACTATGTACCCAGACTATCGTGCTATTGAAGAACAAAACATGACACAATACTTTCAAGAACAAGATTATAGTAATGTATCAGATTGGTCAGTATTATTCTCAGACCATAAATCATTCTGTAATGCACTACATCATACAAACCATGTAATGCACAAACAAGCAAAACAGATTAAGGCGTGCAAAGATAGAAACTTAAACCTCAATAATACTTTCGATGAATTAACACAACGCAGTATAGATAATTACTATTCTAATATGCCTAGTTGGGCAAAATAATATGACATCATTTGAAAATTATTTAAAAAAAATCCATTCATTAGCATTTACATCTGTACTAGATGATGACTTACCAGACCACTTTGATAACTGGATTTCACAATTAGACGGAGAAGAACTACTACGATATGGACAGTTATACGGAGAAGAAGTATTTTTAGAAGGATTTAATTCAAAGCAATAATTATGAATGAACAAATTGAAAAACTATTAAAGTTAGATGTAAACGAGATGACCGAAAAGAAAAACGGATTAACATATCTTTCTTGGTCACATGCCTGGAAAGTAGCAATACAAAATGATTCAGAAGCAGTTTATGAAGTAGACAAGTACGATGGTAAACCATTTCTATTTGATGAGAATCTCGGTTACATGGTTTCAACAAATGTAACCATGTTTGGAAAAACAAAAGCAATGCAGTTGCCAGTTATGGACGGTGCAAATAAGGCAATGAAAAATGTATCATACAAATATACAACAAAATATAATGGAGAGAAGACAGTCGAAGCAGCGACAATGTTTGATATTAACACAGCGATCATGCGATGTCTCGTAAAAAACCTAGCGTTATTCGGACTAGGACTATACATTTATTCTGGAGAAGATTTACCAGATACTGACGCAAGTGGTGAACAAATAAAGAAAGGGGAAAAAACAGTAGCAGGTCGTTCAGATGACGACACAGAAGACGCTTTATCAGATATTAAAATTAATGAACGAAGATAATATGGAAAATAAACAAAAGAAATTATATGTAAAAGGATTTTACCCAAAAGAGCTACAAGAAAACACACCAAGTTTTATTTGGGGCAAAGGAAGTTTTCACATTGATAAAATGATTGCTTTTTTGGAAGCACATAGACCATTAGCGATTGGTGGTTATCTAAATTATGAGATTAAACATGGAGAAAAAGGAAGATATGCAGAATTAGATTTATACCGATTTAATCAACAACCAGACCAAGTTAAAGAAGACGCACTAATTAATCTAAGGAATCCAGGTTATCCAACACCTACATCACAAGGTATTGATTTAAGTAAAACACTATCAGATACACATGGTATATCACCAGAAGATTTAGACGGTACACCGTGGCAAGGAGACTTAATGTAATATGGAAAAGCCAAAGCGGACATTACAGCAGAATAAAGAAATATGGAAAGATGTTGTCGGATTTGAAGGAAAATACAAAGTAAGTAGTTTAGGAAATGTAATTAATATAAAAACAAATAGAATATTAAAATGTAATAAAACAACGATTGGATATACACAAGTAACATTTGTATGCGACGGTAAGTCAAAATCTTTCCATATACACAGACTGGTTGGAAAAGCATTTATACCAAATAAACAACAAAAAAAGCAGATAAACCATAAAGATGGTGACAAAACAAATAATAATGTTGATAATCTTGAATGGGTAACATCTTCTGAAAATGGGATACATTCATATAGAATACTAGGGAACAAAGTTTGGCATAAAGGAAATACTGGAAAGAATACACCAACAGCTAAGGCAGTATCACAATATGATATGAATAACAATCTAATTTATAAATGGGAGTGTGCGTTAGATGCGGTAAGGGAATTTGGTTTTGATAGTGGGTGTATATCACGCTGTACGAATAATAAATCAAAGACCCACGCAGGCTTCATCTGGAAATATGAATGACAAACAAAAAAGAACATTGAATCAAAATAAAGCTTTGCATTTACTGTTTACTCAAATGTCAGATACTTTCAACACACTAGGTTTAGATATGCGTGTAGTATTAAAACCAGAAATAAAGATTTTGTGGACACCAGAAGCAGTAAAGCGTGAATTATTCAAACCTGTAATGAAAGCTATGTATGATAAAGAGAGTACGACAGAACTAACAACAAGCGAGGTCTCAAAGGTTTACGAACAGATTGCTATTGTTATAGGACAAAAGCACGGAGTAGAAATAGAGTTCCCGAGTAAGGAACAGTTAGACGATTATTGGAAAGATTATAAATAAAAAAGGCATTTCTGCCTCTTATCCTGATTTGTGGCTATTGCATACAACTTGATTAACTGAATACTTATTGAACAGTAAACGATTAAATATGTAACTATATTTGAAGTATACAATACAATGGATTTTGGTACAAGTTCAAATCAGAATAAGGGGTGGAAAATAACAATATGAAAAATGAACAGATACAAATAAGAGTGGATGAATCACTAAAACAAAAATCAGATAAGGTATTTAAAAAACTAGGCATAACAAGGTCTTATGCAATAACATTATTCTTACGGGAACTGGTAGATAAAAAGCAATTTCCATTTAAAATAACATTATGAAAACAGTATCATGCATATCACACGATAAAGAAGACAAAGACAGAATTAAAGCATTATTAAAACTAGCTAAGGATAATAAGATACTACATAAGCGTATATCATTTTCAGAACTAGCAGTTTCATGTGTAACCGAATATCTTGAAGAAATAACAAAAGACTTATCCACAGTTAAATAGTTGCATATATATACATATTATATATGCTAGTAATATCAGAAGATAACCAATCTGATCTAAATTATGAATAACAAAATTGACCCAGTAGAAATTATTGAAACAGGACATTCTAAGTGCGACAGTATACTAGCAATACTAATCGTAATCGGACTAATAGTCGTAATACTCAGTCCTTACATTATAGATTATTTTACTAAATAGATATGTCAGCAAATAATCAATTACGAATATACAAATCAAAGCAACATAACTTATGGGTAGTTGCAGAGGTTAGTATAGAATCAGAGAACATGGATGGTGCGTATACAATCGGTGGATTTAAAACACTTGAAGAAGCGATAGATAATGCAAACGAGTATATGTCAGAAAATGAAGTCGAGTACGGATTATCAATTAATACTAAATAGATATGAAAGATATAATTGAATTATTTAATGCTTATGGATTTTAT
>ERZ869907.100-NODE-100-length-38525-cov-692.410970_pt1 | contig 38525 bp, 57 predicted proteins | sample MGYA00579309_ERZ869907 | MGnify/ENA primary metagenome ERZ869907 (study PRJEB32216, sample SAMN09231814) | wastewater metagenome | place: USA: Maryland | collected 2016-07-30 | study: EMG produced TPA metagenomics assembly of the PRJNA472060 data set (Reclaimed... | reverse complement strand
AAGTGAAATGGATTCTAAGAAGTTTTCAGAATTAGTAATTTCTTATTTAAAAAAAGGAAAAATAAAAAAAGAAGTTTTTGTTTTTGATCGAGGAGATGGAAGGTCGGGAAGAATAGATTTTACTTATGAACTTGATGGAAAGATTATAGCGGTTGAGCTTGATCGCCTTTCTCCAAGAAAAAAATCAATTATTAAATTATCAAATTTTAATGCGGACGAGAGTTATATTATAACACGTACTCCGGTGGAAGTATGGAAACTAGCCAATGGCGAACTAAAAGCCCAATCTCTCTAGAAGAAGAAATTAAAAAAACGGCGAAGAATATTTTTGAAGACTTTGCTGATTTTACCGATGGGTACAGAACTCTTTTCTTGATCCACAGACACAAAGAGGGTGGTGAAACAAATAACACAAAAGCAGAGAAGATCATTACGAAAGATTCTAAGGAGTGGTTAAAAAAGCTGGAAGAACTTTTGCGTAAGAAAATGACTTCCGATATTCCCTATCGAATCTATGGTTCTTTGAATGAACGAAACTTTGAAAAAGCGATCCGGCAGTTTAAGTATGAACAACTCGATGCTGATTACTTTACCATGGAGCAAGAGCATGGTTTTTACCTTGATCTAAAAAACAGATTCTTTGGTTGTTTAATGCAACCGGCTTCACGACAAACTTCGCTATTCCTTTTTGACGTTGATAACGAAGAAGGACGTGATGTTATGGGAGAAACTCTACAGGTTTTACCGAACGATCATATCATCAAGCAGTACCCAACAAAAAACGGTTGGCATATTATCACAAAACCGTTTGATTACACCAAAATAGTATTACCAAAGGGGGTCGAATTTAAAAAAGACGCATTAATTTTACTTTCATTTTAGATTTATGAACGGCGACTGGAGAGTCCAGGAGGATAATTGCCGAGGAAAAAACAGATATGACAAGAAAGGGGCAAGGACAATAAGAAATTTACTCTGGAAACGTGAACACAAGGATTTAAAAATCTATCCATGCCCGATTTGCCACTTCTGGCATCTCACTTCTAAGGGTAGAGGCGAATAGTTATCCCCAGATTTTAGAGTTAAAAAAAGTCGAATGGTATAATAGGGGTATGACACGCAAAGTCCGATGCGAAAATTGTTTAGTACCAGATGAAGTTCGGGTAGCAAGGATCGCAACGCATGAGTGTGCGAATTGTGGGTTGAAGTTTTGTGATAAATGTGCGAACTACTGGAGCTACGAGTGTAGCATTTGCAGACCACCAGAGTTGGTCTCTATAAAAAAGGAGTAGTTATCCACAGAAATTTGTTTCAAAAACAACTCGCATGGTATAATTGTGAAGGTAAGGACAAAGTAGGGGGTTTACGACACTAACAGCAATCAAAGAACTAACAATTGGTATTTGTTTCAAAACGTGTCGTGTTTAAAAAAAATAAATAAGATCGGAACAGCAAACAAAAACAACTAATCTAGCGATTAACGATGTAAAGTGGAAACTACAATTGCCACCAAAGCGGTTCGAAGCCGACTCACGATCTTGTTTAAATATTAATAACTAAATAAGACGCTAACAGCAACTATCATTCCTCTTGTAAAGGACTGGTTGTAGGTTCGAATCCTACCTTTGGACGGTTTACCGACCAGAGTAGCTCAACGGTAGAGCAGTAAAATGCGTCTTGTAGCTTGCTAGAAAGTATGCAACATATAAACAAAGTCAAGTTTGAGACTAATCAAACAGGAGGGGGTTTTGTTAAGAATTTATATAAAAAAACATCAATGGGTAAAACCGAAAACGGTGCAGTAACATTTACACGTTCCGGTTCTCCTCTTTTGGATTTTTACGCACAAGCAGGTGCAATGCGTGGCAATCCAAAGAAGGCGTTAGAATTATTTAAGAAAGCATATTCAGAGGACAATCAAACCGCAGTCCGCATACTTTTCTATTTGCGTGATGTTCGTGGTGGACAGGGAGAACGAGAACTTTTCCGTACTTGTCTTGAATGGCTAGGTACAGAAGAACCAGAAGTTTTTGAAAAGATTGTAAGTCATGTATCAGAATTTGGAAGATGGGATGATCTATTCTTCGATAATGAAAAGTGTTTCGAAATAATAAAACAGCAACTTGAAGAAGATAAGACCAACTCTCCTTCACTTCTTGCAAAGTGGTTGCCGACAATCAATGCTTCAAGTCCAACGACAAGAGCAAAGGCACGATTCGTTTCTAAGAAACTTGGGTTAGATGAAATTAAATATCGAACAGTTGTTCGTGATCTTAGAAAGAAAATCAAAACAGTTGAAGAACACATGTCTGCAAACGAGTGGAGTGAGATAAATTATTCTACTGTTCCAAGTCAGGCATCAAGAATTTACCGAAATGCGTTCAAGAAACACGATGAAGTTCGTTACAGTGCTTTTGTAGAAAAAGCAGAGAAAGGTGAAGTTAAGATCAATGCTTCAACTCTTTACCCATACCAGATTTACGATTCAGTCCAGTATGATTATTCAAAGACTCTTGAAGCACTTTGGAATCAACTTCCAGATTATACAGATGGAAAGAACGCTTTAGTCGTTGCTGATACTTCTGGTTCAATGTCTGGTCGTCCAATGTCTGTGTCTGTTTCACTTGCACTTTACTTTGCAGAAAGAAACAAGGGACAATTTAAGGACTATTTCATTACGTTCAGTGAAAAGCCAAGACTACAACACATCGTAGGAAAGAATCTTAAAGAAAAGATGGCAGTTATTGAGACCGGAGAAGTTGCTAATACTAATTTGCAAGCTGTCTTTGATCTGATTCTCGACACAGCAGTAGATAACAAGACTCCACAAGAGGAGCTTCCAGCAACGATCTATATTATTTCAGACATGGAGTTTGATTCTGCTTGCCGAACACACACAAACTTTGAAGTGGCTAAAGCTAAGTTTGAATCTTTTGGCTACAAATTACCTAATATTGTCTTCTGGAATGTAGATGCACGAAGCGGAGATAACTTACCAGTACAAAAAGACGAGAATGGGGTTGCTTTGGTGTCCGGATTCTCACCAAGTATCTTCAAAATTGCAGTTGAGAATAAGAGTCCGGAAGAAATTATGCTTGAAACTGTAAACTCTGATAGATACAGCGTAATATGTCTGTAGGTGATCTAAAGGAGTTAGAGATAAAAAACGCACTGTGTTGGTATTTAAGGAGGACATGCGTTTTAGAAGGAAGTAAAGAGTTAGTTGATGATAAAGTAAGGGATATGGCTTCGGATATTTACGACTTATTCTTCGGAATCATACCTTACCCAGAAGAAATGTAAAAGTTATCCACAGAAAAAAGTCGTTAAAATAAGTGTGCTGGTATAATAGTAGTGAGAGCAAGTTAAGTTTAATCAAGAGGGGGGCAAGTGGTACGTTGAGTTTGTAGTTGAGAAACTCTCTATCCAAAGGAACAATGAGATAGATCAAAATTTCAACACCCCTTCTCGGTTACACTGAACATAAAAGCTCAAATTTTTATGAATAATTGTCCACCAGATTGTCCATTATGTTCGCAAGATCGTTTAGAAGAACTTGCAGAGCGTAGAGAGTTCGAGGAATCGTCAGAGGAAGAATACGAGCCAGAGGTCGAATTATCAGATGAAGATGATTACGACTACGAGGCGAATGATTAAAACACCTACGGGGGTTAGGTATTCTCCAAAACAGTTCAGAAAACTAAATACCTGTTTGATCTGTGGTAGGGCTTCACGGATCAAGAAAGAAAGTAGATGCCCTAGTTGTATCGCAGAGAACTTAAAAGATTGCGAAGTGTGCGGAATAATTCTTCGAAGCGGTGTCAAAACATATTACTTGTATGACATTCGTGCAGAACATAGGGAGGGGGTTAATTTTAAAGCAAGCAAAGAATACGTGATTGAGTTTTCATACGAAAGAGAACCATTCTACGAAAAATTTACAGATACATTATGTCGTCAGTGCTTTGGTTGGCAATTGCGAATCAAATATATTTGTATGACATGCAACCTTCCTTTTAAAAATACAGAAGAAAATTATAAACTAAATGGTAATCAGTGTGGGGACTGTGCAGGCATCCTAGAGATGCAAGAACTGTCCGGATCACCATATTCGTTAGGGGTATCAGTGAAAAGTTTAAAATGACAAAAAAATTAGAAACAATTGATCTAAAGGGTAAGGCATACGCACAAGTAGCGACTCGCATTAAAGCGTTTCGTGAAGCGTGTCCGAACGGTTTGATTGAAACAAAACCTACATTCTTGAATGATGGACAAGTTTCATTCGCAACAAGAATATTGAAGGATAAATCAAATCCTAACTCTGGTGAAGGTACAGGACATTCACTAGGTAAACTCACTAACGCTAAAGGTGAACCCGATCCAAAAGCGTTCGAGAAGTTGGAGACGATTTCAATTGGTAGAGCGTTGGGTATTATTGGGTTCATGTCGTCCGGAGAAGTGGCAAGTTTTGAGGAGATGGAGGATTTCTTGTCAGAGAAAGAAACAAAAAGACAGCTAAAGATTCAAGAGATTAAAGATGCTTGCGACAAGATCAAGACAGTAGAGGAACTTAGAGAGTTCTTTAAGGCAAATAAAGGTTACGGAGTTGAGGTAGACCAGTATATTATGAACAAGGCTAAGGTTTTGAAGGGGGATAAAAATGAAAATTCATAATGTAGAACAAGGCACGAAAGAGTGGTTTGATGTCAGGAAAGGTAAAATGACTGCTTCAAATGCAACAGCAATCGGTAATCAGGGTAAGGGGCTAGATACTTATATCACAACACTTATGGCAGAGCTATATTCATCTGCTGATAAGGAACAATACAGCAATCTTCATACAGAGAGGGGAAATGAATATGAACCAATCGCAAGAGAGGTATACGAGTTTGAAAACAATGTAACAGTTGAACAGGTCGGCTTTGTAGAGTTCAATGATTATGTTGGTTGTAGCCCAGATGGATTTGTGGGCGAAAATGGTGGGGTAGAGATTAAGTGCGTAGATGACGTAAAGTATTTCAAACATCTCTTAAATGGTGAGAAAGAAATTGACAGCGACTATTATTGGCAATGTCAGATGAATCTCCTAATAACAGGCAGAGAATGGTGGGACTTGGTTTACTACAATCCTAATTTCGAAAAGTCTATGTGTGTCTATCGGATATTTCCGGACAAAGAAAGTTTCGATAAACTTCATGGAGGTTTTGCTAAAGGCGAAGCTATGATTAAAAATATTAAAGAAAGAGTAGAAAAATATGCGTAATTTTTTTAGAAATCTGTTTGGACTTTCACTCAAAAGCAAAGTTGCTAAGGTGATAGAACAACGTATTAACGAAGTGCAAGAAGATCACGATGAGAGGATTGCTGATGCACGGTTCGCTCGAAATGTAAGATTGAACCAAGTTCGTAGTGAATACAATACAGAGAAGTTGAAGATCGAGTCAGAGAGTATCAAGCGTATTCTTGATGGGTTGATGTAATATGGTAAAAGCTAAGTACAAAATTGGACAGAAGTTGTATCATATTAACGATGGTTATGTGAGTTGCCAAACAGTACAAGCTATCTTAGTGAGAGGTGAGGAGGTGTTGTACAGTTTTGATTCTGATATACCTTTCAAATATGATCCAGACGCTAGTTATTATAAACTAATGTCTAGTTCTACATACAACGAAGAAAGTCTCTATCCAACAAAAGATGCCTTAATTAAAAGTATTAAAGAAAGTGATGTAGACGATGAATAAAGTAAGTATTACACTCAATGTATCTAAGTTCAATAAAGACAAGATTACTGAACGAACATACACAAATAACGAAGGAGATGAAGTCAGGTTTAAAGAGTATAAGGTTGACTTGATCCCCTTAAAACAACCGAAGGTAATAAAGACCGGTGAAGGTTGGGTAATAAAGAAAACACACTTTGTTGTTGAGGCTCAAACAAAGGAAGAACGTAATAACAAAGAGCCAGATAACTTTGTTGGTGAAGGTTTCGTGTTTGAAAAAACAGAGCCAGTACAATCAACTAGAAGTTCTAGTGTTCCGGATTCGGTAGATTATCCGGATGAAGATATTAATGTGGATGATATTCCATTCTAAGAGTAACAGTATGTATAATAGAGGTTTTGATAATTTTACGGATTGTGTTCTAGGTACTTTATTTGTTGGAATTGTAGTTCTAATTTTCGCTTTGATTATTTCTGTTATAAGCGACAACAATAAAGAGGAACTTTACAAGATTCAATGTCGTAATGCAGGTGGTACGCCAGTATTTAATGATGGTGGTATAAACTGTGCTAAAGAGGGATTCATTGATCTCCACTTCGAGTAATATGGCAGAAGAAAATAAAGTAACAAGACTGTACGATTTGCCACGTGATTCTGATGTAAAGATATTCGCAGAATGTAGTGATGGAAGCAAGTTCCTTATCTTTCACCACATAGATGGTATGTATTCGTACTGCAAAACAGAAAAAGGTGGTGTTATACACATCCGTGCCACAACTCCACTTGTTGAAGTTGAAGGTGGATATAAGATCGCACCAGAGGTTACAGATGAATTAGTAGTAGACGATCCAGTAGAATGACAAAGTTAATTTTACCAGCACAAATACATCCGCCAACGCTTCGTAAAGACGGTTCTGCAAAACTTACCTTTGATACAAGGGAATTAAATGCAGAAGAAATCTTTACCATAATGGCGTTGAGAAACACAGAGGGATGGATATGTTTTGCTCCAAATGCTGATGATCTGGAAACACCAGATGAAAGAGCAGAAGTGGAGGAAAAAACACCAAGCGAACGTCTAAGAAATGTGTTGTTTGTTTGGTACAAGCAAGAAACACAAGCTGGTAGATTCGTTGGTCTTTTCGAAACCTTCCGAAAAGAGAAGATGGAAAAAATTATTGAAGGGGTTAAAAGTAAATTAGAGAGTTAGTATGGAAACAAAAAAAGTATTAAAGAACTTTGAAGTCAAAACAACACAGGTTGAGAATAGAAGAAAAGTCTTTATCTCTACAGTTTTAGCGGAAAACGAACAAGACGCTAAGGAGAAATTAGAAAAAGGATATGGGGACTGTTGTTCAAACCACGAAAATGTTTTACTCGGTATTGACGAGACAGTAACTATTCAAGAGTTAAAATAATATGGGAAAGAAAAATGAACTAGCACCAGTCGGTATGCCTAAACTTCCTAAGAAGTTGCATGACCGGTTGATGGAAAAAATACAAGACAAGAACGCAGACAAAATAATTGAGAAGATGCAACAGCGTCAATCTCACATTGAAGCTATTAAACGTCTTGATGCAGAGATCAAAGACTTAACGACTCTCACTGGTGTAGATATTGATGATGGAGAATAATCTACCATTTGAATACGGTTTTCTTTACAAGCCAGTTGAAGGTTTAGTTATAGAGAGATTATCAAACTCTTTCTATGATTATACCCAGCAAATATCTCTTAGTAGGAGTGGTGGATATGACTATAACGTATCAGTGCCTTTTTCCAACCACGAATCAATAGATTGGAGACATGGATTCAAACCAGTTGGATTTATTGAATCAACACAGAGAGTAATAGGTGATGTTTACGTTATAGAGTGTACTAATCGTGAAGTATTATCGCCCTCTATGAATAATTGGAATATGTCTTTTAACAAAGAAACTCATACAACAAGAGTAAAGAAACCGATTCGAGTTGAGATTGATGTAAACGATTTTATCAAGAATTTTGAGAAAATATTATGAGAAACACAAAAGTAGAATTAGGAGATGAAGTAATAGATACTGTATCTGGATTCAAGGGAATTGCCTTTTCTAGAACAGAGTATCTACATGGATGTAGTCGTATAACGATTGCACCGAAAGTAAAGAAAGACGGTACAGTGCCGGATAGTCTATCAGTAGATGAACCACAACTAAGAGTTCTCAAAAAGAAGTCAGTTGCTAAGGGTTCAAATGAGACTGGTGGTTACAAACCGGATGTTGTCGGTAAAGTAGTTCCAGAAAGACACTAATGAAAATAGAATCACCAGAAAATAAGAATTACTGTGCCACGGTGGTGAGAATCCATAACAGATTCCCTTTGCAAAACTTAGATAACCTAGAGGGTACTAACATATTCGGTTTTCCGATTATGATTGGCAAGGACAGTCCACCGATCGGGGTATTTTTCCCAGCAGAAGTGCAATTGTCCGATGCCTACTGCTTCGAGAATAATCTATACCGCCACAGTAATTTAAATAAATTTCCTAACCAGAGGGGGTATCTGGAGGATAACCGCCGTATTCGAGCGATAAAGTTTCGAGGCAACCAATCAAGTGGACTATTGATGCCTCTGGAGAGCCTATCATTTACCGGTATTGATGTCAACCTTCTAAAAGAGGGAGATGAGTTCGATATGCTTAATGGAAAGGAGATTTGCCGAAAATATGTAGTAAAATCAAGGGAATCTAGGAAACAAGAGACTGTGGATAGAGGGTGGATAAGATACGATAAGAAGTTCATGCCGGAACACATAGACACAGAAAACTTCTTTAAAAACTTCGAGAAAATTGATCCTGCTACAGAGGTTATTATTACCCAAAAACTACACGGTACGTCCATAAGAATAGGTAATACCCTAGTAAATAGGAAACCTACTCTGGTTGAAAGGATCGCTAAGTTCTTTGGGGCTAAGATTCAGTCTACCGAATATACATATCTATATGGAAGTCGTAAGGTGATTAAGGATGCAAATAATCCTAATCAAAACCACTTCTACGAAACTGATATGTGGACAAATGAAGGCAAGAAACTAGACGGTCTTTTGCCAGAGAACTATCTTGTCTACGCAGAGTTGATCGGGTGGACACCGGATGGAAAGCCACTACAGAAGAATTATACCTATGGATTGCCAGTTGGAACGTGTGAATTATATGTGTATCGTATTGCAATCATTAATGAGAAAGGACTTACAACCGATCTCTCTTGGGATCAAATCAAAGAGTTCTGTTCTAAGAACGGATTGAAGTATGTACCAGAGCTTGCACGAAACGTAATGGCAGTATTTACAGAGAATGACTTTGAAGCAATCAAGAAGTTTATGGATTGCAGATTCTTTGATGGAGAAGTTGCTTTCAGAAATGCAGTTTGGTTGGGTGAGAATAAAGAAATAGTTGATGAGGGTATTTGTGTTCGAGCAGATGGTCTTACACCAACTATATTAAAAGCTAAGTCTCCGAAGTTCTTAGAACACGAAACCGCTATCTTAGACACCGGAGAAGAAGATATAGAATCTTCACAAAGTAACGTATGAAATTAGGTTGGCGATTGTTTTGGATGGGAATGGCTATCTGGTTTGGATATGGTGTTGGACATGAACTACACAGTCTTGGAATAGGTCTGGTAGCTGGAATGGTTTATATAAACACTATATTCACTATAGCTATGTTCAATAAATTTGACGATGGTAAGTGGGTAAGAATGGGATAGTATGGCTAAGTTATTAATGTTAAAAGGGCTTCCGGCTTCCGGAAAGTCTACATACGCTAAAGAACTTGTCGCACAAGGTTGGAAAAGAGTCAATAAAGATGACTTACGTTCAATGATTGACGACAATAAATGGAGCAGAGAAAACGAGAAAGATATTATATCTTCCGAAATGGCTTTGTGTATTCTCGCATTAAAGCAAGGATATAATGTAGTTGTTGACGATACAAACTTCGGACACGAAGATCGTTGGCGTGAGGTTGCTACTAAAAACAATGCAGAGTTCCAGATTAAGTTCTTCGATGTACCAATAAGTGAATGTATTGAAAGAGACTCGAAGCGTGGTAGTAGGGCAGTTGGTGGAAAAGTGATCCAGAGAATGTACGATCAATACTTGAAACCAAAGCCTTACCCTTACATTAATGGATTGCCGGACTGTTATGTCTTCGACATTGATGGAACACTAGCACATGCAACAAATAGAAGCATGTATGACTATGAGAAGGTTGGGTCAGATACTCTTGATACTCATGTTGCGGATATACTCAAAAGTTTATCAGACAAAATGATATTTATTATGTCTGGTAGGGAGGATAGTTGCCGAGAGGCGACAATAAAGTGGTTGAACGATAACGGTATCTACTACAATGGATTGTTCATGCGACCGGCAGGGGACAAACGCAAGGACTCCATTATTAAAAGAGAACTCTGGGAACAGAACATTAAGGACAAATGTAATGTTCTTGGGGTATTCGATGATCGAAACCAAGTTGTAGATTTGTGGCGAAGTCTAGGACTAAAGTGTTTCCAAGTAGGGTACGGTTATTTTTAAAAGTTAATTAATAAAAAAAATGATTGAAACAAAAGTACAGAACTTAGTGAACGATATTAACAATCTTCGAACTCTATCTGCTCTAAAATTACCAGTGAAGACTTCATACTGGATCAGTCGTATCTTGGCACGTGTAGAATCAGAAATGGATATATACGACAAGAAACGAGATGAGTTGATTAAGAGATATGGTGAGAAGAATGAAAAGGATGGATCATATAAGGTAATACCAGCAAATCTTGATACCTATTACGATGAATTGAAGAAGATTGGTGAGATTCCTTTTTCAGTTGGTATCAACAAGATCAATGTGAGTCAGCTTGGGGAAATCCAAATTGAACCAAGTCTATTGATTTCTTGGATATTCACGTCAGACGATGATAGCGGTGCAAAAGAATCACCAGTTACCCAAGACGACAACGTAGACAAAGAATAATACGAGTCAAATCACAGAAAACCCTTCGCCCACAAGGGTTTTTTTGTTGTTTGAGTTATCCACAGTTATGCCTTGCAATTATCACTGATAGGTACTATTATAGGTATATGAGCAATAATTATCCAGAGGGCGTAGATCGTTTCAACCCACCGTGGTTAGACGATGAGGTCGAAGATTTATTAGATGAAGAAGTTGAAGATGATGAATAAAGATATAAAGAATTTGACAGCAGAGTATTCAAAACTTACCAAGAAAGAGAATGAGATAAAGAGTAAAAAGGAAGCATTAGCAACTAAGACAGTAACCGGCGAATCAATGAGATTTAAGCCAAATCAATATAAGTAATATGAAAGATTTATACGAAAAGTATGTCGGTCAGAAAGCGTTAGTAGTATTAGAGGGGTTAAAGGTCGAAGTAATAATTGTTGATGTAAAAATCTCTTACGGTCGTGAGAGATACCAAGTAGAGCCGGTCAGTGGTGAAGGTTCTAAGTGGGTTGAAAAAGTAACTTTAGTAAAATAATATGAAAAAGTATTCAAATTTTGGGGATAGTATTTATTACAGACCACGGAAGCGAAGATCAAGGGGAATTATTATTGGATGGTGGATTATTGGTTTCATTGTTGTTCTAAATCTTTTCTTGTTTGCTTGGAGACAATCAGACAAAAGAGAAGCAGAAGCATTTAAAAACTACGATCCACAAGAAGTTGCACGTGAAATATGCAACGAGGGGTGGTGTAGCCATTAACATGAAAACACTTTTGATACATGATACAACTACATACGGATTACGGTATTTTATACCAACGGTAGTAGATGAGACTGGTTTAGAGGTGTGGAGGGGTGAGTATAGTTATTGTATTGGATGTGCTGAACAGAAGGCATATCGAAAATTAACAGAATTAAATGGTGATAAGATTCAAGAGATGGAATCTACACCGGAGAGTGATTAATTATGGGGAAAACTAAAGTGGTGATTAAAGCCGAGTGGGGTAGCGACTTTCAAAAAGTTAGTATGATGACTTCGCTTATTATGTTCTTGGAAGCGTGGGAAAAGTTCTATCAATCAAAGCATAAAGGTAATAAAATAGTAACACTTTTTAAAGATGAAAAATAACCATTGTGAAGCGTGTGATACTGATTTTATACCAACTAAAGGGCATCCAGAACAACTATACTGCTCTGAAAGATGCCGAATAGTGGCTAGAAACGCCTATTATGAGAATGGACGGCTAGTTATCCCCAGAAAAAACAATCAATTTTCACCGTATGGTATAATAGAGACAATAAGTTCATCGCCTCAAACACTCTAAGTATAAATGGAGGTTAGATCGCAACTTATTACTGAACAAAAGTGGCGTGCTTTCGGGCAGGCTATTTTTGTTTGTATGGTATAATAGGGATATTAGATGCCGAAAATAAGACCGCAGGGGGATTTTCCTTTTATCGAGGAATATAGAAAGGTTTTCGAAATCACAGATCAAACAATATTTGCCGGTGGGGACAGTATTTATACAAATTATCCCCTTACTCCGGACTTACTTGTGCATGAATTGGTGCATTTACGACAACAAGAAGAACATGGACTTATAGAATGGGTGCATGATTTTCTCTATGATCCAGAGTTCAGACTACGACAAGAATTAGAGGCATATAAGGAACAACTTAAAAGCATTAAAGACCGAAACCATAGAAATAAAGTACGGATAGAATCGGCACAGAAATTATCGTCTGGATTGTATGGAAACATTATAAGTACAGCAGATGCGTTTCAATTGATGAAAGTATGACAAAGAAGAAATTTATAGTTGATACACTTCTCTATCCGGCTAAGATACTGATTTTATATAGGTGGAAAAAGGAAGAAACCTTAGAGCTATTACAGAAGATGAAGTATGGCAAAGAGATGCTTGATGCCGTTAAAGAAGATGGTTTTGAGGAGAGATTTTACGGAACTGCATATCATACCCAGAATGAGAATGGTACTGGCGAATACTTACTGATAATTCACAAGTACAAGGATGAGGAGGAAATGAATGAAGTGCTAGTCCATGAGACTAATCACCTTGCGTCATATATAGCAACACGTCATGGCTTTATTGAAGAAATGGAAGCTACGGCATATTTACAAGAATACTTATTTAAAGAAATAAAAAAGGGGTTAAAAGATGGAAAACGAAGTAAATGAAGGTGGGGCTAATCAGATAAGGGATTACCCAAATGTCAAGGTTTATGTACCGGATATAGTTGATCCGGCAGAGGCTAATATTTGCGATGGGTGTGAGTAACATGGAAGTAATAACGAATATTTAAATGATTGAGCTACCAGTAGAGGAGAATATTGAAGATATTTTAACTCCAAAACAGGAGCGATTTTGTCTTAATTACACGCAAAATATTGAGTTTTATGGCAATGCTACCTCATCATACGCAGATGCTTATGAAATAGACCTTTACAATCTTCCAAAAGATGATTCAATTTGGCTTTTAAAAGATGGTACAGAAGTATCAAAAAGGGAGTTAGACATTATAGAATCTCAATCAGAGGCTAGAACTAAAGGGGCAAGGATCATTAAAGATTCTACTTATCAAAAGGCTTATGATTACTGTTCAAAAGCAGGTTCTAGATTGAGGAGAAATGGGAAGATTCAGAAAAGATGCAGAGATTTATTGAATGAATTGATGCTTGATGATGTTATTGATGCTCGATTGATTGATATTATCCTCAAAGGAGCAAATAGCGATAGTATCAGTGCGATCAAAGAATACAATAAATTAAAACAACGTATTACAGACAAGCAAGAGATCGAACACAAAGGATCAATCGCAGGGTTCAATTTTATAAGGAATGACGAAGGAAATAAAGGAAATAAGACCGACAATCAGACCAACAGTTAAGCAACAGCAGGCTTGGGATGCACTCGATTTCACAAATAAAGAAGTTAAGATTCTAGGTTTTGGTGGGGGAGCTGGTGGAGGCAAGACGTGGTTAGCGTGTGAATGGCTACTCACTCTTTGCTATATGTTCCCAAATAGCCGATGGTTCATTGCTCGACAAGAACTCACTCGACTAAAGAAATCAACATTCATCACGTTTAAAAAGGTATGTCGCTATCACAGTATTCCAGATGAAGATTGGAGACTTGATGCACTCAATAGCACAATCATATTCAGTAATGGATCAGTGATTGATCTCATTGACGTAGCATTTAAGCCTTCTGATCCGGATTATGAACGCTTTGGATCGTTAGAATATACCGGAGGGTTCGGTGAAGAAGCAGGAGAATGGGAGTTTAACGCATTTGATATTCTAAAGTCTCGTATTGGTCGTCATAACCATTTCGATCACTCAAAGAATACGATGTGTGAGAAGCCGATTGATTTTGATACACACCCAGAGAAATATCCGAATATAGTAGAATTACCGCCTAAATTTCTTCTAACATTCAACCCTTCACGTGGTTGGCTCTACAGAACATTCTATGAGCCGTGGAAGAAAGGCACGCTAGAGAAAGGATATGCGTTCATCCAGACGTTGTATACGGATAATCCATACACAGCAAAGCTCTATGGTGAACAACTTGATGGGATTAAAAATAAGATAAACAAAGCACGTTTGAAAGAGGGTGATTGGGAATATTCTGATGATATAAATGCAATGACAACATTGGAGCATTTGCAGGATATGTTCTCAAATACTCTGATTAAGAACACAGATAAGTATTTAACGGTGGACGTTGCAAGGGCAGGAGATGATTTCACTGTCTTTACAGTATGGGAAGGACTAGAAATCAAAAGCATTACTAAGAAAAACAAGCAAGATACTGCTAAAACTACCCAAGATGTTAAAGATATTGCGTCTGCTGAAAAAATACCTTACTCTCGAATTGCTATTGACGTTACTGGTGGTTTGGGTGCTGGGGTTGCCGACAATCTTTATGGTTGTGTTGCTTTTAATTCTAATTCGTCTGCATTTCTCACTAAGACACAAATAAGGGATAGAAAAAAGCGTGTCAACACTGATATGCCGTTGCCACAGACGATCTACGCCAACATTAAGACGCAATGTGCGTTTAAGTTAGCAGAGCTTATCAATGAACACAAGATCAGTGCTGTCTATGTTGGAGAATATCGTGATGAAATCATTGCAGATTTAACCGCAACACTCCAAGAACGTGATGCAGATAAGGAGCATAAGAAGAAGATTGCAACAAAGGAGGAAATAAAAGATGAGCTTGGTAGATCACCGGATATTGGAGACACAATGTTGATTCGTATGTGGTGGGAACTCAAAGCAGATGTAGAGGATAGAGACCCAGAAGTGCTTAAAAGAATCTCAATCACGCAGGGCAACAAGTTTGTAAGAACGGAAGTAAACCAGCAAATGAACTCAACCAAATAATCTAGTTTTTTTGTGTGGTATAATATAGGTACTAATTAATCTCGGTGGGAAAAACAAAATAGATATGAATGAAGTAAGTGGTTCGCAATATAGGAACGTAACCCAAGATGAGGTCGTTCGAATCGGTGGAGGTAAGGTGTACGGCTTTATCGTAAATTCCCATTCGAGTGGGAAGTTTAAATTATATGATGGGTATGATGATGTACTAGCAGTTAAAGCGTCTAGTGTATTTACTGTTTCCAGTGCATTAACTCCAGCAGTTCACGCAGTCAATGTTCTTACAATCACTGGTGCAATCAGCGATGGAGAAACAGTAACGATTGGTTCAATCGTATACAGATTCAAAGATACGTTGGCACAAGCGTACGATGTTAAAATCGGTGCTTCTGATGCTATTACTCTTGATAACCTAAAATTGGCTATCAACGGTACTGGAACAGCAGGCACACATTACTTTGCTGGTACAGTGGCACACAGTCTTGTTATCGCAACAACTAATACAGACACAACACAAACTGTCCACTCTCGAACATACGGTACAGCAAACAACACGTTAGCAACGACTGAAACAATGGCTAATGGATCATGGGCAGATACAACACTTGGTGGTGGAACAGGTGCTTCAAATCCGGGTGTCGCAACAGCAGGTGCAACATTTAACATAAATGGCACTGATTACTACTTTACAACCGATCTGCAAGAGTCAATTACCGGTGTAGCAGTAGCAAATGAAATCCTTTGGGTTACATCAGATGCAGTTGCTCTCGATAACATGAAACTCGCTATCAACGGCACAGGTGTAGAAGGTACTGATTACTCAACCGGTACAAATGCACATGCAGATGTGATCGCAACGACAAACACCAACACAGCACAGACAATTGAAGCTCGATATTGGGGTACTCTTGGTAACTCAATTACGACTACAGAAGGTATTACTGGTTCAGCATGGACAGGTACGACTCTTTCTGGTGGGGCAAACGGTGCAAGATTGATTATGAGCGAATACACGTTGCCAACAGGTTCAAGTGTCAATATGTTCCCAGCTCCTATCAACTTCGTAAATGGTCTCTATGTAGACATTTCGTCTGGTACGGCAGACATGACGTTCTTGTACAACGAAGCGTAAAAAATTAAACAAAAATGACAGAACAAAGTATCGGTGCATTAGTGCGAAAACTGGAAAGTGATTATATTTCAGGCACAACTACAATTGGTAAGTATGTGCAATTTTCGCAGTACGAGAATATCGAAAAGATTGATGCGTATTTAAACTCTGTACATACTTCTGGCTTAACCGACTCTCTAGGTCGTGAAAAGCCGTTCTTCAATATCGTTGTTGGTGCATGTAACATTTGGTTCAGAGCAACCGACATAGACCGAAAGAATATTCGAATTAAAGCTACTAAAGCGGAGGATTACACTCTTGCTTTTGTTGCAACTATACATCTTCAAGAATACATGAGACGAGATGCCTTCGGTCAGTTCTTAAACGATTGGGGTAGATCACTCGCAAAATACGGATCATCAGTTCTAAAATTCGTTGAGAAACAAGGACAATTACACTCTAGTATTATTCCGTGGAATCGAATGATCTCTGATACGGTAAACTTCGAGAGTAACCCTAAGATTGAAAAGCTATTCTTCACTCCGGCAGAGCTTCGAATGAACGATGCTTACGATCAGGATAAAGTTGAGGAACTTCTTTCTGCTCTTGAAACAAGAGAAACCCTAGACGGTCAGAAGAAAGACAACAACCCAGATTTCGTTGAGCTGTATGAGGTTCACGGTAATCTTCCGCTTGCATATCTTACAGCAGGAACAAGCAAATATCGTGAATCAGACGAAAATACTTACGTTCAGCAAATGCACGTATTGTCTTTTGTTAAGAATGATAAGGGTGAATATGATGAGTTTTGCTTGATTAAGGGTAAAGAGAAGAAAGACCCTTACATGATTACTCATTTGATTAAAGAAGATGGACGTTCACAGTCTATTGGTGCTGTTGAGTATCTATTTGACGCTCAATGGATGGTGAATCATTCTGCAAAAGCAATGAAAGACCAGCTTGATCTTGCATCTAAGCTCGTATTCCAGACCGCAGACCCTTCATTTATCGGTCAAAACGCTCTTTTGAATATTGAAACAGGTGATATTTTGATCCACGAAGAAAATAAGCCACTTACTAAGCTCAACAACCAAGCCGATATTGCTTCAATTCAGAACTTTGCTTCACAATGGCAGGTTCTCGCTAAGGAAATCACGTCTACACCGGATGCAATCAGTGGTAACACAATGCCATCTGGTACTGCATACCGACAAGTAGCAATTCTTAACCAAGAATCACACTCACTGTTTGAGATAATGACTGAAAACAAAGGTCTTGCGATTGAAAGGATGCTTCGTGAATACATAATTCCTTTTATTAAGAAGCAAATGGACACTAGCGAGGAGATTTCAGCAACTCTTGAAGCACATGACATTACAAAACTTGATTCAATGTATGTCAATGCAGAAGCAACTCGCCGAATGAATAAAAAGATCAAGGAGGCAATGCTTAAAGATAATGGTTTGGGTGGAGAAGTAGCACAACCGTTTGATCTTGAAGCAGAGAAAGCTAAAATCCAAGCTCAATTGAACGAAACCGGCAACCAAAGATTCTTAAAGCCATCTGATATTCCAACAGAGACATGGAAAGAGGTTTTGAAAGACTTTGAATGGGATGTTGAAGTAGAAATCACGAATGAAACGACTGATAAGGAAGCAATCTTCACGACACTCAACACACTTCTACAGATTATTGCAAGCAAACAAGGTCAACCACTCTCACCAGATGAGAAGTTGATATTTAACAAGATATTAGAAGAAACAGGTAGGGTATCTCCGATTGAACTATCACAGACTACTCCAGCTACTCCAGCTACTCCAGCTCAACCCCAACCTTCAAACATACAACCAAATCCAGCAGAACAAATAGGTAATGTTGGCGGTGGACAACCAGCACAAGTCGGTGGTGGTGCAAATTTACCAGTTAATAAGTATTAAAAATGGAAAACGAAACAGCACATGCAGTAATTACCAGAGATGAAAAAGGTAATATCAAGCAAGTAGCAGGGCTTTGTAAGAACGTCATTCTTAAATACGCAAGTTCTAATCCGGTCAAGTTTCAGAAGAAATTTGGACACCTAGACCTTAGTGTCGTTGAGGATGAGTACCAAGTTTTCAGCGATGTAGCAGACTTAGAAAAGTTTATTGCATTTAAGAAGGCTCAAAATGCCCCAAAAGAAGTTGAGAAAGCCCCAGAACCAACAGTTCAGGAAGCTCCAACAGCACCAGTTGTTGAAGGTGGAGACAACAGTGCAAATGTTAGTGCAGAACAACCAGAACAAAAAGAAGTTGTTGCCTAACAATTATAAATAATCGGTGAATTAATAAATGAACACGAATGAAAAAGCTGGTAATGCTCCAGCAAAAACAGGTATGTCGCAGGGTTCTCAAATGCGTATTTCGCCAAGAGAACGTGAACTGATTAAGCGTACCTTTCAAGGGAACGATGAACTTTTGAAATTACTTCGAAAGATTTTCCTTCCAGAGCTAGACCCAACTGCTCCAATTGGACAAATGATTGATCTATGGATGACGGTAAGTATCATGGATAAATCTCCAGAGGAAGCAATGATTGAGTTGAAAGCTCGAAACCAACTTATTTCGCATGTAGATCAACAGCTAATGACGTTGAAAATTATCTCTGAATCAGAGGAATTGACTCCGGAACAGGCGGTCGCAAAGATCAAAGCGGACAGTTCTAAATAGGACTTTTAAAAGTGTGGTATAATATAAGCATAAATGTGAGATTGGCACTTAACCAATCAATGAGACTGTTCAAAGTCTCTCCAAAACTATGAACACAGCAGAAATTGAGAACTCCAACTCTGAAATAGGAGAAGTAGAAGACATTGTTATTGAAGAAGGTGATGATGCGGAAACCATAAAGCAGAAAGTCGCAGACTATAAAGCTAAACTGGATGATAATAACGCACAACTCTACGCAAGAACAAAAAAGGCAGAAGGATTCGAATTAGTTGACGGCAAGTGGGTTAAGAAAGCTACTGAAAAGAAGCAAGAAGAACCACAAAAGAAGGAAACTAAAAAGGAAACAACTGAACAAACTACTACGTCCCAAGATACACTTTCCCAATCTGAACTTATAGCAATAATTAAATCGAATGTTCCGGAAGAAGATATTGATGAAGTCAAAGACTTCGCTAAACTCAAAAAAATCTCTATCCAAGAAGCATTACGATCTCCATTGCTTAAAAGCGTTCTTGAGGAAAAAGCAGAGCAACGTGCTGTAGCCAACGGTACAAGTACCAACGGTTCAAATCGAGGCAATGCTAAGGTATCAGATGAGAAGTTACTTTCAGACGCATCTAAAGGCATTTTGCCAGAATCAGATGCAGACATGAAGCGACTTACGATTCTACAAAGAGCAAAAAGATAATACCTAAAAACTATTATTTAAAGCTAATCGGTGGGGATATAAGATTAACTTTAATTAATAATGAACACAATCTCTACCAAGACGTACCGTGATAAGTACCGTCTTGCCAACCTCGACACACTTCTTCGTTCTGCTCTCGTTGCAGAAAAGATTTGTATGGTTGATCGTTCCGGAGTAAAGACTATTCAGTCTCCTTACGGTTCACAACCAACTACTGTAGTTCAAGCGATCGCAGGTACATATACCCCAGCCGCTTATACAACTACCGATGATACTCTCACTGTCGCAGATGAGTTTATCGTTGCAGAACACGTCTTTGATTTCGAGCAAACACTCACAAACTTTGACGTATTCCAATCTCGACTTGATGAACAGCAATTTTCTATTGCAAACGCAATTGATAAATGGGTTCTCAACAACCTCTGTGAAGATGGAACTGGTGCTTACACCACTCCAGTAGGCGGATTCACTACTGCTTCTAACATCAACACAATCATGTCAAACCTTATTTCTAAGGTTTCAGGATTCAGTGATGCTTACAAGGGTATGTATCTCGTTCTCGAAAACACAGACATTACCGGCTTCATCGTTGCACAAGCTACCAACGGCTTTAGTTACGCAGACGCCGCTCTCAAAAACGGATTTATGACTTCTTACATGGGTGTTGACATCTATGTAGTTCGCTCTGGTCTGTTCGTAGATGAAACTACATCTACTGTTTCAGGTACAAAAACTTGGACAAACTCTGGACACCGTGTTTTCGGTGTTAAGAACATTACAACTTACGCCGCACCACAAGGAGTCAAATTCGAAGAGAAAATGGTTTCTGGAAAGACCGGAATGGAAGTTGTAACTTACGGTTACGTTGGATTCAAGGCATGGACTCCAAAAGTAAGTCTTACCGTTGATATTACACTAGCTTAACCTTAACTCCTCTTTGTGGGGAGTTTAAAGGGTATGTCTTCCCACCGATTACATACTCTGTAAACTCTCCAGAAGGGGGAACAAAAATCACTATGGCAACACCTAACGGATTAAATCCAAACTTCGAAGGTCTAACTTTCAAATCATTCAAGATCAACCCAGACGCAGTAAGCGGTGCGGTAGTTCCTGCTGGTGCGAAGGTAGTTGAAGTAAGCACTGTTGTAAACGATGCTAATGACTGGATTGTTCTTCCTCCTATTGCAGACGTTCCACTTGGACACACAATTGTGATCCTTTGTAACGCAGGCACTAACTTCGAGATGAGAACACCAGCTTCTAGCAACACTAAGATTAACGATGTTGACTCTGATGGTACACAAGAATATTTGTGTACTGATACAGACATCATCTATGTTACTAAGCGTACAACTACTGGTTGGACAGCTTGGTCTCAAACTAAACTTGGTGCAGTTCGTACAGCAGTTGTTCCAGACTAAACAAAACCAGCTTTATTGCTGGTACTTGTTCTAAAGATGATCCTTCCTTCATCTTTAGGGTAAGTATTAGCAATAAACATAACACACTATGCGACTTCAATTCAGCGACACATCAACTAAAAAAGGTATCGTTCAAGTATTGGAGCGATTGACAAGAACTCAAAGTGCAACAAGTTCTTCTTATTCTATTTACGCAAAAACAGTTGATATTAATTCTGCACTCAACTACTTCTTCCTTCTTGGTAATCAAGCAACCGGACGTTGGCAGATAGATGATACCAACCACGCAGATTACCCTATTATTTACGGTGATATTGTCTCCGGACAACAAGATTACTCGTTCACAGTAGACGAAAACGGCAATCAGATCATGGACATCTGGATGGTTCGTGCGAAAGACTCTAGTGGTGTATGGCATACACTTGTCCAAAAAGATTTACTTGACGGTGATGGTGAACCAATTATTGCCTCAACTTCATCTGGTACTCCAACTGAATATGATTTAAGTGCAAACGGAATCTTTCTTAAAGATATTCCTAACTACAACTCTACCGATGGTCTTGAAATCTATGTTTCTCGTTCACCATCTTATTTCGTTTACACCGATACAACAAAAGTTGCTGGTATTCCAGAGGCTTTCCATGAATATCTAGCCATTCGACCAGCATATTTCTACTGTGTATCGAATGATCTTCCAGACCTTGCAAGAGAATACAAAGAACAGCTTTATGGAAAAGATGGAAAAGGTGGTCTCGAAGGAATGATTAAGGCTTATTATTCAAAGCGTAATCGAGGAGAACGACCACGTATGTCTACAAGACAAAGTGGAAGCGACTCTTGTAAATAACCATGTCAATCACACCAGTCAATCGAGCCAAGAACACAATCACGCCATCTAAGAAGCCAAAATACGGAATTGCAACATGGGGAGATACAGTTGCAACTTGGGGAGACGCTATATATGCGTGGGGTTACGATGGAGAAACATTCGCAGATAGAGCAAAACACACAATCACGCCAGCAAACAGAGATAAAAATTAATGAGTACAAATTTTCCCACAAGTTTAGATAACGCAACAACTATTCCGGTAGAGTCGGCAAGCACGAAGCTATCGGTTAATCACGTTACCGCACACCAAAATATTCAAGATGCTATTGAAGCAATTGAAGCTAAACTTGGTATTGACGGCTCTGCTGTTACAACATCACATGACTACAAACTTTCTACTATTACTGGATCAGATAAGGCAGTTAGCGTTGCCGGTACTCAAACAGTTACAAATAAGAGTTTGGGAAGCGGTACAAAGATAGTTCTCGGATCAGATGCAACCGGTGATATTTATTACCGACACTCTGATGGTACGTTAAAGCGTCTTGGCATCGGATCAAACGGAGATCAACTCGTTGTTTCTTCTGGTGTTCCAATTTGGCAAGCACCGGCAGTTACTTCAAACGCCTCAACAACAGTTGCAGGTGTTGTTGAACTTGCAACACTCGCAGAACTTCTTGCACGAACAACAACCGGTGGTACAGGAGCTAAACTTGCTATTACTCCGGACATTATCACTACGATTCAGACTTACGACTATGTAGCAGATACAGGTTCTTCTACTGCATACGCAATTGCACCAACTCCAGCGATTACCGCATACGTTACTGGACAAAGATTTTCATTCAAAGCTGGAAATACAAACACCTCAACAACTCCAACGATCAATGTTTCAACTATTGGTGCAAAGACTATTATAAATCCAGACGGTACACCTTTATATATTGGACAAATTGTTGCAAACGGAATCTATGAAGTAGAGTATGACGGCACAAACATGCACTTGGTTTCTGCAAGTAATGAAGACTACAACTCTATTCCTAACACTTCCGGACATGCACAGACATATCAAACATTTGTTGTATACCCACATGACGGCATTGCAGGTTGGACTCTCTCAACAACTACAAAATCAATTGGAGCAAACGGTGTAAGTTTGACTGCAAACGCTGTCAACTATGCTAAAGGTGCAATTGCAAAAATTGCAGATGCAGGTGCAGGACTTAATGCTTTTACTGGAATGAAGATGTCTTACTGCTTTAGAAATCAGGTTATATCAGCAGGTACAAGTCCATTTGACGGTTCAGATATTTGGTACTTCCACGGAATCTCAACCAGCACAACAATTAGCTCAAACGGTGATGTAACTGGAAATACTCGCAGACTTGGATTCGCACACTACAACGGACGAATTTATACTGTTACCGCAGATGGTTCAGCAGTTACCGCAAACAATATTCAAGCCGACAGTGCGGCGTACCGATCATTTATGATTGATTGGACTGCTTCTTCTGTTAAGTTTTATATCAACGGAGTCTTAGTGGCAACACACACAACCAATATTTCAAGCGATGGTACAGCACACTTCTATCTCTTTGGCGGACAAGATAATGCCTCTACCGGTGCTGGTATATTAATTTCTCCAATAACTATCTCAACACTATACGCATAACATGAGTACAGAAGTAATTGTAAAAAAATTTGATGGTGGTATAGCAGAAGATGTGCGAACCACAGCACAAGACCAAGCGGAAACGATGGGTAATTTTGATATTTCTTCTAATCCTCATCTTCTTTCTCCGTATCTCGATTCAGTATCAGAAACAGTTACAGGGCAAACGATTACAGACTACCAACTAAGCGGAATCGCCTATGCCCGATCTTCTGGTAATAACTACATTGTGGCACTTGGAAATCTAAGTTCTGTTTCAGCTAATCCAACATTTTTCTATAAAACAACCATCAGTGCAGGATTTACAATCGGTGGAAACGGTACTGGAAATGTTATGGATGGCTCTTTGGTAGTTTACAAGAATGAAGCATACGCACTTGGATTCTCTGGTTCTACATGGACTCTCTGGAAATGGACTGCACCAAACACAGCAACTTCAATTGGTACAATTTCATACTCATTTACTGGATCAGTTATCGTTCCACGTCCATTCGTGCATCCGGAAGATAATGTTCTTTACATAATCATCGGGAATACTATATCAACGTATGATGGTTCAAGTCTTACGACATATTCATCAATTCTTCCAACTGGATTCATTGGAACTTCACTAACAAACTACGGAGCTTACCTTGCGATTGGTTGTCAGGCAATAATTACTCCAGATACGACACGTGCATACCTTTGGGGGCGTGATGGAACAATTAACACACTACAAGGAATCGTTGACTTTGGAGAAGGAAATCTTATTGCAGTTGAAAATATAGGAAATGTTCTTTGTGGACTTACTATTTCAGGCAATAGTGTATCAAGCTCAATTCGAAGTAGACTTGAACTTAAAACATACTCTGGTGGTGCTGTAGAAACAGTAAAGTCAGTAGAACTCTCAACTTCAATTGGTGGAACATATAAAAAAGCACGATACCGAGACAAGTGTTACTTTGGTCTTTCATCAGATGATTCAGTTTGGGTATTTGGAAAAAACAAAGAAGGTAGATGGTTTCTTGGTAAAGACAGATTTATCTTAAATGGAAGTACAATTGGTACTTCAATCATAGGAATACAGTTTCTAGACGACTACATGTATATCGGGTTTGCTTCTGTATCACAATCAGGACAATTCAGACGAACAGATACCGGTTATACCTCGACAAGCTATTACCGAACAACGACTAATCCAAACATGACTGATCTAGACCGAGAGAAGAAGAAACAACTTGTGAATGTCGCAGTTGCTTATACTGGTGGATCAGGAGCAGGTACAGTTGCATTGAAATATAACCCAGACAGCACAGGACTTGTTAGCATAATTTCACAAGCAACAACAGCAAACGAAGAAAACGTGATTGAAGCTACAAAAGAAGCAGATGAAGACCCATTCAACGAAGCATGGGAATACAAGTTTCAAGTTGAGACTACTGGTGGAGTAAAGATCAAAGAAATCAGATATAAGTACGACAAACTACAGACACAAAACTAATATGACACCAGAAGAACGAACATTACTATACACGGTAGCAGACAAACTAGATAAATTTCTGGATATTTATTATCGTACCAATTTTATTGATAAGGTCGTTTATCAAAAACCCGTTTATTTTAAGGATAAAATCTACTACGACAACGCAATCATCTCGACAGGATCAAACACCGGAACACGTTTCGGTAATTCTGCAACAGAGAAGGTTGGTTTCTATGGAGTAACGCCAGTTGTTCAAGCTGGAGCGATTTCTGCACCTTCCGGTGGCACGACAATTGACTCACAAGCACGAACAGCGATCAGTTCTGTCATTACAGCGTTGCACAATATAGGAATTATCGGCTAAGATTTTTGTTCACATGGTATAATTATGTAATAAATTGACTTTTCTATGGCATTGACGATTAATACAAAGGATTTAACACAGACTGATCCCCTACAAACAGTAAAAAATACAGCAGACGTTACAAATTATCAAGGAATAATTGATAATGCTCTTTCTGGTTTGCCAAAATTACAATCAGATGTAGATGCTAACAACACAAATACTCAATCAAGTCTTAGTCGTCTTGCAGAACTCAATAAAAGTCTTGGTTCTAAGGCATCAGATACAGCACAAGCAAACACAACTTACGGTGTAGACAGTGCTAAAGCAGATTACGACAAATACTCACAGCAATTGAATGATGTTACGGCTATCATTAGTGGTCTTTCACGTGAAGCTAAAGCAATTCCTCTCAAAGTTCAGCAAGCAAACGCCAACACAGGTGCTACAGATGCCGGTGTACTTCCTCAAACAACCGGACAACTACGTGAGAACGCAATTAAAGCACTCACACAGGCTTCTATCGCAGATGTCATTACTGCAAACATAAATAACTCAGTCATTAGATACAACCAAGCAAAAGAAAAGGCTCAACAAGCTATTGATCTTAAATATAAGCCTATTGAGACTGAAATTTCACAGCTTAAAGAGCAACTAGAACTCAATAAAACATACATTACAGACCCAGCAGAAAAGAAACTTCTAGAGGCACAAAACAGAATACTAGACGAAAGAAAGAGAATTTTAGAGGAAAATAAGCAGACTGAAAAGGATATTTCGGCTATCAAACTAGAAGTTGCTAAGAATGGTGGCGATCCGTCAGTTGTTGATGGGGCTACTTCTGTTGGAGATGCAATCAGCAAAGCAGGTTCAGCACTTAGAACACCTAATACAGAGATTGTCAAACTCGGAGATAATCAAGCATATCTTATTGACAAGACTACAGGGAAAATAATCCGATCATTTGGTGGTACACCTACAGATGGTGGCGTTGTAGTCGGTGGAAATGGTAAAGACTACGCAAATATCGTTACTACTATCCTCGGTTCTGGAAAGTTTACGAAAGACCAATCAAACGCAATCAGAAATGCAATCAATAACGGTGAAGACCCATTTACTGTTGTTAAAAATAACGCAAAGAACATCATGGGGCAAACATTGGCTACTGATCTACAAAAGAACGAAGTTGCAAAACAAGCAATGATTGATCTTAACTCTGCACTTAATCAATATTACAACGCAGGTGGAACAACCGGTCTTTTGAAAGGTAAATACGAGAATGTTGTTGCTAATCTTGGAAAAGTGAACGATCCAAAACTCATTACTATTGCGACACAGATTGCAAAAAATCTTCAACTATACCGAAACGCTGTGTCCGGTACTGCTTACTCTATACAAGAAGGTAAGGAGATCAGTAAAGTATTTCCAAATATTACAAAAACACAAGCACTCAACAAAGCAATCGTTGAAGGTAATCTTGCATCATTTGACTCAACCATTGATAACGCTTACCGAACAGTTCTTGGTAGTTCATACGACAAATTGAAGAAGGCACAAGAAAGCAACGCTACTTCTAAGGGTAGCTTATCAGATAGAGATTTTGTTGCACAATCATTTGCACGAACAGGTCAGAAATACGATGAAGTTGTTAACCAAACACCAGCAGGTCAGATTCCAGTTGTTAAAAATGATACAGGTGAGATTGGATATATACCATTTGGTGAGTTTGATCCAGCTCAATATACAAAGTTATAATTATGGCATTTACATCAGCTACACAAGTTAAACAGTCAGGTTTTACCACAGCGTCAGATGTGCTTACTAATAAGTACCAGCAAGAAGAATCTAAAGGTCTTGAAGGTTATTCTGTTGGTCTCGCAAAGAGTATCGTATCTCTTGTAAAAGGTGCTGGTCAGCTTGGAGAGAAAATTGTTAATAATACAGTTGGTAAAATAATGCCGGATGCAAAGATCAATCAATATTCAGATGAGGCAATACAAGCAGATAAAGCAAAAGGAGGTACATTCGGAAAGATTTTTGATGAATCAAATCTAGAAGCTAAAAATAAATCAGAAAAGCTAGGTAAGTTTACTGGTGAGGTTGCACAGTTTATACTTCCACAAACAAGACTGGCAAAGACAGAAAAAGGTCTTACTCTTGCACAAAAGATCGCATCAAGAGCATTAACATCTGGTACTGTAGCGTCAACTCAAAGTGGTGGTGATGCAGGAGATACCGGTGTCGCAATTGGAGCAGAAATAGCAATTCCAGTTGCAGGTAAGTACGTTGTTACTCCGATCAAGAATGTTGTAAGTCGAGTTGTTAAAGGACTCGCTTCCGGACTTTCAGGAGTTGGAACAAATATCGTAGATCAGATTGTTAAAAATCCAGAAAAAGCTAAGATCGCCACAAAAGCCTTACAAGATAAAGGTAATACAGCAATTCTCCAAGAGAACGCAAAAACTATTCTAGACGGTGTTTCAAGAATCAAACAAGAGGCACGAAAAGCCTTTAGTGAAGGTCTTGAACAACTTAAAGAAACAGATATTAACCCAGCTACATTCCGAGAACAGACACAAGCATTTTTAGACAAAATCGGTTCAGTTGGCAACAAAGGTAAGCGACTTCTTGAAAATGTAGAGTTCACTGATCCGGTGAATATTAAAAAGGCTAACACCTTCATTGATAGACTATCTAATATAAAACTGGACGGTAAATCACTTCGCAAACTTGCAGATGATATTGAAAACGCAGTTTACAAAACAGCAACAAGCGATGAACGACTTAGCTTTAATGCTTTCTTGAAAGATTTTTCTGCAACTGTAAAGAACGCAGTTACTAAATCAACAGACAAACTTGGAGAGATTAACGCAAACTTCTCTAGAGATATAAACCTTGCATCAGCAATAGAAAAGATTTTCGGTAAAGTAAAGTTTAAGAATCTTTCAGAGATCAATTCAGTATCACAGAAACTTGAAACACTTTTCTCAAAGAAAGGTCTCACACCACAATACATTGATGACTTTATGACTCGTCTTGGTCTTGATCCTACTGATTTCAAGACAAGTGAAGCAGTCAGACAAATTACAGATAAGACAGCAAATACAAACACGAAAGGCTTAAATATCGGAGAGATTATACAACAAGTTACTTCTGGTATTGTTACTCCAAAAATGGTTAGAGATATTGCAACATCTACCGGCTTTGCAGAACAACAAATTAAAAGTGTATTACAATCAGCAAATCCTTACGTTCGAGAAACATTTGTCAAAGCACTTAAAGATTTGCTAGGAGGAGAATAATATGATTATGGTTTTTGAGTATTTAAAGAAAAATTGGGTTGTACTTGTCTTTATCGTAAGTTTGATTATGTGGTACACAACCACAAATAGTCGTCTTGACGGTCTTGAAGCAAAAGCAGACGAACAATCAGTGTTGATCGAGAAAGTAAACCAACTTCTAACTGAAACAGCAGTTATTAAATCAGTTCAGATACAACAGTCAAAAGACATCGAGTTTATAAAAAGTAGATTACAATAACATGAGTAAGCAGGATCGAGTACAGAAAATTCTAGACATCGCAGTTGAGCTTGAATCCGGAAAGGAAGTGGCATTGGCTAAACATTTTGAGTCAATCCATCACGAAGTAGAGGAACTAAAGCAAGACATTGAAGATTTCAAAGATCAGACTACAGAAGAAGTAGTACAGTCTTTGGACTACCTAAAAACTCAATATCACAAGGGAGATAAAGGTGAAAAAGGTGATAAAGGTAACGATGGCAAGAATTATGTGCTTACCTTCAAGGACAAGATGGAGATTGCATCTTACATCAAAGTTCCAGTTGTTGAAAAAGTAATCGAACGAGTCATAGAGACTAAACCAGTTGAAACAAGACCAGCAGAAGTCGTTTTACGTGAAACAAGAGACGACATCGTAAACAGAATTAACTCTGGATATGATGATGATGTTAAGATTGATGCAAAGCAAATAAGAGGTCTTGAAGAAGTTATCAGAAGTTACGGAGTTGGAAAGACTAATTACGTTCCTTTTGGTTCACATTCTTCTATTATTCAGCTTGTTGCTGGTACTGGAATCACGATTGATAATACAAATCCACAATATCCGATCATTACTGCAAGTGGTTCTGGGCTTTCAGATGGAGATAAGGGTGATATTACTGTTTCTTCTTCTGGTGCAGTTTGGACAATTGATAACGGTGCTGTAACAAATGCAAAAATTACTTCCGTTGCATGGTCTAAAATAACTTCAACACCAACAACTCTTGCTGGGTATAGTATTTCAGATACAAAAGCGAACTTCGATTCTGCTTTGTCAGATGGTAACTTCTTGTACGTTGGAGACGTTACACAATATACAGACGAAATGGCACAGGACGCAATTAACACAATGTTAATTGATACTGATACTATTAATTTTACATACACAGATGGAACACCAGAATTAAAGTTTGACGTTCGTACTCAAATGAGTATAACTTCTGATTCTTCTGGAATTAAACTTTCTGGTGATTTAGCAACTCCGGGAAATTCTAAATACTACGGTACAGATTCAGGCGGTACAAAAGGATGGTTTACACTTCCAGTCGCAGGAACAGTTGACGGTTCTGGTACTTCAAATGAAATAGCTTATTGGGTTGATTCAGATACTCTTGGATCACTTGCAGTTTCTACTTACCCATCTTTGACAGAACTATCTTATGTCAAAGGCGTAACATCAGCGATTCAAACACAACTAAACGCTAAAGCACCTAGTACATCACCAACTTTTGCAACTTCTATTACTGGAAGCTACTTAACTGCATCAACTATTTTGATTGCAGATGGTTCAAAAAATATCATATCAGCAGACACGGCAACGTACCCTTCACTAACAGAGTTTTCTTATGTTAAAGGTGTTACTTCTGCAATCCAGACACAACTTACTGGAAAAGTAAACACAGATCAAACAGTAGGTCAAACAATCGGTGCTACAGGTGCAAGACTTACTAAACTTTGGGCTACTGATATAACAGTTACAAATGCAATATCTGGTTCAGTAACAGGTAATGCCGGAACAGCTACAGCACTACAAAACGCTCGAACAATCGGAGGCGTTTCATTCGATGGTACTGCAAATATTACTGTTGCTTCTGCAACTGGTGGATTTGCAATCTCTGGTGGAAATTTAACCATTGATGCAAGAAACATATCAACAGATACAACTACAGGTACAAAGATTGGTACAGCAACAAACCAGAAAATTGGATTCTTCAACGCTACTCCTATTGTTCAACCAACTGGAGATGTTATAACTGCACTTCAAAACTTGGGACTTGTTGCTTCTGCAACAGTTCTTGCAACAACTATCACTTCAAGAACACTCTGGGGACAAACCTATGATGGTTCTGGAAACGTAACCGGTTCTCTTACATCAGTTGGTGATATTACTGGCGGTGCAAGTAATATGATAATTCAGGCAGGCACAGGAGCTTCCCGAACATTGACTTTAAAGACAACAAATGGTTCTTCTGTAGCTCAAACAAATATCACTCTCAATGCAGATCAAAGTACAACATTCTCTGGTACGCTTGCAATGGGTTCTAATTCCATCACCATGACTGGTTCAATTGCTTCTACCGGTTCACGTGTAACAAAAGGATGGTTTACAGATATTGAATCTACAAACATGCCAACAGTCGGAGGTACAGCAATTTTGACATCTCTTACTGCACCACAGTTCACTACTATAGAACTTGGACATGCTTCTGATACAACAATTTCAAGGGTTTCAGCAGGAAAACTTGCTATCGAAGGAGTAAACATAGTAACAACTTCTTCAACTGATACTCTTACAAACAAGACAATGACATCTTCAACGAATGTGCTTGGAGGTGTAACTATGACACTTGGTTCTGATGCGGATGGTGATATTTACTACCGTTCATCTGGTGTACTTACTCGTCTTGCAAAAGGAACTGCACTTCAACAGCTTCGTATGAACTCTGGTGCTACTGCTCCAGAATGGTTTACTGCTTCTGGTGGAGGTGGTGGATGGGTACTTGTAGACGATGCGGCATTTACCGGAACATCAGCAACAGTAAACGACAATGGGTCAAACCTTTCTGGAAATACTGATGAGATTTATATGCTTATCGTTAATGCTTATGCGTCAGATGGATCGGAAGCCGCATTTCAACTTCGATTCAATAATGATTCATCTAATGTATATCACTTCGTATGTCCTTATGCAGATCAGGCAGGATCATCAGGAACTATGACTGGTGCAGGAGATACCAAGATTAACATTACTCAATCGTACGAAACGATACAGGCACATTTGTTCTTGACAACACGAACGTCTCTCAATAAAACAGTTTCGGGTACATCAATGGGATTTGATACATCGTCAAATACATTCAAGACGTATACAATTGGTGGAGTTTATGAAGATACAAGTACGGCAATAACTTCATTTACACTTGTCTTTACTGCGGCAACAATATCAGGATCGCACTGGTGGCTCTATAAAAAATCTTAAACATGAAAATAACAATACTTAAACACGGTATCACTAACCAGTATACCTTTGATCGAGGTGTCGAAACACTTAAAAAATGGACAAACGCTATTAACTTTCCACTTGAAATAACTATCAAAACCGTAAACTTTCCACTGGAGTTTACGACATACGATAGTCCGGTAGTAGGTAAAGGTACTTGTGTCAAACCAGAATTAATACTCAATCAAGTTGACGGCACAGAAGACGTAGCTTGTTTGGTATTTGGATCAAAGCAAGGTGTCATTTATAACCCAACACAGCATCCGATTAAAAAAGGTAACGCTACACCTATTCAGCTTTCAGAACAATGGTATGGAGTGATTTATCAGGATGTTATGGCTCAATACCTACTTCACGAAATTTGTCATGCAATCTACTTCCTTGTCGGTATGTCAGCAAACGATCAAACACACAATAGATACCAAAATTCAACGTATAACCCTAAGCAAGAGTACGAGTGGTATCAATACCTAATTTCTGGATTAAAACCTCTCTGGGAGGCGTATAAGACTAAAAAAAGCCCTTCTCAACCCCTACCGACGACAACCACAGTCCTTCAAGAAGGATCAACCGGACAAGCAGTAGTAGACCTTCAAAAATTTCTCGTTGAATATGGCTTTCTAGTCATTCCAAAAGGTATAGCTTATGGTACATTCGCTGGTCTCACAAAACAGGCAGTAATGGCGTTTCAGAAAAAGTACAATCTTGTATCAGATGGGATTGTTGGAAGTAAAACATTCGCTAAGATAAACGAGATTAAAAAAAAATCCTCGGTAACTAAGTTCGGTCTCTTGCCACTTGTAGAAAGAAAGGCTTTAGAACTTATAAATCTTTGTGCGTCAAGTGGTACACCGATTAAGATAACCGTAGGCTACCGATCTATAGAGGATCAGAATGAGTTATATGCACAAGGAAGAACCAAGAAAGGCACTATTATCACCAATGCTAAGGGTGGTGATTCGTTCCATAATTATCGTGTTGCTTTTGACGTATATTTTATAAACGAAGGCTACAACGGAAACTGGAAGCAGTTTAGAAAGATCGCAAAAAGTCTTGGTTTTGAGTGGGGTGGAGACTGGACATCGTTTCCAGATAAGCCACACGTCCAGTATACTCTTGGCTATACTCTAAACGATTTCAAGCAAAATAAGGTTGATTTTTCAAGGTTTTTTTAGTTTTCCCCAGATTTGGATTCTAAGTTTGCCGGCATGGTATAATTATTAGGCAACCACCTTAATTAGTATAAGGTTGTAACACAATTCAATAATGCAAACGTTCAAAAGATATTTAATAAGTTCATTACACACATTCCTTACAGGGTTTTTGATAGGTGTAGTACCATTCTTAAATCAGCTTACAGTAGATGATTTGGGTAAAAGTGCTATTCTGGGAACAGTATTAGGAATACTATCGGTGGGGATTCGAGCAGGCATTAAAGCCTTGTACGAGTTCGCAATGAGCAAGTTCGCCTTGAAGTCGTAAACTTCATCCGCCTCTTGAATTAGGGGGAATATGAAAAAAACAATAATTACCTTAATTGTTTTTTCAGTGATTTATTGGGGGTGGGTTTATTTAGATACTCTAATTAGTCCAGACTCTAAATCGTCTGAAAAGCAAGAAGTGGTGGTAGTGGATGACCGAGCCGTTAAGATAGACAACTATTTTAAGGAGCGAAATATGCCACTAGAAGGCTACGGCAAGAAGATGGTGGAAGTTGCCGATGCTAATGGTTTAGATTGGAGACTCCTTCCGGCGATCTCAATAAGAGAATCATCCGGTGGAAAGCAAATGTGTGAGAACAACCCTTTCGGGTGGGGATCATGCAAGATCACTTTTAAGTCTCTTGACGAAGCTATAGAAACGGTGGGTTATAAATTGGCTAATTTGCCAGTCTATAAAGGAAAGACAACCGAACAAAAGCTATACTACTATAACGGTACAGTCATAGCGACTTATCCGGCAGAAGTATTAGCCATAATGACGAAAATAGCCCTTTAAATAAGGGTTTTTTCGTATCTGTGGATAACTCACTTGTAAGGTGTGGGTTGTGGTGTATAATTTGGGTATATGTTTGTCTTAGGACTAATCATAGGGTTCGTTATCGGTCTGGGTGTGGAATTAACTGTTCATACCCCGTGGAAAAAGAACCAATAAACTGTGTATTGACTGGAGTAGATTAAAATGCTATCTTATAGTTGATAGCACATTTTTCACATATTAAAATTAGGCAATGAAAAATACAGTAATGAAACAAGAATGTCAACATTGCCACCATAAAACACTTACTATAACCACCGAAATTAAAGAGAACTACAAGATTGTCTACACAAAATGTAGTCATTGCCAAAGAGTGAGTTACGATCTAAAAGAGTTGAGAGAAATAGGCAAGCCGGAATCATTGGACTCCGGCTTTTGTTTTTCATTCTACAACCCAAGCGGTTGCAAGGAAATTGAATCTAGTTCTTCATATCGGTTGGAATTTTCTTCCATCTTCATAGGTAGCCATTCAGCGTTAATAACATTGAGATTATGTAGATTGTAAAGAAACCTGCAAATGCTATAGCTAACCAATGCCTTTTGAAAAACCGTGCAATCCTTTTGCGAAAGAGAACAACTAAAGTTGTTGTTACAATCATAGTTACCTCCTTTTTCTTTTTTAAAGATTATTTTTTCTCACGGATAGGCTTCTTCGGTGGAAGTCGCCTCTTATTCTTTGCCATATAGGTATGATTTATTTCTTAATTATACCATGCGGAAAAACTAGACTTTGATATTTACTTTCGCCAAGTTAACTTCCATATCATCGAAACATATATCCATATTAAAATTACCGTCTTTAGGAATAATACTAACCATTCCCCATAAACCTAGTCTCCTAGCCCACAATTCCGCATAGTCAATACCACCACCAGACCAAACGTAAATATCACAACCGAGATCGTAAAGGTTATGTAATATCTGTAGCACCTTGAAATTAGGTATGGTGTCTCCATGTGCAGACGTTGTTATTAATGTTTCATCTACATCAAATGCGATTCTCATTTCTTTTTACTATAACTTGGAAATCCCCAAGAACTACACCAGATTTAGAAAATCCATCTACGTTGAGAGTCATTTTTTCTGCGTCTGTGTCAAGCATCTTAATAATAAGATATTTAGCACACATCATTAATTTATCGTAGTCCTCCATTATTTTATACTCTTATATTCTTCTAATAAATTGGTAAGAAATATCCACGATTCAACACCACCCATCGGTTTTTGTTTTGCAAGATTGATTTCCCTCTCTAAATCTTCAAAACTATTTCCTTCTGCTTCCCACCGTTTTATAAAATACGCTCCTTGTCCACCGTGATTGATATTGCAGTTGTAGCATTGCGGTCTAAGAATCGCCAAATCATACTTATATTTCAATGGTAAACTGGCTTTTGAGATCATGTGTCCGGTGTGTAGATTCGAACCTTCTAAACCAGAACGTCCACACGTATAACAAGTATTGGGGTAACGTAACCTAATTATTCTTTTACATTCTTCCCAGACTTTTTTGTTAAGCTGTGCTGTCGTTAGCTTCTTTACTTTTTTCTGTACAACCATTCTTCACCTCTTTCTTCTGGACTTGTAAAACTTCGTGTAGCTTTTTATAAAGCATATCTGCTTCCTGTATAGTTAAAGTAAGATGTTGACTATACGAACTCACTCCACCACCAATTGCATTGTAGTAGTGGAAATGTATTTCGTAATCGTCTTTAACTAGCTCTCCGTTAGAATATACCTGATGTCTATTTATTTCTATATCTTTTAGTTTGACAAATTTTTCCATACTTATCTCGCTATCTTTTCTCCTTGACTCCAAGCACCACAATCTTTACATTGATACCTCTGTGCAATCATTGTTCTACCAACAATAGCCAATCCTCTCTTTTGATTATGAATTGAACCACAGTTAGGACAGTTGTGAGTTGTACCATTGTATAAGTTAAGATTCGGATGAGTTTTCATGTAAGGCAACATCTCGTTATACACCTTCTCTAGAAGAATCACATCATTCACGTTGTACTTCTTCATCTTCGCCCAAGATTTTTTATCTTTGGCTTCACATCCCAACCATAATTCAAACCCTCCGGTATTGATCTTGCGACCAATATTAAAGTAATCTCCAAGATCATCTAACTTGTTGCTATCAAACTTGAAATACTTTTTAGCTTCCAATTTAGTATCAACATATTTAGATGGACTCGGTGGTCTCAATTTGTGCTTAATAAATCGAGCGTTTGTTTTCTTTATATCGAAGTCGTTACCATTGTGTGCAACAATAATATCCGCTTCGTCAAACAACTTCCAAAGAGATTCAACTAACTCCTTGTCGTTATACTGATCTTTTTTGTACATCGGGAAGTCTGGTAATGCTTTCACATAAGTTTGCTTTTCCCCTAACCATTTGTAGGCAAAGGACATCATGTACCAATGTCGCTTAACCGCTATCACATCTTGTTCGTACTTTCCCCAGACATACGCTAGGTTCGCCATAGTTTCTATGTCATAAAGTAGAATCTTCGGTTTGTTTTTCATTCTGTTTGTAGATAACAAATTCCTGCAAGGGAAACTCCTCGCCTTCCATTATCTCGTTTATTAATAGATACGCCTCCGCTAAGTAAAATAAATCGTCAGTTAAATTAAAGTCGTTTATTCGTTTTCGTAATCTTCTTTTTAGTTGTTTGTACGCCATTCATCCGTGTCTTGTATTCTGTATGCCAAATGTATGAAAAAATATTCCACACACAAGCTATCCCATGATCTTCGTCATCTTTACCGGCAGAAAAAGCAACGAAGTGTCGCCAAGCTGATTCTTTAAATCTGTTAATCTCTTTTTCACTGGTCGCTTTACGCCAGTTGTTGTCGTCATATTTCTTCGCACCTCTTTCATAGAGTTCTGCGAGTCTTGTTAAAGGTTCGAAGGGGATCAAATCAAATCGTGGTTTACCGTCATTCACATCTCTTTGGAAACCAGAATCAAATTTAACCCTCTTACCTGAATCTTTTGTTTTATATTTAGTTTTCATCTTATCAACCACTTCACTAAATCAATGAGTGGAAATATTGGTAGAAGGATGGACAATAGCCCCCACCAAAAACCCCAAACAATGAAAGTGTACACTATGGCAAATAGCCAAAATATTTCTTTCATGCTGTAATTATACCACGGCACTTTTTTAACTTCGTTTTTCTGTGGATAACTTGTAGCACTAGAGAGAGTCGAACTCTCAAAATCTTGTTTCTAAAACAAGCACGTATTCCAGTTCCGTCATAGTGCCATTGTGGGAATTTAGAGACTCGAACTCTAGCCGACTCGTCCACAGTGAGTTGTGCTACCATTACACCAAAATCCCCATTGCTAGCAGACTAGGGATCGAACCTAGAATCTCTTGGTTCAAAGCCAAGCGTGTTACCTTTCCACCATCTGCTAATAATTCAGAGTATTAGGAATTGAACCTAACCTGCGTGAATCCAAATCACGCCGACTTCCGTAATCTTTTACTCTGGCACACCGAGCAAGAATCGAACTTGCGACTTTCGTTTTGGAGACGAAAATTTTACCACTAAACTATCAGTGAATGTGTGCGTAGTGATAGAGTCGAACTATCGGAACCCAATGGGAAACGGTTTTACAGACCGCCCTCGCCCCCTACGAGAATAACTACGCAATTTGCGAACAAGAAAATGATTCAAAGACAAACAAAAACCTGTTCGCATTGTGGAGCTAATGAGAATTGAACTCATGTGTTCCGGATTCCACTTTGGTTTTATCCGGAATCGAAACCTTCTAACCCCATATAATTATACCACAGATTAATTCTTCAACGCCCAGAAAAGCCATTTATTAAAGCTCTCTTTACGATTTTTTTTATCTTTTGCAATTGAGATCAAGTAGTAAAGATGATCTGTTGGTATATGTCCTAACCAAAAAGACGCAAAAGAAGCCGGTGTAATCTCTGGATAATACTCACCGCTTGTTTTTTTCCACTTTTGAATATTCTCTGGTGATGGTTTTAATTTATTTCTAAACAACCATTTTGCGTATGCTTGACGATCAAGGATGTATTTGTCGTCTTTGTAAAATTGATGCAGTTCTTCCATCAATTTGTTTCTGGAGCTACGGTATTTCTTCACCGGAGCTTCATATTTCATCCTCTCGATTGCATCCCCCAACGAGAGAAAAGTTGTGGACATGGTGTTATTATACCATTTCGTGTTTTTTAGCTTGTAAAAGTTGGGGAAAACTTACGGTTATCCACAGAAAAATGTCTCGTTTTTAGTGGCATGGTATAATAGTGAAATTGCTGGGGGATTTAAGTGGGGCAATATAAAAATAAACCACTAACCGTTACTCGAAACCGATTCTCGAAAATAAAAAAGAGTTAAAACACGGTTTTGCAGTTTCGTTTCTACTTTGCTTTTTATATCTAAGCAGGGTAGGGGGACTGTATCAAAACCTCAAACTCAAAATAAAAAATGATCTTAGAACTAAGAGATGTAATAGGGAAGAATTTAAGTGAAATGGATTCTAAGAAGTTTTCAGAATTAGTAATTTCTTATTTAAAAAAA
>ERZ869907.99-NODE-99-length-38538-cov-6.580022_pt1 | contig 38538 bp, 70 predicted proteins | sample MGYA00579309_ERZ869907 | MGnify/ENA primary metagenome ERZ869907 (study PRJEB32216, sample SAMN09231814) | wastewater metagenome | place: USA: Maryland | collected 2016-07-30 | study: EMG produced TPA metagenomics assembly of the PRJNA472060 data set (Reclaimed water... | reverse complement strand
CCTCTTTTCAACATCTAATCCCAAAAACGGGAGGCAACATGGCTCGACGCCAACGCATTGACAGCGCCGATCAGGCCGTGCGGATTGCGCAGCAGTCGGGCAGGCCTATTGCACCCCCGTCGCATGTGCCGCTGGAAGAAGTTGACTGGCCATATTGGGAAAGCGTGGTTGCCGAGTTTGCCCGCGCCGAGTGGACCGAACACCAGCTTGAAATTGCCGCGATGTTGGCACGAACTATGGCTAACCTCGAACAAGAACAGCGGTCACTCCGCGCTGAAGGCTTCACATCGGAAAGTCAGCGCGGAACACCGGTAATCAACCCGCGCGTCATGGCCTGCAAATCTTTGTCTGGTGACATTCTTGCTTTCCGCCGTTCGCTCGCCCTTCACGCGCGCGGGCGCAATAGCGGCGACAACCGATCCGCAGCCACGCGCCGCGATGGAGCGAAGGCGCGGGAGGTTGACCACGATGATGAGTTGTTCGCCATTCCCAATTAGTTTGCATAAAACCAATATGCCTCTATAAAGGCGCATGCCATCTGGAATTGACGCAAAAACAGGAAAAAGTCCGCGATTTAAGGATCGGAGCGGGCAACGCAGCGGCAAACTGACATTCATTCGCCCACTGGGTGAAAACAAGCATCGTCATATCGTTTGGGAAGCGATTTGCGACTGCGGCTCCATGACCCTGACAAGTTCACCTCACAAAACAAAATCATGTGGGTGTTTGCAGCGAGAGGTAATGGCGAAAATTCAGCGCGCCAAGGCTCTCGACCCAGATGTTAAAAGACGTAGTGTTTTAGCAAACAGATCGCGTCAAAGGGCAAAGCGCAAGAGCGATCCGGTTAAGGCGATGCAGGCAAGATTGAGTAGACTTCACCGTCATGCTCTTTCGCAAGTTGGAGCGATAAAGCAATCGCCTACCTTTGAAGAGTTGGGCTATACGCCAGAACATTTTGCGCAGCATATTGAACGCCAATTTCTCAAAGGAATGGGATGGCACAATATGTCCGATTGGCAGATTGACCATATTATTCCGGTTTCGACCGCAAGGAGCGTTGAAGATGTTGTCAAGCTTAATCAGCTCGCAAATCTGAGGCCAATGTGGGCGCGCGAAAACAACCAAAAAAAGGCAAAGATACAAACCCTCCTATAGGGCTTTCTCGCGCTGAACGTGTAATTGAGTTTATTCACCGCTACGTTAAGGTCCCCGAAGGGAAACTGGTAGGCAGGCCGATGCGGCTGGATGATTTCCAAAAGGACTTCATCCGCAGGGTTTACGATAACGAGGTAGTGACGCGCCGAGCGATCTTGTCGATTGCGCGCAAGAACGGAAAGTCGGGCCTGATTGCTGCGCTGGTATTGGCGCATATTGTCGGGCCTGAAGCCAAATTGAACAGCCAGGTAGTTTCCGGCGCGCGGTCACGCGATCAGGCTGCGCTTGTTTTCAAGCTGGCGTCAAAGATGGTGAGGTTAAGCCGCGAACTTTCCGCGCGAGTGCATATCGTGCCATCATCGAAAACGCTGATCGGCAAAGTGATGAACGCCGAATATCGGGCGCTATCGGCAGACGGTGACAAAAACCACGGCCTAAGTCCGGCGCTGGTCATATTTGACGAACTTGGACAGGTGCGCGGCCCAAAAGACGCCTTTGTCGAGGCGCTGGAAACGGCACAGGGCGCCTATGACGATGGCTTGCAGTTGGTGATTTCAACGCAAGCGCCAACCGACGCTGATTTGCTTTCGATCTGGATTGACGACGCGATACGATCTGAAGATCCGCATATGGTCTGCATGGTCTATGCGGCCGACGAAGACGCCAATCTTGACGACGAAGAACAATGGATAAAGGCCAACCCGGCAATCAATAGTTTCCGCTCGCGCGCCGAACTGGAGCAATCGGCGGCAAAGGCAAAGCGGATGCCTGCCTTTGAAACAAGTTTTCGCAACCTCTATCTAAACCAGCGCGTCAACATGGTTTCGGCTTTTGTGTCGCCTGCGGTCTGGAAGGCTGGGAACCGCGAACCGATGCCTTTTGTCGGGCCGGTCTATGGCGGGCTTGACCTTTCGGCAACGACCGACCTGACCGCGCTAGTGCTGACATGCCGGATGGATGACGAACTGCATGTGCAGGCCTATTTCTGGATGCCTGCCGACATGGTTGCCGATGCTGCAAACCGCGATAGCGCGCCATATGATGTTTGGGTTGACCAAGGCCTGATCCGCACGACGCCGGGCAAGGTTATAGACTATGACTTTGTTGCGCGGGATATTGGCGAGATTTGCGCCGATCTGGACATCGCAAAGATCGCCTTCGACCGTTGGCGCATGGACAGGATGAACGGCGCGCTTGAGCGTCAAGGTGTTGTTCTGCCGCTAGAGCCGTTTGGGCAAGGTTATGTGAGCATGTCGCCAGCGCTTGATGCATTGGAAGCCGACTTGCTGACCGAAAAGGTTAGGCATGGCGGGCATCCGGTGCTGGCGATGTGCGCGGCGAACGCGATTGTGAAGCCCGATCCGGCAGGCAATCGCAAATTGGACAAGTCGAAGAAAACGGGACGCATTGACGGCATGGTTGCCTTGGCAATGGCTGAAGGCGTCGAACTAGGAGCGGTTGAGGCCGCGCCATCCTATCAAATTATGGTGGTCTAAAACTAGGGATTTTGCTAGAAAATCAACGGCTCGACGGGTGCTGTAACACCGCGCCGAGCCTAACCAAAAAGAGCGAATGGAGCGCCCTAATGGCTGAATCTGGCATCTACGAAATTGTAAACCTCGTCAACGGCAAGCGTTACGTTGGCAGCGCGGTGAATTTGCAGGTCAGGTGGCGGCAGCACCGGCGACTATTGCGCCTCGATGCGCATTACAGCAAGCACTTGCAAAGGGCATGGAATAATCACGGCGAAGACGGTTTCGAGTTTAGGGTGATTTGTGCGGTTGACCGCGAGCGGTTAATCGAAGCGGAGCAAGCCGAAATAGATCGGCAATGGCCTGAATATAATAATTGCCCAACCGCCGGTTCATCATTGGGCCGCAAACTTTCGCAGGAAACACGCGCAAAGATTGGTGCAAGCAAGGCTGGCAAAAAATTACCGCCGAGAACTGAAGAATATCGCAAAAAAATATCGGAATTGATGAAGGCGAGGCCGATAAATTTAGAGCGTAATGCCAAAATGGCAGCGACTAAACGCGGCTCAAAGTTGGCGGAGCCTCATAAGGCTAAGATCGCTGAAGGCTTGCAGAGGTCTTGGGACAATGGATTTCGCACGCGAGAAAAGTCGCCGGAATGGCGCGAGAAAATAGCCGCATCATTGCGCGGCAAGAAATTAACACCGGAACATCGCGCCGCCGTGTCGGCAGCTATGAAAGGCAAGAAGCGCGGTCCCTATAAGAAAAGGGCGGCTGCTTCCGACTAGGAGCATCCTAAATGGCAGACCTAATCAAGAAGGCAATCGCTTCCGAAGCGGGTGCCGACCCTCTTGTATATGTGATGAGCGACGAAACCGTTGATCGCGTCGGTGATGTGATCGAGGTCAAGGGCTGGAAGCTAAATAACTTCCTTAAAAACCCCGTCGCGCTTTTTGGACACGACCATAAATTCATTATCGGCCATTGGAGCGATGTAAAAGTCGCCAGCGGCAAACTGGTGGGCAAGCTAAATTTGCTGCCCAAAGGCATTTCTGATCGTCTCGATGAAGTCATCGCTGCGGTTGAGGCAGGCATCCTTCGGGCTGTCAGTGTCGGCTTTGCGCCTGATTACGAAGCAGTCGAACGCATGGAAGGCGGTGGCTATCGTTTCAAGGCGGCGGAACTCATGGAATGCTCGTTGGTTTCTGTCCCTGCAAACCCGAATGCGCTGCAACTGGCCAAGTCGCTGAACCTTTCCGACGATACGCAATCAATCATTTTTGACCGCGCCGCTTTGCACGCAGGCATTCCCGATCCCGAAATTCCCGCCGATGATACGCCTGCCGCGTCTGGCAAGAAAGGCCGTGTCGTCCGGCTGGATGCACCCGCCCGCGATGGGGCGAAACCCTTTGTCATCCGCGAAATCAAGCGCTGACACCATCCACGCGGGCATTCGTGCCCATTTTCAATAAAGGAAACTGACATGGCAACCATTGCCGAGCAGATCCGTGCGTTCGAAGAAAAGCGCGCTGCGCTTGTTGCTGCGAACGAAGCGATCATCACCAAATCCGCCGAAGACGGCACCACTCTTGACGAAGAACAGGAAGAACAGTTCGACGGCAATCAGGCTGACATCGACGCAATCGACAAGCACCTGAAGCGCCTTCGTCTCGCTGAAAAGACCATGAAAGAAAAGGCGGTGCCTGCCGTTGGCGGCAATGCTGACGACGCCATCGTTTCGCGCGGTGGTGAGCGCATTGTGGTCAAGGCGCAACCGAAGCTGAAGCCGGGCATGGAATTTGCTCGTCTCGCGAAGGTTCGCGCTGTTCAGCGCATGGAGCCTTACCAGTCACCGCTGGATATTGCCGCAAAGATGTATGGCGAAAACAGCAATGTTTATGGCCACATCAAGGCCACCGTGGCGGCAGGCACCAGCGTCACCGGCAACTGGGCTGCGGCACTGGTTGGCGACGAAAGCGATGCATTCGCGGACTTTGCCGAATATCTGCGCCCGCGCACCATTCTTGGCCGATTTGGCATGGAAGGCATGCCGTCGCTTCGCAATGTCCCGTTCCGTCAGCGTTTGATCTCGCAGACGGGCGCTGGTGCGGCCTACTGGACTGGCGAGGGCAAGCCGAAAGGTTTGACCGCGTTTGACTTCAGCAGCCGGACGCTTGAACCGCTGAAGGCCGCGACCATTGCTGTCCTTTCGATGGAAAACGTGCGTGACAGTTCGCCTTCTTCGGATGCGATTGTTCGTGACCAGCTTGTTGCTGCTTTGGCGGCGCGTCTGGACACAGACTTCATTGATCCGACCAAGACGGCATCGAACGGCGTTTCGCCTGCGTCGATCACTAACGGCGCGCAGGCTATTGCAGCCACCACCTATACCGATGCGGACGATGTGCGCCTCGATATTCGCTCGGTGATGCAATATTTCATCAACGCGAACAACCCGCCTGCAACCGGCGTTTGGATCATGTCGCAAGGCAATGCTCTGGCGCTGTCGCTCATCACCAACGGCCTCGGTCAACCGGAGTTTCCGGGAGTTGGCATCAATGGCGGCACTTTTGCTGGCCTGCCGGTCATCACCTCGGAGTATGTCGGAACCTATGTCGTTCTTGTGAACGCGAGCGACATTTATCTGGCCGACGAAGGCGGGATCGAAGTCGATATGTCAACCGAAGCATCGCTCGAAATGCTGGATGGTGGTTTCACGCAAAACCAGCCAACCGGCGCGAGCCTTGTTTCGCTCTGGCAAAATAACCTGGTTGGTCTGCGCGCTGAACGCACGATCAACTGGTCACGCCGCCGCACCAGCGCCGTGACCTATCTCACCAACGTCGCATGGGGCGGCGCTGTCAATTCGTCGTAATCGTCACGCGACACAGTGGCGGGGGCAAAGGCCTCCGCCACACCTTGCCTTTGCCGTGAACATATAAAGGTTTCTTTATGTCCATCAAAATGATTGCGGTGAAGCCGCTCAAATATCGCACCCGCATGATTGAGCCGGGCAAGCATTTCCGCGTCAAGAATGCACAGGAAGCCCGCGTTCTGGTCTATCTGAAGAAGGCCGAGCGCAACGACAATCCGAATGTCAAAGTCGCTCTTGATGATGCGCGCGCCGTTGTAGGTATGCCGCCGCTTTCCAAGGACAGCGACAATATCAAGATTTGGCGCGACAAATATGAAGCGCAGTTTGGCAAGCGGCCTTTCAACGGCTGGTCGATCGAACAACTGAAAGAGAAGTTGGCGTGAAGTCACTCGCCTATCGCAACAACGAAGCCGCAATTCTTGCTGGCAATCCGCCAGAAAAATACACTCGCCTATTGCCATACATCACTGGCAACAAAATTGTCGAAGCCGGATCTGCCGAAGGCGTTCTTGCCTGTCTGTTGGCCAAAGGCGGCGCGTCGGTCACGGCTATTGAAGGCAATGCCGAGCGTCACGCGCAGGCCATCAAATTGGCGCAAGCATGGGGCGTCGGGCCAGTGACGTTCATCAACGGCCATCTGCAAGACAATTTCGCCGCGCTGGATGGTCAAGACACATTCGTTGCGGTCCGCATGGTCTATTATCTGCGCGACCAGATTGACGATGTTTTTACCGAGATAGCCAAGCGCGTTCTGACCGTTGTGCTGTGCGGCAACAAGGGCCGCGCAAAAGCCTATCATGCAGGAAACCCGCACCCGCCGCTCGGTGAGTTCAACTATTACGCTTCGGCTGAAGGCATGACGGATTTGCTGACGCGGCACGGCTATCAGATCGTGCAGACGGTCACTGACGGTGACGCAATCGTGGTGGGCAAGCGTGGATGAGGTCATATGGCTTGATCCGCTTTCAATCCGATACAAGATCGCGCCAAAACTGGACGGCATAAGGGCTGGCGATTGGGATATTGAACGCCGCCACGAGTTTGCAGAAACGGTCAAGGCGCAGTCGATCAGGCTGCATTTTGTCGATGGCGCAGACTGGCGCGAAACTGAACTGTTCAGCCGGGTATATGCAAAGAGGCTCAAAGACGAAGGGCGCGTTGGCCAGTGGCGCACGCTTGACGATTTAGCACGCGAATATGTGCGCCGTTACGATGGGTTGTTTCTGCGCCTGAAGCGGGACGGGTTTAAGACTGACGATGGCAATGGCCGCAACTATCCGCTGCCGTCGCTGCTTATCGGTCGCGATGGTGAGGTTTTCATAGGCAACCAGGGAAATCACCGCCTTGCAATGGCGCAAATCCTGCGTCTCGACAAAATAGCTGGAAAGATAACATGCAGACACCAAAGCTGGACACCGTGACCGGCCTTCCTCCCATTCCTGCAATGACAACGCAGGCGGAACGGGAGTGCTATTATCGCCTTGCCGCTGAAGCCGCTGGCAACGGGGCTGTAATCGAATTTGGCGCATGGCTGGGCGCGTCCACCGCTTATATCGCGGCAGCAATGCGTGACACTGGCAATGGCCAGAAAGCGCATGTTTACGACAAGTTTCAGTCCAAAAAAGGCCATATTGCCAAGGTGCGCAAATTCTACGCGGCGAACGGCATCAATGAAGCCGACATGCCTATCGGTGACGCGTTCGACCGCTTCAAGCAGAACATGGGAGACTTGTTCCAGCATATCACGCCGCACCAAGGCGAAATCGCCCATGTGAAATGGGGCAAAGAGCCGATTGCGCTGATCGTGAACGATGCGCCGAAGCGGGTTGATGCCATTTCGGCGGTGTTGACCAACTTCCGCGAAGGCATCCGAGAAGGCACGATGATGGCATGGCAGGACTTTTGCCATTTCCCAAGCTACGAAATACCGGCAAGTCTTTACCGGCTGCGTGACAACTTCGAGTTTACCGAAAGCGTCGTGCCGGGAACGACGCTGGTTTTCCGAGTTAAGAAGGTCTGGAAGCCGCAGGACGTATCAAGGCTGGCTTTGGCGCTTAATAGCTGGTCGGTTGCCGAGATTGCCGCCGCATGGGCCTATTGGGCCGACTATGTGCCGGAAGAAAAGCAGGCACTATTCCGCTGCGGTCAAGCCATGTTTCTGTCGGACATTGGACAGTCTGCCGAAGCGGTGAAGGTTCTCGACGCGGTTCTGGCTGAAGGTCACAAGGATTGCATGGTGAAGTGGGATTATCTGCGCACCTCTCGGCCTGATTTTTTCATTCGCTATCGCCCGCTGTTTGACTGCTTTGCGCGGCACGAAAAACTTGCAGCATGAATATCAAGCCGCCCGTATCACGACGCTTTGCATGGCATGTCGCGCAGATATGGGCCGCAATCACCGCATTGCAGGAAGGTGGCGTTGGCGGTGCTGGAACGCAAAGCCCAAAGGGCGACAAAGGCGATCCGGGTGATACAGGGGCGCAAGGTCCGGCAGGGCCGCAGGGTGAACGAGGCGCGGCTGGTGATGTAGGGCCGCAAGGTCCGCAGGGCATACAAGGCATTCAGGGGCCGGAAGGCCCGCAAGGCCCAATGGGGCCACAGGGCGAAACTGGACCGGCAGGCGCACAGGGTCCGAAAGGTGACAAGGGCGATGCTGGCGATCAAGGGCCGACTGGTCCCGCTGGTGCAACCGGCGCACAGGGCGCGACGGGGCCGCAAGGTCCGGCAGGGCCGACCGGCGCAACAGGATTGCAGGGATCGAAGGGCGACACAGGCGCATCAGGCACAAGCTATGGCATTCTGGCGTTCCATGCCGATGCAGGCGCAAACGTGACATTGACCAACCAAGCGAACGCTGAACAGTTTTTGGGCAACAGCGCCCGCAACGACATATATTTTGACGCCACCGCCTTTACCGATGTTCGTCTCTGCGCAACGATTGTGACTGCGAGCGCGTCGGTGAACAGCCCCCGTATTTATCCGCAATATTGGAACGACTCGGCATGGACCACCATCGGCACAGGCCTTGTCGCAGACAATGACGCGATTTCACTGGCAACGCCGACCGGCGCAAAACGCACCGACTGGCTTGCACTTCCCGCAGGCGCAAAAGGCGATGTGCGGTTTCGTATAGCCATGCACGGCGGCGATGCCGCTGCCGATCCGGCGCTTGGGCCGGTGATGTTGCAATTTAGATAGGCAGCGCAATGATAAACGTCCTTTGTTGGTATTGGCGTCAGCCCGGGGGGCGCGCTGAATATCTGCCCGAGCATGTCAACAAATGGGCGCGGATGGTGCGCGCCAATCTGTCCATGCCGCACCGCATTTCTTGCGTGACGCATACGCCTGAAGGCATTGACAGTTCGATCAACATCATTGAGCCGCCAACCGACTTTGAAGACGTCCGCATTCCGACATGGAACGACAAAAAGCCGCAATGCCTGCGCCGGTTGGCAATGTTCGCGCCGGATGCGGCAAAGACCTTTGGCAATCGCTTTGTCTGCATGGACTTGGACACGGTTATTGCGGGACCACTCGACCCGCTTTTTGACATTCCTGAAGACTTCGCAATGATGGAAGGCACCGCGCCAAAGGTTCGGCCTTACAACGGTTCGATGATGCTGATGACGGCGGGTGCGCGTTCACAGGTTTATACCGAGTTCACGCCGGAGCGCGCTGTGCTGGCTGGCAAGCATTTTCTCGGCAGCGATCAGGCATGGATTGCCTTTTCTTTGGGATGGGGTGAGCGCGTATGGAATGAACGCGACGGGGCAATCTGGTTTTCGCCGCGCTATTCGATGCAGGTTCCCAAGTGCCGCGTGATGTTTTTTCCGGGCAATATCAAGCCGTGGCAAGTCAACGGAAGCCGCCCGCTGGATCGCTGGGTGCGTGAACGATACGGGCATAAAGTGATGGAGGCGGCATGAAGCTATTCGGCTTTGAAATTACCCGCGCCGAAAAGGCAGCGCCGCAGTCAATCGACACGCGCGGCGGCTGGTATCCTTTGGTGCGCGAACCTTATGGCGGCGCATGGCAGCGCAATGTGTCAATCGACCAGAACAGCGTTCTTGCCTATGATGCGCTCTTTGCCTGCATGACGCTGATCGCCAGCGACGTATCAAAAAACCGCGTGAAGTTGGTTGCACAGCAAGAAGGCGCGCAAATCTGGACGGAAGTGGAAAACCCTGCCTTCTCGCCAGTGTTGCGCAAGCCGAACCGTTTTCAGACGCACATCCAGTTCTTTGAAAATTGGGTGCTGTCGAAACTGATGCGCGGCAATACCTATGTGCTGAAGCAGCGGGACAATCGCGGCGTTGTCGTTGCAATGTATATTCTCGACCCGCAACGCTGCAAGCCGATGGTGACGCCAGACGGCGAAGTCTATTATCAGTTGATGCAGGATAATCTTGCGGGGCTGCAAGAGGCCAACATTCTAGTGCCTTCAAGCGAAATCATTCACGACCGCTTCAATTGTCTGTTCCATCCGCTGGTCGGCGTCTCGCCAATCTATGCCAGCGGTCTTGCAGCCACGCAGGGCATGAAGATCGAAGAAAACAGCGTCAACCTGTTTGGAAACGGCGCGCGTCCGGGCGGATTGCTTGTCGCACCGGGCAAGATCAATCCTGAAGACGCCGAGCGCCTGAAGGAATATTGGGACACCAAGTTCACCGGCGAAAATGCTGGCCGCGTTGCGGTGCTTGGCGATGGCCTGTCCTATCAAAGCCTCTCGCTGAACGCCACTGATGCGCAACTCATCGAACAATTGAAATGGACGGCTGAAGTTGTCTGTTCGACCTTCCATGTGCCGCCCTACAAGATCGGCGTTGGCACGATGCCGACTTATAACAATATCCAGGCGCTCAACGTCGAATATTATAGCCAGTGCCTTCAGGTGCTTTTTGAACAGATCGAGGCTTGCCTTGACGATGGTCTTGGCATCGGACGCGGCAAGAAGATCAATGGCACCGTTTACGGCACCGAGTTCGATGTCGAAAACCTTCTGCGCATGGACAGCGTGACGCAAATGGAAGTGCTTGATAAGGGCAAAAACCTTTACACGCCGAACGAAGCGCGAGCCAAGCTGGAACTGCCGCCGACCGAAGGCGGCAATGTCGTTTACCGGCAGCAGCAGGATTATTCACTTGCAGCATTGTCCAAGCGTGATGCGCAGGCCGACCCGTTCGCCAGCGCGCCGCCACCCGCCGCGTCGGAACCGCAGGACAAGGAAGACGACGCCGAAGATGGCGCGGATAACGATAACGACGAACAAGAGCAGGCGCAGCGCCGTGAAGCAAATCGCGCTCTATTGGAAAAGCGAGTTCGGGAGTTGCTGAATGCTTGATATTGACGATCTTGCTGGCGTGATCGCTTCGGCTGTCAAAGACGCAACAGCGCCCTTGCAAGCGCGCATTGCGGAATTGGAAGCCCGCGCTCCGCTAAAGGGCGACAAGGGCGACACCGGAGAGCGGGGGCTTGACGGGCAGGATGGCCGCGACGGCAAAGACGGTGCAGGCATTGCCGACGCACTGATCGACAAGGACGGCAATCTGGTCATCACCATGAGCGATGGCCGCACCAAGTCGCTTGGCACTGTAATTGGCAAGGATGGTCAAGACGGCAAGGACGGCGCACCGGGTGAAACCTTCACGCTCGATGACTTCGATATGATCCAATATGATGATCGTCGCAGCTTCAAATTCTGCTTCACGCGCGGCAGTGAAATGCACTCGTTTGAGTTTGCTTTGCCGGTGCCGCTTTATCGCGGTGTGTTCAAGGAAGGCCAAGCCTATGAAATGGGCGATATGGTCACTTGGGGCGGTTCGCTGTGGCATTGCGACAAGGACACCACCGACAAGCCCGGTGGTGAAAACTGGACGCTTGCCGCGAAAAAAGGGCGCGACGGCAAATGAGCGTCAACCTTTCTCTCGCCAAATCACATTGCCGTGTGACGTCTTCGTCTGAAGACACGATCATCACAGCCTATCTGAACGCCGCAATAGCGTTCGTGGAGAATTACACCCGCAAGAAACTGACCGCTTCCACAGCAGTAAGCCAAACCTTCAATCGCTTTCCTCCCGATATGAATGGCGCATCAACTGGCTTTCTGCTGTCTTGGGGGCCGTCGCCTGCCGCAGTCGTTGTTTCATATACCGACACGGCAGGCGGCGCGCAGACATTGACCACCGCAGGCGGAACTGCGCGCCTCTCTGGCAATATGGTCTATCCGGCACTTGATGCCGAATGGCCGGAAGCCGCAGAAAATAGCGTTGTCAGCATTGCCTATACTGTTGGCTATGCAACGACGCCTGCCGATCTTGACGCTGCCGTGCTTTTGCTGGTCGGCGAATATTATGACAACCGAAGCGCAGGCATGGCGTCACCGGCAACAACTGCCGCTGTGCATAGCCTTTGCGAGCCGTTCCGAACACCGAGCCTGCGATAATGCGCGTTCATATCGGAAAGCGCGACACGCTGATTACATTTCAAAGCCGCACCGCAACGCAGGAGAGCGTTTACGGCACGAACGGCTATACATGGGCAAATCTTGCATCAAACCCGACCGAATGGGCCGAGGTGCAAGATATTCTGCCGAGCCGGTCCGAAGATGTGATGGAGGCAATCAGCTTTGACCGCCGCCCTTGCCGTGTCCGCACGCTTTACCGTAGCGACATAACGAGCGCGATGCGGATTACCTTTGACGGTCGAACGCTGAAGATTGTCAGCGGGCCTGCCGAATTGGGCCGACGCGATGGCCTAGAGTTCATTTGTGAAGAATACACCACAGAAGGGGTTGACCCATGATGATCCGCTTCAAACAGCACTATGACAACGGCACGATCTCGGCGCGACCCGGCGACACAACCGGCTTGCTTGCGCCTGTACTCGCCGCGCGTCTGGTGCGGTCTGGCTTGGCTGAAGAGGTTGAAGGGAATGAAGGCCTTAACCTTGCCCGCGCCGAAGCCGGCATGGAACCTATTGCAAGGCCAGTTGCGAAGCCTGTCCGCAAGGCTCCGGTGCGTAAGGCGAAGAAATGACAATCGCGCTCAAAGGCGGGCCACAGCTTGCCGAGTTCCTTGCAGCTTTCCCGCAGCGCTTGCAAACCGGCGCTGTCCGCGCTGGTCTTGTGGCGGCTGCAAAACCGATCCGCGATCAGGCGCGCGTGTTGGCACCGAAGAAAACCGGCGCGATGGCGCGGTCGATCAAGACTGGAAGCCCGCGCAAGAATGAGAACGGCACGTTTTCGATCAGCATTCGCCTGAAAGGGCAAAACAGCTATCTCGGCCTGTTTCACGAATATGGCGTTGCGGCGCATATCGTGAATGTCTCCGATGCTGACCGCCCGACATATACGACCCGCTCTGGCGTTGTTCGGCAACGCAGCATCCGCTTCATTGACCAGCAAGTGAAGCGCGGTTCGCTCAAGATTGGCCAGAACTTTGTCGGGCCTGTCGTGATGCACCCCGGTCACGGTGCGCGTCCGTTCATGCGACCGGCGCTTGATGCAAAGGCACAAGAGGCAATTGTCGCGTTCGGTGCGCGCATTCGTGAATATCTGTCAGGCAAGACGGGCTTTACCGGGCCGACGCTGGAACTTGACGAGGCCGCATAATGGATGGCGTTGCAGCGATCCGTTACTTGCTGGCCAACAATGCGCCAGTCGTGGCTTTGGTGCCTGCCGCGCGCATATCGGCTGGCGACTTGCCGCAGGGCGTAACGCTGCCCGCTATCTCGGTTGATTTGATTTCAGGCATTGACCGCAATATCATCGAGCCGGGCACTACGCGACATGTCACCGAGCGCGTTCAAGTCACTTGCTTTGCTTCAACCTATCCGGCGTTGAAGGCATTGCAGCAAGCGGTAAAGCGCGCCTGTGCAGACACATTCCCGACCGTGACCGGCATCCAGAATGTTGTTGTTCACAGCGAAAACCAAGGGCCGGATTTCCGCGACGAAGCCAATTCGATCCGCATGGGAACGCAGGATTTCCGCGTCAGTTACACGCAGACGATTTAACGAGATTGCCGTCCTGGCAATAAGCCGCCGACCGTGACCGGCACCCGCCCGCTTTGGGCTATCAATACGGAGTAAGTTATTATGACGGTGTTCACTTCCGCCGGGACGACTATTGCTGTCTCGGCTGCTGCTCCTGTGACGTTTGACGTTGCGGGCTATGCTGCGCTTTCTTTCACCACCATTGGCGAGGTCACTGACCTTGGCGAGTTTGGCCGCGAATATGCGCTTGTAACGCATAACCCGGTTGGCACTCGCGGCACGGTCAAGAAGAAGGGCAGTTTCAATGAAGGCACTATGGCCATGTCCGTCGGCCTCGATACCGACGATGCAGGCCAAATCCTTCTGAAAGCCGCATCGTCTTCGGACGCAGACTATTCGTTCAAGGTAACGACGCAGAACGGCGATATTTATTATTTCCAAGCACAGGTGATGACCTTCAAGGTTGGCGTCGGCTCGGTTGATAATATCACCACTGCCGCAATCACCCTTGAATTGACCACCTCGTCAACCGGCGTCGGCGTCGTCGAAGACCTCGACACCTGATCCCATCCGTCCGTGAACGGCTTCCGCGCGTCCTAACCGCGCTTCCTTATGTCCCTGCCGCCGTCACGGAGGCGGCAGGGGCACCCTTCCCGTGAGAGGCAAGACCATGACTTTCGACATTACCAAAAAGCGCGCGGCTGCGACCGGCGACATTGAACTGAAGGACGGCGACAATTCGCCGATGTTCGACGATAAGGGCAACCCGCTTTCTGTCACCGTTTACTCCCCCGCATCGAAGCAATGGGAACAGGCGACCGCTGAAATGAACCGCAAGCGCGCCGAGCGTATGCGCAAGAGTGGGGGCAAGGTCGAAGCGGCGCTCGATAACGCAAAGGCCGATCAGATCGAGTTTCTTTGCCGCGTCACCATCAAGCTGAACAACTTTGAATATCCCGCCAAGGAAGGCGACCCGATCCGCGCTCTCTATGAGGATGACGCCCTCGGCTATATCCGCGACCATGTTTACAATGAAGTGAACGATTGGTCGGCTTTTACGAAGGCGTCGGGCGCGAACTGACGCTTTTCATTCAACAGGTCGCATGGCTGAACGCCAAGCCCGACCAGATTACTGCCAAAGGCAAAAAGTCAGGTGAAATCACGCGGCTAAACCGTTTGAAGGCTGAAAAGCTGGAACCTGACTTGCCGCCCAATCCCATGCCGCACCTGACTGGCTGGTTGTTTGAAATCGGGCCGACAGGCTCGAACGGCATGGGGCCGGTGCCGCTAAGTTGGCAAGAGATTGCCGCTTGGGAACATCTGACCGGCAATGAACTGGACGCATGGGAAGCAAAGACGCTGCGCGCGCTGTCCGCTGAATTTGTATCGAAAATGAATGAGGCAAAAGACCCGGCCATGCCTGCACCTTACGCATCACCAGAAGCAATTGCGCGCAACCGTGACGCGGTGGGCAGGCAAATCACGCACGGCTTCAGTGCGCTCAAATTGGCGAAGTCTCGAAGTCGAGTAGGAGGGCGAAAAGCATGAAGGCTGGCACGCTCGAAATCGAGATCATCGGCTCCGTCGCGCGTCTTCAGGAAGATATGCGCAAAATGGAACGCATTGTCGCTGGTGCGACTGGCCAGATGGCACGTAGCACCGCTGCTGCAAATGACAACTTCCGCGCGCTTGGCCGAACCGCAGAGCAAGCCGGGCGCGACATTGCCGCATATGGCGCGCAGATGGATGCCTTGCGGGCAAAGTATAACCCGCAATTCGCGGCGATTAGCCAATATCGAACAGCCCTGAATGAAATCAGGCAGGCGCATAAGGTGGGCGCGATCTCGGCTGACGAAATGGCCGCAGCTATCAGTCGTCAACGGCAGGCTGCTCTTGGCTCGCTGTCGGCGTTGCGTGGGCAAAGGCGCGAACTTGCGCAGACGCGCAGCGCAACCGGCCAGCTTTCCATCCAATTTGGTGACTTCCTAAGCCAAGTCGCAAATGGCGGAAACCCGCTTGTCGCATTTGGGCAGCAGCTAAACCAAGTGCAGCAAGTTATGGCGCTGACAACGCGCACCACCACCGGATTTGCGGGCTTTATGGCTGGCCCTTGGGGCGCGGCGATTTCGTTTGCTGTTCTTGCCTTGGCACCGCTCATCGCCAATCTATTCGAAACCGAAAAGGCGACCGACGATCTGGCAGACAGTGAAAAGCGACTGGTTGACGCGCAGCTTGATCTGCTCTTTGCCCGCGCGGAACTCGATAAGGCGCTGGGACGCAATACAGACAGTTACAAGATGGCGCAACAAGCAGCAGTCGATCTGGCCAAGGCGGAAGTCTATGCTGCGAATGTCGCAATTCTAGCTGCCGAAGCCCGTATATCTGCCGCCATAAAGGCGCAGGAAACCAACCAGACACTTTCCGGCTTTGGCGTTGCTGCCGGTGCGCCGGGGTTGTCGATTTTGGGCAAGGCTCTTGACTGGTGGCAAGGCAACAGCGCGACCATCAAAGACTCTGCGACGACCATGAATAAAACGATGGGCGATCTGACCGAGGCGCAGGCAAAACTTGCTCGCGCTGAAGCGGCGCTTGCGCAAGGTCCGGGCAGCGAAAAGGGAAGCAGCAAAAAAACCGGCCTTTCAGAAATAGAAAGGCAATACAAAGCCGCCAAGGAGGCCGCTGACAACTACATAAAAACGCTGGAAGATGAAATCTCGCGCATCGGCCTGACTGAAATCGAAATTCGATTGATGGAGGCTGCACGCGCAAAAGACGCGGCTGTTACCGAAGACCAAAAGAACAAGATCGAAGAACTGACTGCCGCGCGCGAAGCTGCCTATTCAACACAGGCGCGCGAAAAGGCGATTGAAAAGGACTTGGAAGCAACCGCCGCGCTGAATGAATATCTGCGCGAACTGGAAGCGGAATTGACGCTGCTGGGCCTTGTCGGGCCGGAACGCGAACTTGCGGCCCTTGCACTCGAAGAAACTTCATTCAAAGCCAAGGCGGCGAAGGATGGCATCGAAGACGTCTCGGCGGCATGGGAAGAATATCTGCGCGTCAACACCAAGGTCATCACTGAAAAGAGCATTTTTGAACGGGAAGCAAAAGCCGCCGAAATCCTGAACGATCAGTTGCGCGATATGGTTGGCATACTGGAAAGCCTTGGTGGCGTAGGCAAAGGCCTCGGCGCAATCCTTGGTATTCTAACCGGAAACACCAGTGCAATCGGGGGTTCGCTAGGTCAGGTGCTAAACATGCGGACCGGCAATCTAATTGAAGAAATCGGACCGGATGGCCGCAAAACTGGCGAACTGATTGGCGAAACCATCGGCGACAAACTTTCGTCATTCTTCGACAAGAACAGCCCGATTGTAAAAGCCTTGATGGGCGCAGGCACCGGAATGCAGGCGGCAAATGCTTTTGGCATGACCGGCACAGGCGCAGGCATTGGCAGCGCCATCGGTGGCGCGCTTGGTGAAAAGTTGGGCGAAAAGTTCCTATCCAAAGGTCTTGAAAGCATTGCGAAGGGCTTGGGCGACTTTGCCGGGCCGCTCGGCTCTATCTTGGGCGGTTTGCTTGGCGGCGCTCTCGGTGGGTTGCTCGGCAAAACACCACGCGGCTCAGCAACTATTGGCGGCGTTAACGGCGCGCTTGGCATCACCGGCACGCGCGGTAACAGCCAGTCGCGCATTGCGGCATCGGAAAAGAACGCCAATGCCATAATCGAAGGACTTGAAGGCCTTGCTGCCGAACTGGGCGCAACCATCGACCCGACGCGCGGCAGTGTGTCTATCGGCATCCGCAAGGGCAATATCCGCGTTGACACCTCTGGCATGGGCAAGACCAAAACGAAGAACGGCGCGATTGACTTTGGCGAAGACGCCGAAGCCGCTGCATTCTTTGCCATGCAAGACCTGATCCGTGATGGCGTTCTGGTAGGTCTGCGCAAAGGCACCGAAACGCTGCTGAAGAACGCCGAAGACCTTGAAAGCGGCGTTGCCAAGGCGTTGGCCTTTGAAGGCGTGTTCCGCGAACTGAAGGGCATCAAAGACCCGCTCGGCGCTGCAATGGATGCGCTGGAACGCGAGTTCGACCGGCTCGAAAAGATATTCAAGGAAGCGGGCGCAACGGCTGAAGAATATGCCGCGCTTGAAGAACTGTTCCAGATGAAGCGGCAGGAAGCCATAGACGAGGCCAACCGCAAGTTCATCGACGACCAGCGCGAACGCATCGACCTGGAAGTGGATTTGCTGCAACTGCTTGGCCGCGAACAAGAGGCGCTGGCCTTGGCACGCGAAACCGAACTGGCTGGTCTTAAAGCCACGCTGCGTCCGCTTCAGTCGATGATATTCACGCTTCAGGACGCGCGGGCAATCATTGACCAGTTCGGGCCGCTTGCAGAAGGTCTGAAGGCGTTCAAGGATGAACTGCTAGGCTCGCGCACCAGCAACACATTTGGCGCGCTGCAATCCCAATTCCGGTCAACCGCTTCGCTTGCCGCTGGTGGCGATGCAACGGCGCTCGGCAAGCTGCAACAGGTGTCAAGCGCATATCTCGACGCGGCCCGCGACAATGCCTCTTCGGCGCTCGAATATCAGCGCGCGGTCGGTGAAGTGCTGGCTTCCGTCGATGCGGGCATATTTGCCGCCGATAGCCAAGTCGAATGGGCGCAGATGCAGATTGATGCGATCAACGCGCAGTCGGGCATCATCCAAGGCCTCAAGGAAGAACTGAAGGTCACGCAAGATCAGTTGGTCGCGCAAGGCGAGTGGGTTGAGCGGATATTCCGCCGTTGGGATGGCGACGGCCTGCGGATGCGCAATGACGAAGACACCCCAATTTACACGCAGGAGGTTACGCCGTGAGGATTGTTGTCCCCTTTGAGGTAACTTCGGCGAACCTCACCGCGTCCAACGTGCCGCTCGTGCCGCCCGCTGCCTATAATGCAGGCACGACCTATGCCGCTGGCGACCGGGCAAGCGTTTTGCAAGGCGATGGTTACACATATAAGGTCTATGAAAGCATTGTCGGCTCAAACACCGGCAACGCTGTCACCGATACCGATTTCTGGCTTTATCTGGCCGACACATATGCAGAATATAATGCAGGCACGACCTATGATGTTGACGACATTGTAATCAGCACCACGACAAACCGCGCCTATCAGGCCTTGGTAAATGGTGAGAGCGGAAACAGCCTATCCAACGCAGCAAAATGGCTCGATCTAGGGCCGGTCAACCGTTACAAAATGTTTGACCAGTCGAACACGTCGCAGACATTGAACGGCGAAGACATTGACGTCACGGTAGATGTTGATGGCCGCGCCAATTCCGTTTCGTTCCTCAACATCGTGGGCGAAACGCTTCAGATCATAATGACGACCACCGAAGACGGCGAGATCTACAACGAAACCGTCAACCTGATTTCCAGCAATGATGTGTCGAACTGGTGGGAGTATTTCTTCCTGCCGATCTCTCGATATGGCGACTGGACGTTCAACGATCTGCCGACGAACAACAACCCGACAATTCAGGGCATCATCACTGACAGCGGATCGACCGCGAAAATCGGCTCAATGGTCATCGGCCTGTCGCGTTATGTTGGCGATGTCATTTACCCATCGACGATAGGCATTCAGGACTTCAGCCGGATCGAAACCGACGACTTCGGCAATCGCAGCATCATTCAGCGTGACTTCGCCAAGCGCGCCAACCTGAAGGTGGCAGTCGAAGAAAACACGGTCGATGCAATCTCGGCCTACCTCTCCGATCTGCGCGCCACGCCGGTCGTGTTCATCGGCGTTGAGGAATATCGATCAACCTGGATTTACGGCTTTTACAAGGATTGGAACTGGCAATTTGCCGGGCCGAACGAAGCCTATCTGAACTTTGAACTAGAGGGGCTAACCTGATGTCGTTCTCTGAAATCGACAACCTTCCAGCGGCACCGCAGCGCGGCGATGCACCGGAAACCTTTGCGGATAATGCCGACGCCTTTTTGGCTGCACTTGTGGATTTTCAGCAGCAGTTGAACGTCTTCATTTCCGAACTGGAAACCGCCGCCGCATTAATTGACGCTGCGCCGGCCTATGCTGATCCGGGACTTGTTGCGTTGACTGGCAACACGCCCGCTGCCGATCGCGTGCCATATTACACCGGCGCAGGAACTTCGGCACTAGCAACGCTGACATCGGTTGCTCGCACCTTGCTTGCACAATCGACCCAAAGCGCCATGCGGACGACCGGCCTTGGCTTGACGGCAAACGGCGAAAGCCTTGTGACGGCGGCAAACTATGCCGCCATGCGCGCGCTGCTCGATCTGGAAGTCGGCACTGACGTTCAAGCCTATGACGCTGAACTTGCTGCTATTGCCGGACTTGTAAGCGCGGCAAACAAAATTCCAATGTTCAGCGGTTCCGGCACTGCCACCATGATTGACTTCAAAGACGAAGACAACATGGCGTCGGACAGCGCAACCGCAGTTCCATCACAGCAATCGGTGAAGGCCTTTGTGGGCGCTGCAAAAGCTGCAACAGGCGGCACATCATCAAGCGGCTATCTCGACATACCCGCGACCGGCCTTGGCACAATCCGCATCAATTGGGGCAGTCAGTCCGTTGCAGGCAATACGTCAACGCTGGCCAGTCTCGCAGGCAGCTACACCACCGCAATTGTCGGCGTTGTCGGCTGGGAAACAAGCGACACGACGCTGACCGACTTCAGCACCGGTTATTTGGCCTCGACCACGCAAATGCGCCTCACCAACGGCACCAGCGGTTCACTGACCGCGCAATGGATCGCCATCGGCATCGTCTGATAGGATAGAAAATGACAGTTCCATCAATCACGCCGCTACCGCCCGCGCCGCTGCGCTCGCAATCTCCTGCGACGTTCACCACCACAGCTGAAACCTTCGTGGATGCGCTCGAAACCTTTGTTGAAGAAACGAACGACGCAATTGCCGAGATAAATGCGCTCGACTTTGCGACAACTACTTGGAAAGGCGCTGTTCGTGTCGCCACAACGGCGGCAGGCACGATTGGCAGTTCATTCGTAAACGGCGCAACAGTTGATGGCGTGACGCTGGCAACCGGCGACCGCATCCTCATCAAAAACCAAGCGGCACCGGCTGAAAATGGCGTTTACACTGTCAACGCAAGCGGATCGCCCACGCGCGCGGCCGACATGAACGCCAATAATGAAGTTTTGGGTGCCGTCATATTCGTGATCGCAGGCACAACGAACGCAAACAAGATATTTTACAGCACCAACACCAATGCGGTAACGATCGGTTCTAGCGCGCTCAACTTTGCGGAGTTTAGTAGCGGCAGCGGCTACACCGACGAGCAAGTTCGCGATGTAATGGGAGCTGCCCTAGTTGCAGGCCGAGGCGTAGCAATAACGCCTAGTGACGGCAGCGACACTATAACCATCGCCAACACCTTGATAACCGGCTCCGCATCCGGCAACGACCCTAACCCCGTCTCCATACCTGTGGTTTCGAGTTTTTCATGGGTAAACCAAGACTCCGCGACTGCCAGCGATAGCCCTGCTGGCCTCGGTATTTTGATAACCAATCATGCAAATTCCGAATGGCACATATTGGAGCAAAACACTCCATCGACCCCGTTTAATGTTTATTTGCGTATTGATGCAGCGTTACTGGAAGCGAGTGCCACCAATATCGCCAACGCCTGTGCAATAACATTGCGCAACAGTTCAAACAGTCGCCTGATAACCTTCTCCAACGATTTTATTCTCAGAACAACCGGAACCGACAACCGCCTACGCTTTGCCAGATGGACAGACACCACAACGCTAAGCGCGGACCTACTTTCAAGTCGCATGACTGACCCGCGCTATTGGCTGAGGCTCAACGTCACATCCACCACCATAACGCCTTACATTCTATTTGCAGGCCAATGGATACAAGCCGCGTCCGCTGAAACAATCTCCACGTTTATCAGCACGGTGGACAAGGTTGGTTTCGGGATGCGCTCCGATACGGGCATTGACCTGTGTTATGGCGCAGTCGGCAACTTTGGCTTTACGGACCCGCTGGCATGATGGTCCTCGGCGCTCTCGTTGCAACCATCGCAAGTCTAGCCTTTGCACTGATCGTCGCTGCAAAAATCAACCAGGCTTTCAATGGAGACAGGCCATGATCTACAAAATCCCTCGCGCGTTTCCGAAGGTGACGGCCATGCCGCCAAACCCGCCTCCGGCACCTCCCCCGCCGCCGCCAAGCCCTCCCGAAATTCCTCGCGATGGTGAGTAATGAACTGGTTTCTCGCCATGCTTGCGGCGCTGATACTCATATTGACGCTCGCAGATAAGGACTGGCCGCGCCAAAAAGTGCGCGTCTGGACCATAATGTTTGCCAGTTGGATAGCAGGCGTGATCGCCGTCACGCTATTTCAAAGGCCTGATCCTGTATTAGCCTTTGTGATTATTGATATAATCGCTGCATTTGCTATCCTTTGGCATCCACGAAGCCTCGCACAGAACATAATCGGGTGCTTCTACGTTTCGATGATCGCCCTTCATATCGGCTATGTTTGGGCGGCGTCTTATTTCCTCGGCTCGCATGGCTATGCGAACTTGGCGAAGTATCTTCAAATCCAGGTAATGATCGGTTGGGGCCAGTGGGTAGTGCTCGTTTTGTGGAGCGCGAACGATGTTGGAAGGGCTATTGGTCACCGGCTTGGGGTTGTGGGGCATGTACCGGCTGATCCGCTTGATACTGGACCCGGTGGAGGGCGAGCAGCGTGAATGAAGATCGACCCCTTGCCAAGTGGACAACTGGCAATCTTCTCGGCTTGTTCGGCTTTGTCGCCATGATCGTTACCGGATGGGCGAACCTCAGTGACCGGATAACCAAGGTTGAAGCCAGTCAGGCGAGCGAAGTCAAAACCCACGACGACCTTAAAAGCGAACTCGAAACCATGAACTCCAACATCATGCAGTTAATGATCGCCAATGGGATTAAGCCCGAAGGGAAATCTGAATGAACCGGCAAGCATTTTTTGCGCATGTTCGGGCAAAGTTAGGCCGACTGTCGCAATTACAGGTCGATGGCTTTGAGGCTGTTCTAGATTGCATTGATGGTGCACCGCTTGCCCATCAAGCCTATATGCTGGCGACGGCATGGCATGAGACGGGCGGGGCAATGCAGCCGGTGCGGGAAGCCCATTGGTTAAGCGAGGCATGGCGTAAAAAAAACCTTCGCTATTACCCTTGGTATGGTCGCGGCTATGTGCAGATCACTTGGGAGAGCAACTATAAATGGCTGGACAAGGCATGTGCCGAACACGGCATGACGCAGCCCGGCGAGATACTGGCCAATCCTGATCTGGCCATGCGACCGGACATTGCAGCTTTGGCGCTTCGCAAAGGGATGGAAGAAGGCCGCTATGACGCGCACGGCAAGACTATGGCGCAACGCTTACCTACAAGCGGTGTTGCCACTCGCGAGCAATATATCAATGCGCGCTATCTGGTGAACATTCAAGACAAGGCCGATCTAATCGAGGATTATGCCCAAGTGTTTGAACGGGCTTTACGGAACGGAGGGCTGTCGTGAAAGGGTTGGCTATTTTCCATGGTTAGGATGATAGCCCATTTCCTGCTGCGCTTTGATGCGGGCGGCCTTGGCTTCCTCAAGGTCTGTAAATTCGCCCACCCATCTGTAACCGTAGGCACTACCAACTCGCACAACCCACCGCCCGTTGCGCTTGTTCAATTGGACGCCATGAACACCAGAAACATTGCGATGCTGCAAACGCATATTTCGAGAGTTGGCCTCATACGAAACGTCGCGCAAATTCTCTATGCGATTGTCATGCCTGTCGCCGTTAATGTGGTCGGTGAGCGTCGGCCAATGGCCATGAACCATCGCCCAAATAATTCTATGGGCAGTAATCGGCTTGCCATTGAATGTCCCGAAAAGATAGCCGTTCTTTCCTTCCGTAGACAAAGCCCGCTTGCCCGCAAATCGCGTGTTCCACTGGCGACAACGCGTTTCTGGGTCATCGCCAGCAAAATCACTTGGCGCTCTAGGATTCCAGTAAAGAAAGCCGGTTTCAGGGTTGTATTGAAGTTTCTTGCGCAGGTCTTCAATCTGCGGCATTTCGATCTTAGCCATATCGTATCACCTTACGTTATTGGTCAGGGCCGCGCAGTGTTGGAAGCACTGTTGCGGCCTGTTTTCTTTAGCAAAACCAGCGTTCTTAGGCAACCAGAAAGGGCTTTGCCATGAAGACTGATTACATGCGCGCGGTTCTCGCACTAGCACTCCTGCTGTCGTTCCAAGTTGCACTAGGCGCGCTCTTCAAATGGCAAGTTCCAGAAACCAATCGCGACATGGTTATCTATATGCTCGGCCAACTGTCGGGCATGGTTACGACTGCGCTGGCTTTCTACTTTGCAACGTCAAAATCCAGTCAGGAAAAGAACGCTGTTATTGCCTCGATGCACGATAGCGCCGCTTCTGGTAAAGTTGACGATCCCGTCCACGTTACCGACGACACGCTCGACCTCGCCGGAGCGGAAGTCAGGTGATAGATGAGGAGCGCTTTCTGGTCTGCGGCATTGTTTCCGCGTTCGCCATTATGGCCGTTGCGGTGATGATCGTGGCTGTTCTTATGAGGATACTAAAATGACCGGACTTGCTGCTTTTGCGCTTCGCCATTGGAAAGTGATCGGCGTTGGCCTCATAATCGCGTTTCTAGCCTCCTACAGCGCATATCAGCGCGGGCAGGCGACAAAGTGGCGCAATACTCACGACAAGGCCGTAGCGGCCCACCAGCGCGATCTGGTGACTATCAAGATGTCGATGCAACAGGCGATTGCCGACAATGCCGCCAAGGTGATCGCCAAAGAACGGGCTGCCGCCGCGATAACCGAAAGGACAAATGATGAATTGCAAAACGATCTTGCTGAAGCTCGCGCTCTTGCCGCTGACTATGCTCGCCGGATGCGCGTCAACCGAACCTGTGCCGGTGACAGTGGTCAAGCCGGAAACACCGAAATTGCCAGCGCCTCCAACGATCCTGCAACAGCCGGTGGAGAAACCTTCGTTTCTATCCCCTCCGACGACTTGAGAATTTGCGCCGACAACACCGTCAAGGCGCAATCATGGGCAGATTGGTATCAGGAATTGCGCGATCAGTGGAACCGGGAATAGCTGACGGGCTTTAGCTACGGTTGGGTCGGTCATGGCTTAATCCCTCGGATATTGCGCCGCATGTTGCCAGCTTTCCAACCGGCTTTGCAGGTCGGCTATTTCTTCTTGCAACTCGCTTTCCGCGCTCGGCATGTTGGTGAGTGCTTCGATGCACTGGCTCAATATGCTCTCTGGCGGATAGTCGGTTGTCTCAATCCGTTCCAGCACCGCAATAGCCGCTTCTCTTGATATAAGGTCGTTGGTCATGGCTGGCTCTCCAGTGCTTGCTTGGAGTGTTTGCTTTTGTAGCAGTCGATTTTGTAGAAACCGCCGCGCACTACTATCTTGCCGGGGCAACCTTTGGTTAGTCGGATTGCTTCGTTTTTGAAGGCAAGCTCTTTTTCAAGAGTATCTATTTTGGCTTGCATAGCGGCAATGTCTTGCTGCCTAACGGACAACAAGTTTTCGTGCTGGTTTTTCCATTCAACCAAGTCAGCTTCCAGTGCCTCGATGCGGGTCTTCCACTCCTGCGCCCGTTCAAACCACAATTTGGCTTCTTCGCGCTCTTTGTGGAGTTCGTCCATGCGGAGACCATTGGCTTTCACTAATCGCGCATTGTCAGCTTCCAGTGCTTTGCTGGAAACCGTAACTGCCATGTCAAGCCTTGCGGCCATCTGGCGCATTAGTTCGGCTATAGCTGCTGCCCCTGTTCCATTGTGAACAGCATCGGCCTCGAACTTGGCGGCGATATCAAACCGAGAAACCAGCGGCTCCACAGCTTCAAGCCAAGTCCCTGCTGCTTTGCCGTTGCCCTGCAACCCCTGCAAAGCAGCTTCCAGCGCCTCGATGCGTGTTGCTTGGGCTTCGATTGTGTCGGCTTGTCCATTTAGCTTATCAATGGCCTTGCGGACTAACGCACCCCAAAACATTGATTTGCCGCTTATGTCAGAGATATTGTCCTCTAACACGTCAACCAGTGTCTTATCGTTCATCGCTATTCTCCTAATTCCTGTTTTCCAGCCACCATTGCAAGTCGTCCTCGTCCATATCGTCTAAGGCATCGCGTTCATCTTGTCGCTTGCTGTCGAAATGTCGGCACATTGCGTCGCTTGGGTCGAAATCCTCAAATTCCTCATCCATCGCTATTCTCCTTCATAATTTGGATACCCCATAATGAGGCAAAGACTGATAAAAACATCACTACCCAAATTAGGGCGTCAACTACTGACATCGCTATTCTCCTGTTGGAATGCTGTGGCAAGGTCGCGTCCAATCAACTTGGCAACCTCGAAGCTAACAAAGTGCTTCTTGGCGATGCTGTCCGCCATCTCGTTCGGTAATTTGCGCAGACGTTCGAGCATTGTTGCTATTGCTGCGTCGGCCTCGTCAATCCAATCAACCCAGATAGGGCTTCCTTCGTGCTGTGCATCGGGGTCGCAACCAGACGCGCAGCATATCGCCCGCGCAACAGCTTCTCGCAGTGTTTCCTGTGTCACTTTCCCATCCCCTCAATAAGCCGCGCAAGCTCACCTTCTGGCAGCGCCTCAATCGTTTCTATCGGTATGCCAGCAAGAGCATTGACGCAGGCGACTATGCGGCGGGCGTTAGCCTTGTCTGCGGCATCGCCATTTGGGAACGCAAATGTGACCAAGTAGCCCCCCTCGGCAACCACTGCGGAGTTTCCATCATCATCAATCGGACACGACCAAGGTTCCAATGTATGTGTTTCCTGTGTCATCATAGACCTCGTGCTTTAAGGGCCGCTGCGAGCGCAGCCATCACCTCTACTGGTGGGTTGAAAAAGCCAAGAGCGCCCTTGCAGGGTATCAGATCTACGGGAAAGGCATCGGCCAGCACAAAGCCAAACTTGCCGAAAAACCATTCGCTGTCCGATTTGTCTACGCAATCGACAATGCGCGCCATGCCGACAATTCCCCCCATTGGCACTTGCCCATAGGCTGACGGTATGCCTTCGCTGGTTTTGCCCGCGTGGATGATAAACCAGCCACGGCCTTTTGTTGGCCAGTCGCGGTTCTCGATGTCCTTGCCTTCGTGGAATATGCGGTGTGGCCAAGGCTGCTTGATCGATAGCGCCTTGATTTGACCGGCCTCAACCCTTGCTGATAGTTTCTGTGTCATCATAGACCTCGTGCTTTAAGGGCCGCTGCGCCCTTCCAAACTTGATTGCGCAAAATTCGCCCGATTGCTGTTGAGTGAACGCCAAACATCTCGCCCAGGGCCTTGTGGCTTGCCGTGCCATTCAGGCGGCGTATTTCTGCAACCTGTTCCTCCGTCAGCTTGGAGAGGCCGTGGCGTTCTCCGCTAGGTCTTGCGGATGGGTTGCGCTGTAGGGCCTCTCGCCCTTTGGCTGCGCCCGCCCTAATCCCCTCTAAATTGCCCCTGTTGCGCGCCCACATATCTGCAACATTGTCGGCTTGCGTCCCGATCTCCAAATGTTCCGGATTAACGCAGAGAGGGTTGTCGCATTTATGCCTAATGCAGAGGCCATCAATTGGCTGATGCGGGTTTGCCTTGGCGAAAATCCAGCGCGCAGCATCTACATTCTTCTTGCCGTTCCAAAAGCAGCCGCGCTTTTGCTTGCTACCTCTCGTTGCTCCGGCCCAATTCCAACATGACACGCCTTTGACCACCTTCGCAAAGAAGCGTTCAACATCCGGCCCCTCTAGCCGCTCGACACGCGAGGATAGTTTCTCTGCCATCACATCATTCCTTTTCGGGGGCGCTAGGAGTGTTGGGCAAATCGGCGTTGCCGACCGCGCTGTCGTGGCTATCGCCATCAAGCCCCTGTCGGGCTTCCATCGCTTTTGCGGTCGCGTGGCGTTCCAATAAATCAGCCGCCCGTTTCAAAAGCGCGGCCAGATTCTGCTCCGATTTTGCGAGCACTTCTTCGCGTCGCGTCGGCGCAATCTTTGTCATGGTCTTGCAGTCAAAAGTGTTGAGCCTGCAATGCGCGGTATCCTCCAGCATCATTGCTTCACCGCGAAGCCGAGCAGCTATGTCATTTTCGGGTATAGCAAGATGCCGAAAAACCCTGTTCAGTTCAGCCGCCTTTTCTTCCGGCGAGAGAGCCAAGCCTTCGGCTGTCCAATCGGCGTGAAAGTCCGTAGCATCTTTCAAGTGTACGTTTAGTAGTTCGCTAACTTCTGGCCCCGCGTTAGCGATACCGCCCCGAAGGGACGAGACTTCAGGCTCGGCAGCGGTAGCGCGGGCCGTAGGCAACGCCATGTCTGGTTTCTCTATCATAAATCCTTATCCTTCAGGGCTTGCAGAATGGTGGGGAGGTTGTCTTGCAACAGCGCTTTGAGTTGGAAACGTGCCGCCGCCACATCTTCGGGATGTATTGACTTGCTGGTCGCCTTCTCTGCCAACGCTTCCAATCTATCACTTAGCTTAGTCATGGGGTTGCTCCTTGATTGCGGATAGGGCGATGCTGTGTGCATAATCCCAGCCAGCTTCGCCAAAATCAGGTTCACCTCCGTTGACGCCTTCCACCCAAGCATTGTGGACGTCTGTTGCACCGGCAACATAAGCTGCGGCAAGCGCATCCCGTAAAGCCTCCACCAGCCCATCCTGCGCGGCTAGTGATGTGGTGCGGGCTTTTGCCAAAGTTTCAGCGACCTTTTCAATATCGACCTCATAATATCCGTCGCAAGTCACGACATTGGCGGCGCTGGCGCATTGCTCCGCCAATTCGTAATCAGCTACAGTGTATCTCGCCTGCGTTGTCGGCTGTTCTGCTTTATCCATCACAAATCCTCTTTCTGTAGGGCGCTGATTATGGTGGGTAGCGCGTTGACCAGTTCGTAAACGAGGCGGATATTCGCGCCGACATTGTTCAGCCGCTCGCCAAATTCATCCTCGAAAACGGCAATCGTTTCGTAAGTGAAATACTGCTCACCCTCCACATACTCGCCATCGACGTTGCCAATCAGGGTGACAAAACCCTCGGTCGTCATTTCGTCCCGTGACTGCCACGGTCGGCTAGTCGCCTTCTCCGCCAGTGCGGAAAGCCTTGCTGATAGTTTCTGGTTATCCATTAGTCGTTCCTCTCAAATTCCATTTCCGAAAGCCCCAAGCCAGCAACAGCGCACCAATGGACGTTGCAAAGAACAGTGCGGTCACACATGCGATCTGGAAGGGTGATAGGGTGGCTAGGTGTTTCATTCTTCACCCCAATAAGCCAAGTCCTGATGCACAGCTTCAATGCCGCACTCCACGGTGCGAGGTTCGGGGTCATCATCCCACTCGGTTCCCCATGTCGCCAACGCTGCTTCAAATGCCTGGTCAAGCGTAAACTCGTCATCGCCGCCCTGCATGGCCTTAAAATACTCAAGCGCCATAGTCTGAATAATCAAAGCGTCCTCAATAACACGTTCCATCATTCATCTCCTTCATGTGATAGGCCAAAGGTGAAGCGGGTAAGCGGCCATCTTTTACGGCGATCGGCGGATTATGCCTGCAATCTGACACGCTACCATCGATGTGCGGGCCTCCAAGTGCGCGCCCAAAATCATCACGCGCCCAAAACCGACAAGTTTCACAAGTCTCATTCATGATTCTCTCCTGTCGGTGGGGGAGGGAGTTCGCACCAGTGGGTGTATTCTGGCGTCTCATCGCCAACAATGTTGAATGGAAAACGCGCAACCCCAAAGCCCGCATCCTCGCCCCAACACAACAGCCAGACGCACCTCGGCGCGGTCTCAATCGGTTTCCATTCCATCATCCTGCTTTCCTCTCACTCGATGAGCCATGCTCGCTGGCAAAATCTGCTCCGGCTCGATAGGCTTCCTCATAGCAGTCAATAACCGCTGCCAAGATGCGCTCCTGCGTTCCATAGACGCTGTAATTGCGAAGCGACGATCCCGCCGCGTTCATTATGCGCTCGGCATGGTTGCGGACTGCCGCTTCAATGTTGTCGTCGTGAATTTCAGCGCACATTTCGTTGATTAGGTTAGTCATGGCTGGCCTTTCTGTGTTCACCGCACCAATCAGTCGGCTGCACCGATGGCCAAATACTATCGATACCGTTCTGATAATCGCCAACGACTGTCGGCGGCTTCATTCGGCATTGCACAAAATCATGGCTACGCTTCTGTTGCGACGGGGCCGAATACTCTATTGCCTGAGTGTATTCGTCGCCTTTCCGCCAAACAAAGTGGCCGTAGCGGCACGTTTCGCAAGTCTCACTCACTGCTCTATCTCCTGTGGGGTGGTGGTGATATGTGGGCTTCCGTTTTGACGGCACCACAAGAGCGCCATCCGCGCCTCCCTTTGTTGCTTGCGTTCAGATTTACTCATCCTGATTAGAAAATCCCGCTCATCGCAAGCAATCTGGCGCGCTTCCTGATCGGCATATGTAGGCTGACCAAGACCGGCGACGGTTGAAGACCGCTCAACAATAACCTCGTAGCCTTCGCCATCTGTCGCAAAGACAACGCGCTCGCCGGAACCGTTTTCCAGCGCCTCATTTAGTGCATCGCGCAAGGCAATTAAACCACTGACATTGCCCCTTATCGTCGCTTCACCATGATATGTGAATTGTCCACGAATATGGACTAGCGGAGTTTCGTCATCGAACTTCACGACACCCACCCCAACACGCCAGCAACGACCAGCAAGCCGCGTACTTCATTGGCTATCAAAAGGAGGATTGCGGTTTTCCCGGACAGCGCCAAATCCGCGCTGCCTGTGGCTGTGTTTTCCGCAAATTCTCGCAAGAATGGCGCAAATGAGTCAATCTTCGGTAAAGTCAAATTAACGAAAAGGCTAGTCATTGCGCGGCTTTCCTGCTTGAAGGTTGCGGGGGCGGTCATGCGGTCAACCTGGATCGCAACCGCGCCCACAGCGAAGCCTTGGGCTGCTGCATGGGCAATATCGGCCCGCGCATACGCTCGCGCTGCCAGGTCGCATTGCCATGCTTCGGCGTCCAGTTGTCCGCGCCGCGTCGATAGATGTTCATGCGATCAGCACTCCCAAAACAATCAAAAACGGAAACATCGAAACACAAAGCCAATCAGCCATAGTATGTGCTTCTGGTGCTGCGTGGAGGCCGGAAAGGGCGCGGGTTCGGATAAGGTCAAGCATTGCGCTTCTCCCGTTCGGCAAGCATGGCGTCGGCTATGTCGTATGCTCGCTTTGCCCAAGCATCGGTAATTTCGGCACCGCGATAACCCATGTAGGTAACAAACTCTTGGTCTAGCAGTTCAAGGCGCAACGCCTGACCAGCAAACCAGTCGTGTAGGGACATGCCGTATTGTTCAAAGTGACCGCCTTGGCTGTGCTCACTCGCGGGCATCGGAAAAGCAGGAGGATTATCCATCATTCCTCTCCTTTAAGAAACGGGCCGAGGTGAGTGCGGATTGCTGTGTTGAGTTCGCCCAATCTGCGAGGGAATCGAATTTCGACGTCTCGCGAAAGGAGGTGGCATTCACGGTAAACCGCCTCAATCGCCTCATCGAGCGGGTCACGAGGTTCTTCGACCTCTCCAAGCATTATGAGGCAGCGGGCGTGGTTGATAAGAAGGTCCCACATAACAGAACACCCATCCCATTCCGTCCAATGTCGAAAGCCATTCAAACTGGCCCACGCCTTATCCAGCGCCGCTTCCCACAGCCGGTCGCTTACATCCTTCACTTGCTCTGGTTTATCGGGCAGCATCACGGCAAAACCTTCGCAATCCGCGCTACGGCATCGTCTGCATACTTGTGGACATACTCTCGCGTTTCGCTAGAGCCGTTGTGGTATGTGATCTGGCAGTCCTGCCCCACACATCGCTTAAGACGGGAAATGTCGTTGCGAGCGCTGACTAAAGCCGTTTCGAGCCGCTGAATGCGTTCAAGTGCAACTGTCATGTTCGATTTTGCATTAGCCATTGCTGCGACGGCTAGTTTTTCGCGCTCAATTTGAGCCTCATCTTTACACTGCGTCATTGCTATCCTCCTTCGTGAGTGCCACAGGCTCCATGAAGCCGTTAACCTTAGCCATCGTCTCAAGGTGTTTGAGAATGGACATGGTTTCATCGCCAAGCGGAGTGCCGCCGCGCGTTGCTTTCCAGTGCGCTTTAGCTTCTTTGAATGTGAAGTAGCGGCATCCAGCGATCACGCGCGGCCCTTCTGGCGTGGGCGCTACAAGGAATGTATAACCATCGGTGCGAGTGGCGGTGATGTTTACAGTTTGGACCTGCGCATTGCCATAGACCTGCGCATTGCCGTAGACCCACGCATCGCCGTAGACCCACGCATCGCCGTAGACCCGCGCATCGCCGTAGACCTGCGCATTGCCATAGACCTGCGCATTGCCGTAGACCCGCGCATCGCCGTAGACCTGCGCATTGCCATAGACCTGCGCATTGCCGTAGACCCACGCATTGCCGTAGACCCACGCATTGCCGTAGACCTGCAAATTCTTTTCACTTTCGATCCACCCGCCAAGCGTCCCTGCGGTAAGGCCAAGAGCCGCAATATCGACAACAAGCCGGATGCGCTTAAGAGTGACGCCGAACCAGTCTTTAGTCTCGCCAGTAAATTCGTATTTTGCGTTAGCCATTTGCATCCTCCTTCGTGAGTGCTTCGGCGTGTTGCCGTTCCATGCGCTCCCGCATCCTGCGAGCCAGTATTGCGTCGGGGTGTTTGGCCGCGTGAAAGCGGGCTATCAGTGCAGCCCATTGGGGAGCGTTCTTAGCCTCAACCTCTGCGATGATTTGTTGAGCGCGGGTCATGCTGCACCGCCTTTTGCTTTGGCGATTGCGGCACGGAGATAGGGCAGCAGTTCTTCGTTAATCTCGTCATCATTCATGCCGTTAAGAACATTAATCGCGTACTCCAAAGCAGCCAGCAAGTCCGTAATGGTGTCGGCTGCTTCACATTCTAGCGATGCCGCACATTCAACCCGGTTGGCATAGGTGTCTGCCTTTGCTCGCAACCTCTCGATAAGGGGCGCGCTCATGCCGCACCGCCCATCTGTGCAAAGCGGTAATCATCCCGCACCTGCTTTGCCTTTTGGTCGCGCAGATACTTCTCGCGATTGAACTCGCATGTAAGCGGATAGCGATATTCGCTTAAGAGAGCTTTGGCTCTGTCTGTTGCGGTGCTGTGCATTGTCTGTCCTCTTGTGTTGCATCCCGTTTAATGAAGCTAAAAGCGCAATGCAAGCATAAAAATGCAACCGCGCTAAACTTTTTTGTTGCAATCGAATTTTACCAGCCTTAAACCGCAGTCATGCTACTAGATACATACCTGAAGCGCGATGGATCGCTTAAGCTGACCGAACTGAGCGCCCTTGTTGGCGTCACAAAAGGTCGTTTGTCACAACTGCGCCATGAAAGCGAATGGCCTCCAGAGATTGCCCTAAAGGTTGAAGAAGCCACTAAGGGCGCAATCGATGCTGGCCAGCTTTCGCCAATTGTCGCAAAAGCGCGAATGAGCCGCGCTGCATGACACCCCATCCCGTCAGCCCAACCGTTACGCATTACGGTTCTCCTCTTACCCTTGTGGCTGACGGCAACCTGACCGGATCGGGCGCGGGTCGCCTCGGTTCGTCCGATCCGGTCTTTTTTTGCATTATGGCGCGGAAGCGCGCTGCCTGGAAATCAAAGAACGGAGGACTGCATGACCCTATCCATAGCCCCTATTGACCCCGCCGCCGACGAAGCATTCCGCGCTGCCCATGTCGGTGCGTCCGAAGTTGCGGCCCTGTTTGGCATGTCGCCTTGGCTCACTGAATTTGAACTTTGGCATCGCAAGGCTGGCAACATTGCCACGCCAGACTTCAACGCTGTTGTCGATGGCGTGCCGGAAAACGAGCGCGTCTATTGGGGCGTCAAAATGGAGCCGGTGATTGTTGAGGCTGCTTGCGAGCGGTGGGGATATGAGCCGCTTCAAAGCCCGCATTTTCTATCGAATGGTAAAGGCCTTGGCGGGCATCCTGACCGGATCGTCAATTGCCCTGAACGCGGGCGCGGCGTGTTGGAAGTCAAAACCGCTGACTGGTTGGTCGTGAAGGGGTGGGGCGATGAGCCGCCCGCGCACTACCTTCTGCAAAACCTGACCTATCAGGGGCTTGCTGGCTGCGATTGGGGCGACGTTATCGTGCTGGTCGGCGGCAACAAGCTAGAACGCTTCCAATATGACTTCCGGCCCAAAATCTATGCCGACATTGAGGCGCGCGTTGCTGCGTTCTGGCAGTCGGTGCGCGATGGCAAGGCTCCGAAGCCTGATTACAGCCGCGATGGCCGCACGCTGATCGACGTTATCGGCGCGCCAACGGATGAAGTGATAGACCTGCGCAACGACTTCGACGCTGGCGCTCTAGCCGGTGACTATCTCGCCGCCAAGGAAGCCGAAAAGGCTGCGGCCCAACGCGCCGACACAATCAAGGCGCAAATCATTGAAAAAATCGGGACAGCAGGGTTCGCGCTCCTACCCGACCATAAAATCAGCGCGAACTTCACCAAGGGAAGCGCGGACAAGATCATTACCGCCGAAATGGTTGGCGACGTCATTAAGGGGCGACGCGGCTATCGACGGTTTGATGTGAAGGAGTGCGAGCAATGAGCGTCGCAGTCTTTGGCGATCCGCGCTTGCCGCAACGCTTTTGGGACAAGGTATCTCCTGAACCTAATAGCGGGTGCTGGCTTTGGACGGGCGGCGCTGACAGTAATGGATATGGCCGTTTCGGCATACCGAAAGCATATAAAACTACACTGACACACCGCTACTCTTATTCTGCGCTTGTTAAGCCGGCAGACGGTCAATTTGTTCTTCACCGCTGCGACAACCCCGCTTGCTGCAACCCCAATCATTTATTTTTGGGCGACCAAACTGACAACATGAGGGACATGGCCCGAAAAGGTCGGAACGCACTGAATAACCAGCCGCTTCGCAACTCACAAAAGACCCATTGCCTGAACGGGCATCCTCTCACCGGACCGCATGTCCGTATTTGGAGGGGCCATCGAATTTGCAACACGTGCCACGCCGAGCGCGTGCGCCAATCGAAAAGGAACGCATCTAATGGCTAGTCAACCGAACAACGCTGTGACGGTAATTCGTCAAAGCCTCAACCAGCTTGCGCCCGAACTGCAAGCAGCCCTGCCAAAGCACGTAACGCCGGAAAAATTCACCCGCGTTGCAATGACCGCAATTCAAAACGATCCGATGCTTGTCGATGCAGACCGCAAGAGCCTTTTTGGCTCAATTGTGCGGCTCGCCCAAATGGGCTTGCTGCCAGACGGGCGCGAGGCTGCGTTGGTAATTTTCAATCAGAAGGCCAAGGGTGGCGGCTACGAGAAAAAAGTGCAGGCCATGCCCATGATAGCCGGTTTGCTCAAGATGGTTCGCCAGTCGGGTGAACTGGCCAGCATCGACAGTCACGTAGTTTATTCAAATGATAAATTTACCTATCGGCCTGGCATTGACGCCGTGCCAATTTTTGAGCCGGAATGGTTCGGGGATCGCGGCGAGCCGATTGGCGCTTATGCGCTTGCGACCTTAAAGGATGGCTCGCAAATACCGCCCGAAATTATGAACCGCGAACAGATTGAGAAGGTTCGCTCGGTAAGCAAGGCCGGGAATAGCGATTATGGGCCGTGGTCGCAGTGGTGGTCCGAAATGGCCCGCAAGACCGTCATGCGCCGCCTGTCGAAGCGCCTGCCTATGTCAACCGATCTTGAGGATGCTTTTGACCGTGATGAAACCTTGACCATCGACCACCAGCCCGCGTTGCGCGTCGTCGAGAACGAGGAACAGGCCGCACCCATGTCGCGCCTTGATGCAATTGAGCATCAGATCGAGGCCGAACAGGAAGCGGAAGAAGTTGACGCTGAAATCGAGCCGGAAGGCCGCGCCGACGAAGAACATGGCGACCAGCACGACGAAGAAGCGCCTGCATGGCACGCAATGGTCGATGACTGGCACGAGCGCATTGCGAAGGCCGATGTTGTCGGCACGATCATCAGCATTCGCGCCGAACTGAAAAAGCACAAGGACGCGCTGCCCGATGATGTGGTCTCCGCACTGACCATCGCGCTCGACACTAAGTCCGCTGAATTTACCACAGGAGGCGGCAAGTGACCGAGATACTGATTGGCCTCGCCAGCATCGTTACGGCGGTGCTGGTCTTTCTCTTTGTTGAGGCGGTGCGGCAATGATCCGCTGGCTGAAACGTCGCCGGGCCGCAAAGGCGCTTGCAAAGACGCTGCGTCCCGATCCTGACTATCGGGCGCGGCGGCTTGCTCAATTCGATAGCGCCCGCAAGGCTCGCTATTGGCGGAACGTGGCGGCGATATGAGCGACTATCTCAAGTTCCTCGCTAAAAAGGCAATAACTGATCCGTCAACTGGCCTAGTCGATCTGCCCGAATTGCCAGATTGCCTATTCCCGCACCAGCGCGACATCGCAAAGACTGGCGCGCCGATAGCGGTTGTCCGGTCGATTGAGGATGCAGAACAGGCTTTAGCGACATGGGGGTGGAGATGACCAATCCTCTCGATCTGGTTAGCGTTGAGCGCGAGCGGCAGGAACAGGCAGTTTTTGACCGCCAGGTTGAGCATGAAGCCTATCGGCGGCGCGTGCTGCCTTCACAATATCAAAGGGCCTTGCGCCGCGTTGAGCAGCTTAAACGGGAGGCCGACCGTCTTGGCATAACCCATCTTTTAAGGACAAAGCAAAATGGCTGACATTCATCGCGTCTCGTCGAGCGTTATGCGCCGCGACATTGGCTGCAAGCATCACCCAAAGAGCGAGCCGCAACTTTTGCAAGAGGCTGTTCGGGGATGAGTATGCAGTGGTTCCGCCTCTATCACCGGATGATCGACGACGACAAGTTGCGCCTGCTTGCCTTTGAGGATCGCTGGCACTTTGTTGCCCTGTGCTGCCTCAAAGCTGATGGCCTGATCGACGAGCAAGAAGGTTCTCTCCGTGACCGTAAAATAGCGGTCAAATTGGGCGTTCAGGTTCGCGAATTGGAGGAGATTGGAAGGCGTCTGCAAGAGGTCGGATTGGTCGATGAAAGGCTGTCTCCCGTCGCTTGGGACGAATTGCAATTCAAAAGCGATAGGGACTCAACAGCCGCAAGAAGGCAGCGAGAAAAACGACAAAGAGACAGAGAGTTAAAGGCCGTCACGAAAGCGTCACGCGTGACGGTAACGAATGTCACGCGGCTAGATACAGAAACAGATACAGATATAACCCCTAAAGGGGTTTGTGAAACTGACGTTTCACGCGCCCGGCCTGTCGAAGTTGTTGAGGCTTGGAATATCACAGCGGAACGCCTTGGCCTTTCCAAGATCGCAAAACTCACTGACGACCGGAAGCGCAAACTGTCTGCGAGGTGCAAGGACGCTACGCTCGACGACTTCCGCGCTGCCCTAGCCGCGATTGAGCGATCCAGATGGCTGCAAGGCGACAATGACCGAGGCTGGAAAGCCAATTTCGATTTTTTCCTTCAACCCAAAAGCTTCACCAAATTGATTGAGGGCGCATATGACTAACCGGCTAATCGCAGCACCGCGCCAGCAAGGGCATGGCCTAAGCATTGAGGCGCTGGTTGAACTTTGGAACAGCAAATTGGTCCGCTGCGATATTCAGTGGGTAGTCGGCAAAGATGGCAAGCCACATTTGCAGCACGTCCCCACTGATTTTGACGACACCATGCTGCGCATCAAGGCAGGAAATATCAGTCAGCAACAGATTGACCGCTTGCCGTTCCGCATTCGCCAGATTGCTTGGAACCGCAACTATCTGACTTGCGATTACGGAACCCCGCCGCGTTACTGGATACCTGGTCGCAGGCCGGATGCGCAACAAACACCGCCAGAGCGCACAGGGCTGGAATGGTTCAACGAATAGCCATGCCCATCACCGTCACCCGCCACGCAATCGAACGCAAAACAAAGGATCGCACCCATGCACATCGACCAAAGCACTTTCCAGCAAACGCAATCATGGACTGTGCTGCGGTGCGGGTCAAGCAAGACGCTGCTGATTGCAAAGCGCCTGGCTGACTATGGCGCATGGACGCCTATTTGGCAGCGCAAACGCAGGAAGCCGCGCTCGCACAAGATAGTTGATCTGGAACTACCGGCCATCCCGTCGTTTGTGTTCATACCGACCGCTGACGTTGACAGCCTGCCGCCTGTTGCCGGTGCGCCCTACAAACCCATGCGCATAGACGGTTGCATTGTGCGCATTGCCGACCGTGACCTTGCGCATCTGCGCCGCATTGACGAGGCGTCGAAGGCCAAGCAGCCGAAGAAGAAGTTTGGGATTGGCCAGCGCATCAAGTTCCATTCAGGCCCGTTCACCGGGCTTAAGGGCAAGGTGGTCTATCAGGCTTCGCGCTTCGTTACTTGCATGATTGAGGGCTTCTCACAGCCCATTCAAATTGCCTCTTGTGCATTGGATGAGATTGCGGCATGATAACGCATACATCCGCGATGATCCAAATCGCTTTGGCAGTTAATTGGAAAGGCCTAGAGTCTCCCTGCTACAAACCTTGCAAGCATAGCTTCGCGGGTCGTGCGTAAGCATGGCCTGGCACAAAACATCCCGACACGCTCGCGGCTATGGAACAAAATGGGACAAGCTGCGCAAGCAGATATTGGCAAGAGATAAGCATCTTTGCCAGATATGCAGAAATGAAGGCCGGGTCAAAGCGGCCAATCACGTTGACCACATCAAACCGAAGGCAAAAGGCGGCACTGACGATCCTTCAAATCTGCAATCGCTTTGTGCTGCCTGCCATGACCGCAAGACCGCCACTGACAATGGCGCGAAGCCTAAGGTGCAGTTTGGCCTAGATGGCTGGCCGATCACCCCAAGGGGGGGGTAGGACGAACATGGGGGCGAACGGGGCTAGGAC
>ERZ869907.97-NODE-97-length-38642-cov-13.133879_pt1 | contig 38642 bp, 74 predicted proteins | sample MGYA00579309_ERZ869907 | MGnify/ENA primary metagenome ERZ869907 (study PRJEB32216, sample SAMN09231814) | wastewater metagenome | place: USA: Maryland | collected 2016-07-30 | study: EMG produced TPA metagenomics assembly of the PRJNA472060 data set (Reclaimed... | reverse complement strand
GCCAGCTAGGCCAGGGGAAAGGTTGACCCCCACCCCGGCAACAAAACCGGAGGCCGGGGGTGCAGTATTGAGGTAGATCGGTCATCTGAATTTTTTCACCCCACCCTTGTTAGTCTCACGCATCTGTGGTTAGACTAACGGCATGAAACCTCCCGTAGAGTATCGACCACGCATCAGGCAGCCGGTAGCGCAGTCTGGTAGCGCACCTGCCTCGGGCGCAGGGGGTCGTGAGTTCAAATCTCACTCGGCTGACCAATCATCGGAGCAAAATTTGGGTCGCGCCCAAGTCGCAAACGGCAGCGTAGCCGTGACAAGCGGGGAGAGACCCGCACAGCCTAAGTTTGATCGTGCGGCCTACCAGCGCGAGTATATGCGTCGGTATCGGGCTAAGAAGGCTGGGAAATGAGCCTTTTACTGGATCACGGGCCGGATAACCTTGTTCCTCCTGACCGTCTTATGGAGGCGCTGTCGCTTCAGCAGCTTATCACGCAGTTGACGGAACTGATGTCCAGTTACCGCGAGCTTGAGTATGCGAACGACTGGCTGAGAGAGGAAAACGAGGAGCTTCACAAGATGACTGTCCGCATGGAGCGTCGGATCGAGAAGCTGAAGAAGGCCCTGAAAGACGCGGTTCCACCCAAACGTAGGCTCAAAAAGAAGGCTGACAAATGAGCTTCTGGAAAAAGCACGCCGTCGAGCCGGTTCCGATGCAGTTGCGCTTTACACCGCAGTTGGACATCACCCCTTACGAGTTGGCGGTTATCTGCGCCAAGTGTACCCCAAACGAGCCTACCCTGTTCAAGTATGGGGTCTGGGAGACTTTGGGGCCTGACATACAGCGGCACTTCAAATGACCAAGCTCCTCTGGCGCAAGTGCCGGCTTTGCGGAGTGTCCGAGTGGAAGCATGTTTGTGCTGTGCCACTGACCAAGCGCCAGCAATATAACCGGAAAGCCTACAGCAAGCGACAGGCGAAGAAGCAGGGCATGACGGATGAGGAAGTTCGTAGGGTGTTTGGGCCTATAGCTGATGTTCTGGCCGGGAGGGATCCATGAAGCATTCTACGGGCAACGAGAAGCGCCGGCCCCCTATGGTCCCCGTCACAAGGGCTATGGCTCAGGCCGGGTGCGCCAAGCTGGATGCCCTGACCTCTGTGGATTCGGACGGATCACCCGTCACCGATAACCAGCTTGTGGCCGAAGTCTTTCTCGCAATGTGGGCTTGTTATTGGGAGCAGGTCTTTGCGGTCCAGGGCAAGAACCTGAAATCGCCCCTGAACCTGATTTTACCGCCCTCTGGGCTCATTCGTCAGTAGGAGAGAACACCCATGAAACTCAAGATCGCCCTTATCCTAAGCCTCTTGTCCTGTCCCGCCCTGGCACAGACCTACGATACCTACCGCCCCTACTACACCCCGCCGGCCTATACGCCCCCGGTCTATACCCCGCCGACTACCTACCAGTCCTACGGCAACCGCACCTACGGCTCAGACGGCACCACGGTACAGTCGTACGGGAACCGGGATTACATCACCCGCCCTAACGGCAGCACCACGACTTGCTCCACCTACGGCAACCGCACTTATTGCCAGTAGGGGGTAATTGTGAAGCACCTAACCTACAAAGAAGCATGGCAGAAAGCCCAAGACGCTTGGGTGGCGGCAGGGAAAACGGTCCCCTGCTACGAGCCAAAGTACATGGCGGCGCGTAAGCAGTTAGCCAAGGTTTTGAAGCGCGCGGGATTGCAGTAGTTGCGTTTCTAAGCCATTTCTGGCAATAATCGTTCAAATTTGGGTCGAAATCGGCCTAAAAGTGACCGATTGGGGCCATTTTGGCACGGCAGATCGTTATTCCCTACACGCCACGGAAGGCTTTCAAGGCTTTCCATGACCGCACCCAGCGTTGGGGGTGCCTTGTCGTCCATCGTCGTGGTGGAAAGACGGTATCCTCGATCAACGACCTGATCCGTGCCGCCATCACCTGCAAGTCCCGCAACCCGCTTTTCGGCTATATCGCCCCGTTCCGGTCCCAAGCCAAGTCCGTGGCTTGGAGCTACCTGAAATACTACGCCGAACCCATCACCAAGTCCGTCAATGAGTCGGAACTCATCGTTACCCTCATAAACGGGGCCGAAATCCGGCTTTTTGGAGCCGATAACGCGGATGCCATGCGCGGTCTGGGATTCGATGGTGTCCTGTGCGACGAGTACGGGGACTTCCGCCCCTCCGTCTGGGGTGCCGTTATTCGCCCTACCCTCTCCGATAAGCAGGGTTGGGCGGTATTCATGGGTACTCCCAAGGGCAAGAACCAGTTTTGGGAAATTTACGACATGGCCAAGTCCAACCCGGACGAATGGTACTGTCTGACCCTCAAGGCATCCCAATCCGGCATCCTTCCCGAAAGCGAAGTTGAGGCCGTCCGCAAGCAAATCACCAAGGACCAGTTTGACCAGGAATACGAGTGCAGCTTTGAAGCCGCCATCCTGGGAGCCTTCTACGGCGTTGAAATGCGCGAACTGGAAGACATGGGCCGCATCACTGAAGTTGCCTATGACCCATCCCTGCAAACCTTCACCGCATGGGACTTGGGCCTCAAGGACGATACGGCTATCTGGTGGTATCAAGTCGTCCGTGGCGAAATCCATGTGATCGACTACTACGCCGTTTCCGGGTCCAACATCGAAGACCTTGCGAAAGTCGTCTCATCTAAGCCCTACCACTACGCCAAGCACTACCTCCCCCATGATGCGAGGGCCAAGACCCTAGCCGCTGCCGGCAAGTCCGTCATCGAGCAGTTGGCTCAATTCCTTGGCGGTATGGAAAACCTTGCCATTGTCCCCGACCTTGGCGTTCAGGACGGTATTCAGGCCGTTCGCATGACGCTGCCGCATTGCTGGTTCGATGCCAAGAAGTGCAAGGAAGGCGTCGAGGCCCTGAAGCAATACGAACGCGAATACGACGAAGACAAGAAGGCTTTCCGCGCATCGCCCAAGCATAATTGGTGCAGCCATCCGGCAGACGCCATGAGAATGCTTGCCATTAGCTGGCGCGAAGGCCCGCAGCTTCGTCTTGTCCATACCGACAGGCCCCTCATTGTCGGACCCGGTAATACCGCAACCCTCGAAGATATGTACGCTACCCAGCGCACACCCAGACGAAAAAGGATTTAACCATGTCCATCAATCTGTCTCCATTCCGCCCGTCACAGGGCATTACCAAGACGCTCTCTGCGTCTTCATCCAGCAGCAGCGTTACTTTTGACGCCAAAGACGTTAGCTCGTCTTCGTCTTCAACCGGCACTTCCGGCTCCGTGATTGATCGCGGCACTATCGGCGGCCATCAGGTCATGCGCGTTTACAATGCCGGCACCGCCGTTGTGTTCGTTCGCTGGGGTACTGGCGCTCAGACTGCTACCACGGCTGATATGCCGCTGATTCCTGGAGTAGTAGAGCTTTTCACAAAGGCCCCCGCTGACGATACGTTTGCCGGTATCACCGCATCGTCAACCGCGACTGTTTACATATCTTGCGGGGAAGGGGTTTAGTATGACCGTTCGCGGCGTAGCAACATCGTCTTCGTCTTCGGTAGCCGTCTCTACTCGCCAAGTTCTTACATCTGGCACTGCCGCTACCTATACGACACCTGCAAGTTGCCGTCAGATTCGTGTGACCATTATTGGCGCGGGTGGCGGTGGTTCTGGCACGGGATCAACTGGTCCGAATAACGGAACGGTTGGAACAACTTCCTCTTTCAATTCCATAACGGCTATTGGCGGCGGTGGCGGTACGAGCGGGCGAGGTGGCGCTGGCGGTTCCGGCGGTGCTGGTTCAGCGTCGTACCGTATAGCAGGCTCGCCTGGGTCTGCCCCGATTCCATTCATTTCAAGCGCAACAAATGTCATTGCTACTGGTGGTAATGGCGGTGGCAATGGCGGTGGCCTTGGCCCCATTTCAGCAGCCGGGGCCGGTGTGGCCGGCGCGGCAAATACAGGCGGCGGTGGTAGTGGTGCCTCTACTGCTGATGCAACCTTTGTTGCGTCTGCAAGCCTATACCAAGGCGGTGGTGGTGGTTCAGGAGAAACCGTCTATCTTGTTATTCCGACGCCTGCGGCGTCGTACACCTATACCGTTGGCGGCGGCGGGGCTGCGGGCGGTGCTGGAACGGGCGGAGCGGCGGGTGGCGCTGGTGGTAGTGCTGTCATCATCGTGGACGAAGATTACTAGCGATGGCACAGGAAGCCGCAGGCGCGGACAAGTACCTCAAAATAATCTCCAAGTATGACAATGAGTTTAAGAAATGGGAAGGGAGAAATGTCAAGATTCTAAAGCGGTATCGTGATGATACACGCTCGCAGACCAACAATGAATCTGCCCGCTTCAACATCCTGTGGTCCAACGTACAAACCCTGAAGCCTGCCGTTTATGCCCGTATGCCCAAAGCTAGTGTCTCGCGCCGCTTTGGTGATGATGACCCGGTTGGGCGCGTTGGATCGCTGCTGATTGAGCGGTGCCTTGACTACGAAATCGAGCATCACACGGATTTCCGCTCGTCTATGAGCAACTGCGTCGAGGACCGCTTTCTTGGTGGTCGCGGCATCGCATGGGTTCGCTATGAGCCGCACATTGTAACGCAAGACGAGCCGCAAGATGGACTCCAAATCACAGAAGACCTTGAGCCACCCGAAGTGGAAGCGGGAGCCCCCGCAGGTCCAATGGATCAAACGGCGGGAGCCGAAGCCGAACCCGCCGAGCGAATTGCCTATGAGTGCAGCCCCACCGACTACGTTTACTGGAAGGATTTCGGGCACACTCCGGCTAGGACTTGGGAAGAAGTAGGGCAGGTATGGCGCTGGGTCTACATGACCCAAGACGCGCTCAAGGCCCGATTCCCCAAAAAGTGGAAATCCATCCCGCTGGATAATGCGCCAGAGCCGCTAGTCCGGTCCAGTAACCCCAACAAGGGCGCGGACAAGGCCAAGATTTGCGAACTGTGGGACAAGGAAACCGGCAAGGTCATCTGGCTGTCCAAGGGGCTGCCCGATGTTATCGAGGAAGTCGAAGACCCGCTTGAACTTGAGAACTTCTTCCCGTGCCCTAAGCCGCTTTATGCCACCACGACCAGCGATAGCTTAGTCCCCGTCCCTGACTTCGTGCTGTACCAGGATCAGGCGAACGAACTGGATATTCTGTCTGACCGGATCGACGGGCTGGTTAAGGCCCTGAAGGTTCGCGGCGTCTATGACGCTTCCCAGCCGGCGCTTCAGAGGCTTTTGACTGAGGGTGATAATAACACTCTTGTCCCTGTGGATAAATGGGGCGCGTTTTCGGAGAAAAACGGGCTCAAGGGCTCTATCGACATCATGCCGCTTAACGATTTCGCGTCATGCCTGCTTCAGTGCTATCAGGCCCGCGCTGACATCAAGAGCCAAGTCTACGAGATTACTGGCATTTCGGACATCATTCGTGGGGCTTCGGTAGCGTCCGAAACCGCCACGGCGCAGGAAATCAAGGGCCAGTACGCGGGGCTTCGCCTCAAGGCCATGCAGGAATCCGTGGCGCTGTTTGCGTCGGACTTGTTGCGCCTCAAAGCCCAGATCATTTGCTACAAGTACCAGCCTGAGACGATTTTGGCTTATGCCGCCGCTGACCAGCTTTCAGAGGCGGATCAGGCGCTGATCCCGCAGGCGCTGGACCTAATCAAAAATGACCCGCTGAAGACCTTCCGTATCGAAGTGGCGGCAGATTCCTTGGTTGCGCTTGACGAACAGCAGACCAAAAAGGATCGGGTTGAGTTCCTTAACGCCTTTTCCAATTTCATGCGGGAAGCGGTCCCTGCCGGCCAGCAGTCCCCGGAAATGGTCCCGACCCTCATGGCGATGGTTAAATTCGGCGTAGGTGGCTTTAAGCAGGCTAGGACCATTGAGGGGACCATAGATCAGGCCCTTGAGGCCATGAAGCAAAAGGCCGCAAACGCCGCCCAGCAGCCACCCCAGCCCAACCCAGAGGTTCTTAAGGAGCAGGCGCGGGCGCAGTCGGATGCCCAACTTACCCAGATGGAAGGCCAGATGGCGGCACAGGTCGAGCAGATCAGGGCTCAGTCTGCCGCCCAAGTCGAAACCATCCGCGCCCAGTCCGAAGCCGCCGCCCGCCAGCAGGAAGCCATGATGGCCGAGCGGGAATTGATGATGCAGCAGCGGTTTGACGCTTGGGAAGCCACCCTGAAGTCCCAGACTGCCATTCAGGTAGCAAATATCGGGGCTGAGAGTGCAGAAACCACGGCGGAAATCAGCGCGAATACAGCCCTTGCCAAGCAATACGCAAGTAATGACGAAGTATCTGAACCGTCGAGTTCTGAATAATTACTAGGTGAATACATGGGTCGCTACAGGGCGCTTTGGGATAAAAGCGGATTACTTGCGGAGTTTGACGGTGATGTGCTATTATTTCACCGCGACGGGGGTAATTTGAAAGAAAATACCAACGGGCCGCAGGTAATTAAGGACATTGAGCCTTATCAGAACATGATAGACGGCAAGACAATTACCTCCCGCCGCCAGCACCGCGACCTATTACGCGCCCATAATTGCGTTGAGGTTGGGAATGACACTTCCCACCTTAAGGCCAGAACCCAGCAGATCGCCCCCAACCGCCGCGAAAGCCTCCACAGGATGCTTGGCGATGTGAGCGAAAAGCAGCTTCAGGGCATGATTAGAACCGAAATATCGCGGAGAAGGCATTAATGAGCGCCGTAGGCCAGGACGAAGCCCCACAGGCTGACCGTAAGGACATGCTCCGCGATGCGTTTGACGCGGTGGAAAGCAATAATATTTCGTCTGAGCCTGTAAAGGCGCAAGAAAATGTTTCACGTGAAACAGCCGCCGAAAAGACGGAGCGCCTGCGGGATGAGGCCGGCAGATTTGCCGCCACCGATGGTAAGTCCCAGGCCAAAGAGAAGGGCGCTTCCGTAGCCCAAGCGGCTCCTGCTGAAACCGTCCCTCCGGTTCAGGCTGTTGAGCCTCCCCTGTGGGAGCGCCCCCCGGCTTCGTGGAAGAAAGAATATCACCCTCTCTGGTCTAGTGCTGATCCCAAGCTGCGGGAATATGCCTACCAGCGCGAGGAACAGATGCGGGCCGGGGTCGAGCCGTTGCTCCCCAAGGCCCAGTTGGCTGATGCCATCACCCGAGTTTCTGAGCCTTATATGCAGACCATTCGCGGCATGGGGATTGACCTTCCCACGGCTGTTGAGGGGCTGATGAAGGCTGACCATACCCTGCGCCATGCCCCGCCAGATCAGAAGCTGGCATATTTCATGCAGTTGGGCAGGCAGTACGGCATTAACCTTAATGGCGCGGACGTGGATGGACAGGCCCCGCAGCCGCAGGTGGACCCGAATTACTCCATCATGCAGGAATTGAACCGTCTCCGGGGAGAGTTTACGACCCTCACCCAGAGGCAAGAACAAGAGAGAGACGCTGTTTTCCAGGCTGACATAAACAAGTTTGCCCAGAAAGCAGAGTATTTTGACGAAGTACGCCCAGCCATGATCCAGCTTCTACAGAGCGGCATGGCTGAGTCACTGGAAGACGCCTACGAAAAAGCAATACGTCTGGACACTCAGCTTTTCGAGTCGATTCAGTCCGCAAAACATGCGGAAACTGAAGCGCAGAAAAGGGCTTCGGCTGATGCCGCCGCCAAGAGTGCTAGACGAGCAGCGGTTAGCGTAAGAAGCGCCACACCCGGCTCTACGACCTCTACCAAAGCGCAAGACAGACGTTCAATGCTGCTCGAACAATTCGACGGCGTGGCTGAACGTCTTTGATAAACTGATAGGAGACTATAATGGCATTCGCCAATAGCTCGATCAGCGACATCATTGCGACCAACATTCAGAGTCGCACGGGTGAGCTGGCCGACAACGTGACCAACAATAACGCGCTGCTGCGTCGTTTGAAAGAACGCGGCAACGTGAAGACCTTCAGTGGCGGTAACGTGATTTTGCAGGAAATCATGTATAACGACACTTCGACGGACAACACCAACAGCTACAGTGGCTATGAAGTGTTGAACATCTCGCAGAACAGCCCGATTTCGGCGGCTCAGTTCTCAATCACCCAGTACGCTTCGGCTATCTCCATCTCTGGCCTGGAAATGATCCAGAACAGCGGCAAGGAAGCCATAATCGACCTGCTTGATGGTCGTATGAGCGTTGCTGAAGCCCAGCTTGCCAACCGTATTAGCGGCGACATCTATCTCGATGGCACCGGCAATTCGGGCAAGAACATCACTGGCCTTGGCGCTGCTGTCCCGGATGCCCCGTCTTCGGGCACCTATGGCGGCATTGATCGTGCCACTTGGTCGTTCTGGCAGTCGGTTGCCTACTCTGGCGTGACCAACGGCGGTTCCGCTGTTACTGCCTCCAACATCCAGCAGTATATGGATTCGGTGGCTGTGCAGCTTATCCGTGGCACTGACAAGCCGGACCTGATCGTTGCCGACAACAACTACTACCGCCTGTATCTTCAGTCGCTTCAGTCCATCCAGCGCATTTCGGACTCCGGTTCGTCTATGGCTGGCGCTGGCTTTGCGAGCCTGAAGTATTACGGCGCTGGTATGGCGTCTGATGTCGTGCTGGACGGCGGTATCGGCAACGATGCTACTGCCAACCACATGTGGTTTCTGAACACCAAGTACCTGATGTTCCGGCCCCACGCGGATCGCAACTTTGTTCCGATTGGCGGCGAACGTCAGGCCGTCAACCAGGACGCCATCGTGAAGCTGATTGGCTGGGCGGGCAATCTTACCTGCGCGGGTTCGCAGTTTCAGGGAGTTTTGATCGCCTAATAAGCGGTCAGAAAGGACAATCACATGACTTACAATATCGACGGAAGAATTGGCGTTGATGTCAGCGCCTCCCCGACGACCACCGCAGCGTGGCCTGTTGGTATGCGTACCCGCCTGAACGATGGGTCCGAATGGGCTTATCTGACGATTGGTACCAGCCAGGCCATTTCGCAGTACATGGCCGTTGGCGGCACGACTGGTTCGCTGACCGTTCCGCTGACCAGCACCAACGCGCTGACAGGCGTTCCCATCTACATTGCCCAGCAGGCGGTTACTTCTAACGCCTCGTCTGTGCAGTATATGTGGTTCCTGTGCGCCAACCCTCTGGCTTCGTCCTCGTACAAGGTCCGCGTTGCGGCTTCGTGCGCGGTTGCGGCCAAGCTGGCGACCACCGCTAACGGCGGTACGCTCGATGACACCACCGCTGGCACTGTCCTGCGCGTGGATGGCATTGTGCTGACCGACTCGCAGCCTGCCGGTTCGTCTGGTTCGCGGACTTTCCGCACCAGCACCTACCCGATGGGCTGGGGCGCTGTCTGATGAGTGCGCCGATTAACTGGGTGATGAACGCGAAAGTCGCACCGTCAGTTTTTCGGCGCAACATCGAACACAACATGGAACGCGGGCTAGAGGAGTGCGAGACGGGGGAGGTTAAAGATGCCCCCCTCTTTATCGTCTGCTCTGGCCCGTCGCTCCGTGAGACATGGCCGGAACTTCTCAATGATGACGGTAGTCGCAAAGGGGAAATCTGGGCTCTGAATGGGGCTTTTGACTATCTCTGCGGCAAGGGAATCAGGCCGGATTACGGCGTCTGCCTTGCGCCTGAGAACGCCATCCTTGGGTATTTCCAGGAGATACAGAAGGGCGACAAGTTTCTTTTCGCCGCTACCACACACCCTACCCTTGTGGACAGGGCGCTGGATAGGGGTTGTGAAGTCACTCTCTGGCATTCGGCGCAGCCTGAAGATTGGGGCCTGCCGGTGTTTGCGGGGCCCGTTGTTTATGGCGGCGGGACTATCGGAACACGGGCGATTGATCTGGCGTGGATACTGGGGTGGAGGGAGATACACATTCTCGGCTTCGACGCCAGTTTGTCGGTTGATGGCCGCATTGCGGTTGATACGCCGATGTATGAGGACAGGCGCGATAGCCTGCAATCATATATTTGCAACGGCAGGGCTTTTGTTGCGATGCCGTCTCATGCCCGTCAAGTCGAGGATTTCGCCTCTGTCATTCGCCCATTGCACGGCCTGAACATGACCCTTTACGGGGACGGGCTTCTGCAATGGTCACAAACAATGCCTCAGTCAAACAGTCAGAACGCTGCTTAGTCAGCACAGAAAGGATTAGAAATGCCCATTCCCAGTCAGGTTCTTGCTTCCGGCAATTCGCCGCTTTCCACTACGTCGATTTGCGGCACGGGTGCCACCGGCCTTGTTGCCACTGGATCGTCCATCACGGATGCCCTTCAGCTTTCCTCGTCGTGGAATACCATCACCACTTCGTCCGCTTCGACGGGCGTTATCCTGCCGCCCACCGAAGTGGGTGCCACCATTGGCATTCGCAACGATAGCGGTCAGACAATCAAGGTCTATCCGAAGGCCAGTTCCACCGTGAATGCCGGCGCTTCGAGTGTGGACTTGGCGACTGCCAAAACCATGCTTCTGTTTGCAACTTCCGCCACCACCTGGGCGTCCATCACTACCGCTTAACCATAAGGAGCCACCACAATGGCGCTTGATTCTGATATTCGTAATGCAGACAACCATCTGCACGTTACGTTCTATACCCAGACCCAAAAGGGTCACTGGGAAGGCAAACCGTTTGTTCGGATTATGATTCCGGGCGACAAGACGAACGTGATTGAACAGCCGGTGCGCGAAGACCATAAGCGCCGGTTCCCTCGTCTATGGCTGGCCTATCAGTCTCAGAACGCCGAAGGTGGCTCCATCCCCGGAACCCCGCTTTCCCAGTGGAATGCGGAACGGCCCGGTGAGTTCACAGATGGGCAGTATGCGGAAATGAGCGCCCTGAAGTTTCAGACCGTCGAGCAGATTGCCGGCGCGTCGGATAATCAACTTCAGAAAGTTGGCATGGGGGCCGCTGGCCTGCGCGAACGTGCCAAGGCTTATCTTTCCGGCAAGAACGCTGCCGAAAACAGTTCCGAATTGGCCGAAACGAAAAAGCAGCTTGAGACTCTACAAAGTCAGATGGCCCAGCTACTTGCCATGCAGACCAACCAGATGGCTGAAGTGGAAGCGCCCGAAAAGCGCAAGCCCGGACGGCCCAAGAGAGTTTTAACTGATGTCCACAACGACAATGCTGCAACTGGTGCAGCAGGTCACGAATGAGCTAGGTCTTGCCACCCCGGCATCAGTAGCCGGAAACACGACCCAAGACGTAGTTCAAATCCTGGCGCTCATGAATGCGTCTGGGTACGAACTTCTGCGTAAGGCGGACTGGCGGAATCTGACCATTCCGTACACGTTCTATACGTCTTACACGACCACCACTGGCACCTATAGCGCCGCGTCCCGCACCATGACGGTCCCCAGCACGGCGGCTATCGACACGACCTACATGGTTGTCGGAGATGGCTTGCCCAATGCGACATTTGTGGAAAGCATTGATTCCGGCACCACGCTTACCCTGTCGATCTACCCGCAGGACACGGTAACTAACGGCACGGTGTATTTCCAGAAGGTGAAATACGCGCTTCCCGCTGACTATGACAGCATCGTGGACCGCACCCAGTGGGACAAGTCCAAGCACTGGGAAATGCTCGGCCCGGAATCAGCCCAGCAATGGGAGTGGATACTGTCGGGCTTCATCGCCACCGGCCCGCGCGTCCGCTGGCGTCTGCTTGGCGCATATTTTCAGATTTGGCCGGGGTTCTCCAATACGGAAACGCTTGGCTTTGAATATCGCTCCAAGGCGTGGGCCTATACCGCTGCCGGCGTGGCAAAGAACAGCTTTACGGTGGATACGGATACCTGCATCTACCCGGATCGGCTGATCGTCCTGATGACAAAGCTAAAGTATTTTGAGGCCAAAGGCTTCGATACAACGGCTATGTACCGCAACTTCCTTGCGGAACTAGAAACGGACATTGCTCAGAACACGGCGGCGGGGAATCTTAGTTTCGCACCAAAGCCCGCAAGCATCCTTATCGGATGGGACCAGATTCCTGACCAGGGGTATGGCTCATAATGCTGGCTCGCAATCCCCGCATGGTTCAGAGGACGCAGGCCCACGTTGGGTCTTTGCCTGCTCCTGTGGGCGGCTGGAATGCGCGTGACAGCCTAGCCAACATGCCGCCTATGGATGCGGTTCAGCTTACAAACCTGTTTCCTGGCGTTTCGTCTTGCGACATTCGGGGCGGCTTTACCAACTTTGCCACCGGCATGAGCGGTCAGGTTCAAACCCTTATGGTCTACAACGGCGGCTCTACCAGCAAGATGTTCGCCATAGATGGCACGGGCAAAAAAATCTATGATGTGACTGCGGGCGGCGCTGTTGGCGCTCCGGTGTATACGGGCCTGACTAATGCGCTGTGGGAGCATACCAATATATCCACGGCGGGCGGCAACTATCTAGTTTGCTGCAATGGCGTGGACCCGGCCTTGATTTATGATGGCTCGTCATGGACTACCATGACCATCACCAACGTCTCTAGCTCCGCCCTCAGCCATGTTTTGCTGTTCAAAAACCGCCTGTGGTTCATTGAAAAGAACACCCTGAAGGCGTGGTATCTGCCGACGCAGGCCATATCCGGCGCGGCGCAGATGCTGGACCTTCGCTCAATTGCTACGCAGGGCGGCTATCTCCAAGACCTTGAGGCGTGGACAATTGACGGCGGTTACGGCGTCGATGACAACCTGGCGTTTATTACCTCAGAGGGGCAGGTAATCGTCTATCGCGGTACTGATCCGGCATCGGCTGCAACGTGGGCGTCTATGGGTGAATGGCAGCTAGGTTCTCCGGTTGGCAACCGCAGTATGCTGAAGTATGGCGGAGACCTTCTGGTACTGACATATGATGGTCTGGTGCCGATGGCGCAGGCGCTTCAGAGTTCTCGCCTCGATCCTCGCGTTGCACTATCCGACAAGATACAGGGCGCTATTTCAGCGGCTACTCAGGTCTATGGGACACTGACCGGATGGCAGATATTCTACTATCCCAAGGCTAATGCGCTCTGGATTAACGTGCCAATAGCCCTCGGTTCGCAGCAGCAATATGTGATGAATACCATCACGCAGGCTTGGTGCAACTTCACGGGCTGGGACGCGAACTGCTGGGAATTGTTTAATGATGACGCCTATTTTGGCGGAGATGGCGTTGTGTGTCTCGCTTGGGATGACGGCTATGTTGATAACACCTCCAACATAGATACCGTTGGGCTTCAGGCGTTCAACTACTTTGAGCAGCGCGGGATTGAGAAGTATTTTACCCGAGCCCGTCCGACAATTTTCACAAACGGCAACCCTGCCATCCAGGTTGGGCTGAACGTCGATTTCACGATAACGGAAAATGTAGCCCCTATCAGTTACACGCCTAATGCGGCGGGAACGTGGGACACTGGTTTATGGGACACGGCGCTTTGGGGCCAGTCTCTTACGCGGGTATCGAATTGGCTTGGGGTGACTGGGGTAGGTTATTGCGGGGCAGTGCAGTTTCAGGGCGCTAGTCAGGGCGTCAACTATCAATGGGCGTCTACAGACGTAGTGTATCAGGCCGGATGGGCAGGTATATGAGCGGGCAAATCGTTTGCGGCCCCTCGGTGGGCCAATGGGTGGCAGAACAGACTGGCGGCACGTTCAGCCCGGAAGCAAGCACATCTATTGGTTTGCAAAAAGAAACTGGCGAAATCGTCGCTGGCGTTATCTATGAAAACTGGAACAAGCGGTCTGTGGTTGCCCACATGGCGGTCAAGGGCCGACTCACCCGCAAGTTCATTGGCGCGATATTCCGCTACGCCTACGAACAGTGTGGGGTCAATAAGGTGATTTTGCCGGTGCAGAGCAGCAACACGAAAAGCAGCCGCTTCGTGAAGCATCTTGGCTTTATCGAGGAGGCGCGTATTCGTGACGCAGCCCCCGATGGGGACATTGTTATTTTCAGCCTCGCCAAAAGCGAGTGCAAATATCTTGGACAGGAGTACGCCTAGTGGGAAAACCGTCACCCCCGCCAGCACCAGATTACGCCGCCGCTGCTAAAGAACAGGGCATTGCGAACAAGGAAGGCGCGGTTTCGACTGCATCCTTGAGTAATCCCAATATCTACAGCCCCTACGGCAACCAGATTGTCTCGTATGCTGATACCGGACCGGGCGGCAATCCGCAGCCGACCATTACCCAGACGCTCACGCCGCAGGCCCAGCAGACGCTTGATGCACAGCAGCGGGTACAGCTTGGCTTGGCTAATCTAGGCCAGCAGGGCCTTGGGACCGCTCAGAACGTGCTGGGGCAGTCTTTCCAATATGATGGCCCTGAGATACAGACTGGCTTGCCGCAAAATGCTGGTGTGGACTACGGCCCTACTGGCGGCCAATACGGTCAGGCACGGGGCGTTAGTGCCGGCCCCAACGCGCAGCGGACACTGGACATGTCCGGCGTGGCCCGTATGCCGGTCAATGCCGGGACCACGGGCCAGCAGGCTATTCTGGCGCGGCTTAACCCCCAGATCGAGCAGAACCGCGCTGCCACCCAGCAGCGCCTTGCCAACCAGGGCTTGGCGGCAGGTACGGAAGCCTGGAACAACGAAATGCGGGCGCAGGGCAATCAGGAAAATGACCTGTATAGCCAAGCTGCGCTTCAGGGCCTCAATCTCGATATGTCAGCCAATCAGCAGGGCTACGGCCAGCAGCTTGGTCAGGCGGGGCTGTATAACTCCGCATTGGGTCAGGACTTCAGCCAGAACGCTGCGGCCCAGCAGATGAGCAACGCTGCCATCGGCCAGAACTACGGTCAGGGCGCGACCTCGGCTGGCTTGTATAATCAAGCATCCGGTCAAGACTTCAATCAGGGTCTACAGGCTGGCCAGTTCGGCAATCAGGCGGCATTGCAGCGTTATCAGCAGCAGTTGGCCCAGTACAACCAGCCGCTCAACCAGATCGCCGCCCTTATGTCCGGCTCGCAGATTCAGAACCCGCAATTCCAGCAATATACGGGGGCCAATGTTGCTGCGGCTCCGATGTATCAGGCAGCGCAAAATCAGGGCCAGTATAATCAGAACGTATACGGTCAGCAGATGGCGGGTTACAATTCCATGCTTGGCGGTCTTAGTAGCCTTGGCGGTGCCGCGTTCGGCATTCCCGGCCTCTTTGGAGGTGGCAAGTAATGGCTAACGTCAGTCTCACAGATTTTGGACCGCAGGCGAAAGAGATAGAGCGTCGCCGCAGGCTTGCGGAAATGCTTCAGCAGCAGGCTGGACAGCCTATTGAAATCCAGAGCTATGACGGCATTCAGGCCCCTATCTCGCCGTTCTCCGTGCTTGCCAAGGGCCTACAGGCTTATAACGCTCGCAAGCAGGCCGAAGGTCTGGACGAGAAAGAGGCGGAGATTACCAAGAACAAGGCATCGGAACGTGCGGCGTTCCTCGCTGAAGTTCTGAAGAAGGGTGATGTCGTCGGGTCCGAAAATGTCCCCGTGACAGCGCCTACGCAGGCGTCTTTTGACGTTCCTGGATTGCAGCCTGCCAATGCTACCTTGGACCTCCCCGCAGGCTTTGAACAGCAGGATGTTGTAAAGCCCCGTACACAGGCGGATCGCATGGCGCTGTTGCTTCAGGGCGCAGCGTCGGGCCGTGAGGATATTGCAAGCTTGGTGCCGTCCCTGATGAAAGCCATTACGCCGGAGGAAATCACTGGCAGCAAGTATGGCCGCTATGAGCGTGACCCCATGACGGGTGAGATTAAGCAAACGCAGGCCCCGATGGCGACGGAAGAAGGCCAGCAGTCCACGTTCCAGCAGCAGATGGCCGCGATGGCTGACCCGGCGCAGCGGGCTACCATGCAGCAGCTTTATGCCATGCAGCACCCAAATCGTGGCGGTTCTGGTGGCAGCGGCGGGGAAAGCGCACCGCGCTTCCAGCAAAGCTCTGTGTTTATGACCCCGGATGGCCGCAAGATTCAAGCCATGTTTGACCCCAAAAGGGGTTATGGCGAAATGGACGCAACCGGGCAGTTCAAGGCATTGCCTGAAGGCTCGCGCCCGGTGACTGCGGGCGTTGGTAATCCGCTGAACAGAACGGCGTACTTCAAGCTCAAGAACGACTTCCGCGATGAGAATACTGCGCTTGGAAAGATGAACCGCTATTTCGAGACGGTTGGTGGTTCGCAGGTAGGCTTGGCTCGTTTGGCAGACCAGATCGCGGCTAAGACCAAAACCCTGTTTGGCTCGAAAACTCTTACGCCGCAGGAACTCGCCGCGCAGGTTGGTAACGGTCAGCTTCAGGGCCTCCTAGGCTTGTTCCGCACCGATATTGTCGGCCCCGGCGTGATGACGGAATACGACGCCACTCGCGTTCTAAACGCCCTTGGCGGCGATTTTACCAAGATGCAGAACCCTGTTGTGGTTAAGGAACTGCTGCAAGACATCTACGCCGACAAAATGCGCCGTGTTGAGGACTACAAGACAGAGATTGACTTCAACTCGAAGTATTATCCCGGCGATAAAGCGCCTGACATTACGGCCCCCGGCAACCTCGGCGGCTCACCGGCTTCTGGTGCGGCTAAACCGCAGGATGCCGCAGCGGTTGCTTGGGCGCGTGCGAACCCTAAAGACCCGCGCGCCGCCAAGATACTTTCTGCCAACGGAGTGAAGTAATGGCAGAATTTGACCCTGATGCATATTTGAAGACAAAGACAAAGGGCTTTGACCCTGATGCGTATTTGTCAGGTAAAGGCGTTGCACCAGATATGGCTCCGTCAAAGTTTGACATGCGGACGCTGGCTGATGTTGCAAAGTCTGGCGTCTCTGGCTTTGGGCAGGGTGTAGCGGGCCTTGTCGGGCTTCCTGGAACCATAAGCGATGCGTTGAGCGGCGGACTGACTGCCGGCATGAATTACCTAACTGGTGCAGATGTGCAGATTCCGGGATCGCCCGGTTCCGGCGATGCTCTGAGCCAGCGCCTTGGTAACGCTGTAGGTGGCTACCACAAGCCGGAAACCGTTGCCGGTGAGTATGCGCGCACTGTTGGGGAATTTGCCCCCGGCATGGTCATGGGTCCGTCCGGTGCTGTTCGCAGAATCGCCAGTGCGGTAATCCCCGCACTTACGTCTGAGGCTGCTGGGCAAGCCACAAAGGGAACATCACTAGAGCCAGCCGCCAGAATTGCAACGGCGCTCCTAACGCCTACCGCAATGAATGCCGTAGAGGGTGGGGCCAAGTCCCTTGCCCGCGCTCTTAGTGGGACAAAAGCGCCATCTATGATTGATGCCGTTGCACCTACCACGGCGCAGCACAAACAGGCGGGCGGCGCGCTTTTTGACGAGGTTTTTAAAAACCCTGAAAAGAACGTCATTATTTCCAAGACGGCGCTCAGTAGGCTTTCAGACGAAGTTCGCTCTATCGCAGCGGAACACGGTTATGACCCGGCCCTAAATAAGCAGGCTAAGGTTGTTATCTCCAACATACAAAAGCTGCCAAACCAAAACTCGACGCTGATGGGACTTGAGAATGCGCGTCGATTGGCGAATGGCGTAGCCATGAACCGCGCCACATCGGACGGTGCTTTGAGTGGTAAGATAACCAAGGCCATTACCAATTTCATGGATGACCTGGATGATGCCGACATTATTGGTCAGGCGGGTTCGGCTGATTTGTCCGGCCCAAGTACCCTGAAGAACGCCCGCGCAGAGTGGCGGACCATGAAAAAATCTGCCTTGATAGACAATATTATCAACAACGCCGAAATAACCGCCGGCGTTAACTATACGCAAGCGGGCGGCGAGCAGGCGTTGCAGCGTGGATTTGCAAACCTTGCCAAGAACCAGAAGCGCATGGTGCAGTTTTCGCCGGACGAACAGGCAGCTATTAAGCTGGCGGCAACTGGGAGCGCCGTGCAGGGGGCGCTAAAGTTTCTCGGAAAGGCTGCTATTCGTGGGCCAGTTTCCGCTTCAGCTACCACATTTCTGGGAAGCTTTCTTGGCCCCTATGGCCCGATGCTTTTGGCTGGCGCTGGTGAGGCAGCAAAGCGCGGTGCGGCATCAGGCGTTGAGGCGAACGTTGACAATCTCGCCGCACTGGTGCGCGGCGGTCCCAGTTCCGTGCAGAAGCTTGCTGAATTGCGACGGCTAAAAATGATTGAGGGGCTTAAAAGATACGGCCCAGCGGCATCTGGTGTTCTTGGATATTCCGCTGAACCCGAAACTAATCAATAGGAGGCTACCATTTCGTTCAACGGCAGCGGCGTTTTCCAGATCAACACTACCGGCCAGCCGGTAGTCACAAATACAACCATAACGTCAACAGCCTTCAATGCGCTGACGGCTGACCTTGCCGTTGGCCTAACGACCTGTCTCACCAAGGATGGTCAGTCCACTCCCACGGCCAATCTCCCGATGGGTGGGTACAAGCTGACTGGCCTTGCGGTTGGTTCGTCATCCGGCGACTCGCTGGCCTATGGCAATACAGTCACCAGTACCATCGCTCAAAAGCTGATGTTTTCGGCGGTCAACTCTACGGCTCAAACCGTAACCACTGGCGTTTCAACAATGGTCACGGTTGCAGAAACGCTGGACCCAAATGGCAATTTTGCATCTAACAGGCATACGCCAACGGTAGCCGGAACCTATCGCTATAGAGGTACTTTGGTTGTTACAGCAACGTCTGTAACGCTCGTTGATCTGTATATTTACAAGAATGGTGCTAGTGCGCGCTGGATGGCGGGTGCTGTTCCGGGGACAACGAATGCGTTGGCGGTTGCTGGCTGCGTGGACATCGCCATGAACGGCACTACGGATTACGTCGAGTTGTTCGGAAATGCCTCCGGTACTGGAACTGTTCAATTTGCTGGTGCTGCCCCGTCATTATGCTCATTTTCCGGCGAGTATATCGGAGTATAGTCGTGGTAGACATTGTAAATCCCGGCCCCGAAGTCCTGTACGTTTTGGCAAATGATGGCAGCACAGTCCTGGCTGAATTAGCAGCGTATGAGAAAATTAGCGTAGTTTCAGAACTACCTTCGGGCGGGATCGCCGCTGCTGTGGCGGCATGGGTCGGCGGACAAGCCGGCGCGAATAAGCTCGTTGGTGGCGCAGTCGATTTCGTTTCTGACGATTTCCTGAACTGGGACCGAACCTATATCGACGTTTCTCCCAAGAACAGAATCCGCCAGCATTGCGATGTGACTTCTTTTCGCTTCAAGCCCCACGCTTCCCCGTCTGGGAATTGGCGAGCGCAAATTTGGCGGTTCAACGGCACCAGCTATAATCTGGTTGGACAAAGCCAAGCATTTACACCTTCTGGGACTGGCATTCAGACCGTTAATCTCAGCACGCCCATTACGTGTTTACCCGGCGACTATCCAGCCATGTATGTCCCCGGTGGTAGCATTGATTGCAGCGCCGATAGCGACGCGGATGTTGTATACGCCAATGGAAATCCCAGCACGATAACTTCTCCGGGATCGTACCCGAATGCACGGCTGGACCTCACGGCTTATGCGCAGGCTCCGTTTCTGGTCACATTAGGACACAGCATAATGTGTTCCCATGCTAACCTGAACTTTTCGCCTTTCCGTGATGGTGGAGCGCTAGGGGATGAGACGGCCCAGCCCGCCAGTTATTTCCGCGCTGAGGTTCCCGCGCTGACTTTCCAGAACTTCGCCAAAGGTGGATCAACGTGGGCTGATGCTGCGTCTGTTATTTCGCAAGTGGCGGCGATTGCACCAAAGACCGTTCTTGTCATGCACGGGCTTAACGATCTGGTGTTCGGCAGGACTTGGACGCAGATTAGCGCGGACATGGCGGCGTGCAAAGCCGCTTTACCCAGTGGAACAAAAATGTTTGTGCTGGAAGTCCTACCAGACAGCAACGAAAACGACACGATTGCGGCGGCTATCCGTAGCCTCAACGCGAACTACGCGACATGGTGCGCGAGCAATGATGTCACGCTGATTCAGTGCCATGACGCTATGGGGCAGATACGTTCGTCCACTGGAGAACTGGACGATCTGAAAACGGCCTATAACCATGACGGCACCCATTTAACGGTTCCGGAAGGCATCGCAGCTTGGACCGCCATTGCCTATGAAAGCATGGACGGGGCGCTCTGATGAAAGACATCTTCGACCTCGCAATTCGGCTTTTGCTTCGGCATGAGGGCGGATTCGTAAACAATCCAAAAGACCCTGGGGGTATGACCAATCTAGGGGTCACCAAGCGGTCTTGGGAGGCCCACAAAGGCCATTCCGTCACGGAGGCGGATATGCGCGCCTTGACGCCCGCCGCCGTCCAGACCTTTTACAAACGCCGCTATTGGGACGCCATAAACGGGGATGATTTGCCCAAGGGGGTGGATTTCTGCCTGTTTGACACATGCGTTAATAGCGGCCCCAAGCGGGCGGTTCTGCTGTTACAGGCTGTTCTGGGGGTGACGCAGGACGGGGTGCTAGGCCCTGCTACCCTTAAGGCGGTGAGCCTGTGGCCGGCCAAAGACCTCATCACCCAATACAGCGCGGCCCGCCTGTCGTTCATGCGGTCACTTCCCACATGGGACACCTTCGGCAAGGGCTGGAAAAAGCGGGTCTATGAAGTCGAAGACGAAGCCATAACTTTTGCGAAGGCGGGATGATGGACCGCATTTCGGCGCTTCTCGTCAAGTTCATTGGGGACACTCATCGCCCCGTTGCCTTGCTAATGGTGGCATTCAGCTTCTTTTGGGCTGTCGTAAACAGGGCGGACGCGACAATTCTTGGCGCTATTGGACTGACTCTTGGTGGTTTGTATTGGGGCAAATCCGCTGAGAACATGACGGAGATGAAGCAAAGCCCTCCGGCCATAAAGGTCACGCAATGATTGTCCCCGTCCCTGTCATAGCCTTTCCGATTGCGCTGGTAGCCATGCTGGTGGTGACGGGCGGGGTTAGCACATGGACCTATTACCACGGCAAGTTCGTGGCCGGGGCGGAGCAGACCGAAGCCAATCTCATACAGGCCCGCAAGGACTTCAAGGTGACGCTGGACTTGGCAAAGAAGGCCAATGACGCCGGCCAGAAGTTTGAAGAACAGAAACCCCTCATTACGGAGCGCATCCTTGAGCGAACGAAAACCATCGTTATTCCTGCTGATGCTGACCCCTTTGTGCCTGTTTGGTTTGTCCGCATGTTCGACCGTCTTGCCAGCGGCGACGCCTCCGCAGATACCTATTCCGGCGAACCTGCTGGCGCACCCTCCCGGACTCGACTGTCTGGAACTAAGCCCGTGCTTGAAAAGTGGGTCGCCAAATATGAAGCCTGTCAGCTCCAGGTCGATTCCATCCGTGAGCTAAACCCTATGCTGCCTCTGCCGAAAGCGGAGCCGGGATTTTTTGACAAGGTAAACCCCTTTTAGGGGAAACGAGAAGAAAATGACCAATGCCACCAGACCCAAATCGCCTCGACGCAAGAGTGTCAGTGCTGGAAAGCGTGACGGTGCAGCACACAAACGCACTGGGGGAACACGCGCAGGCAATAAAGACATCGGCGGAGCAAGTGCAGAAGACCAAGGAACGGCTGGATTTCTACCAGACGTTTGCCAAGGGGGTGATGTGGGTGCTGGTGCCGCTGTGTACAGCCTTGACCTTTGTTCTATCGCAGGCGAAAGACTTGATTACCCACGCGCTGTCCAAGTGACATACTGTGGCGCTGCCGTGGCTGTCGGCATTGCGCTCATTGCCACGTTCGGCCATCTGTTCAGACTCCGCGAGCTAACCACGTTTGGGAACGCTGTCCCGATGGGTGGCGTCTCCATCCTGTTCCTGATCGCCCTGAGTTATGTGGCCGTCCGGTCTGTCCGTGAAGATCACTTTGGCTGGTGGGCGCTGCTGATAGCCGCGCTGGCATGGTTCGGAGTATTCGCGCGGCTCACTGGTATTGGCCTGTGGAAAATACACCCGCTGGTGAACATCGCCAGCTTCCCGGCTATGGCATGCTACCTGCTGATAGCTTGGGGCATCCTCTTTCGCCACCCGCCAGTGGCGCGGGCAGTTCCGCTTAGTGGGGCAATCGCTATCGCCGGCATATCCGCAATGGCCCATTGGCCGGGGCTGGTTGAGCGGACCATGATCGGCTCGCACTACATGTCTTTGCCCAGCGCCTTCGCCATCATGGCGCTTGCAGGTAGCATACTGATTGACATGGGAGCCAAGCCATTTCGGGGCTGGCGGGAGATGTTTCCCGTCTAGTGCCTATCGGCTCATCACGGCCAGCACGATAGTCCAGAAGGCAATCCCTACCACCAGCGCAATAAGCACGGGAACGCAGCCGCTATTGTCTGACCGTTCTGGCGTCATGGCTTTTCCTTCCGTGGTTGTAGCTGCACGATATTCTCGCCTTTGAGCGCAGCCTTAGCGAGCTTGGCCTTATGTCTCTTGAGGTGCGCCCTTAAATCGTAGCGCCCCTGGTCCTCCATCGTGTAAGCATCTTGCCCAAGGGTCCGATGGGCTTCTGCGATGGCGCGGGCTGTTTCCAGATCGCCCCCTTCAGCAACGATAGTGCGCGTTCCGATGGCAGTCTTGTACTGAAGAAGCAATTTCATGGCTTAGTTTTCCCCTGTTTAAATGGCCTGCTTTGCAGTTTCCGGCCCGGTATTTTTACCTTGCGTGGCAAGAATGTTATTGTGGCCTCTCCGGCAGCAAGTGCTGCTAAAAATCCATGCGTTTTCTCGATACTGGCCCGCCGCTTGATGATGCGCTTTGTTTTGGCGATGGCGTGCTTGTCTGATCCGTAGCTGGTTGCCTTGGTGCCATTGGTCTGAACTTTGTGAGCGGCTTTTAGGCTGTAGGCGGCATTGGAGGGGTCATCTGCCCCGCCCAGCGCCAGGGGCGTTACATGCTCCCGCTCCAGCAGTCCGACAGTCTCAAGCGTGATTAGCTCTTTTGAGCGGAAGCAATAGATGCGATGACCCGTGCGGATCAGGGCTTCGATCACTTGGCGCTCTGAGAACCGCTTGCGGGTCATGCCACCGCCTTTAAGTCTTGGAACCTGACGCCCTGTTCCGCGCCCCAAGCTGCGATAAACTCAATCAATTCGCTCATTTCAGCCTTGGACAGATCGCTAGACGACTGCCCCCAAGGGATAAACGTCTTGCCGTCCAGGCTAGGGATAAACTCCACCTCACGGCCAATGGCGGCCAGAAAAATGGCTTTCCAAGCATCGCTCGTATATTTCCGCCCCTCATGCTCCATCTGGTCCGCCACATCGGTCAGCATGGCCCATAGACGGCTGTTCTGGTCGGTGGTGCGCTTCGGCCCCTTCAGTTCCAGACGGCTCCCATGCGGGGCGGTAAGCGCCCATTCAGCGGCTCGCTGGCGCACGGCGGGAGTCGTTAGGAAAAGCAGGGCGCGGGTCATGTCAGGTCCGGTTAATTTGAGCGCGGCCTAACTGCTGCGCCTTGGCCTGATAGGTAGCCACAATGTCCTTGAAGCTGTCCGGGGCCTTTTTCAGCAATCTATACAACACCGTACCCGTGGCCGGCTTGGCAACCGTACCCTCGCCCGTCTGGTCAACGCAGTTGCCTTCCATCCAGGCGTAAAGGCCAGGGAGGCTCACGGCGGCCTCTATGACGGCTTTCTGCTGGGCGACCCAATGACCCACCCCGTCCACTATGTCTTGGTCTGTAGCGGCTTCCTGTGGCGTCTGGGCGGCTTCCCGCATGGGCTGATGGATAACATCGTGCTGGGTAGGCTTTACAGCGTTGGGAATGCTTTCCACCTCCGTTTCGTCCAGAAGCCCCAGCCCGCAGATCGAAAGGGTTGCGCGGCGCTTGGCCTTGGTTTCGGCCTTGAGGATGGCATTGGCCAGAACTTCGCCATTGAGGCCCGCAATATTGACAGCCCCACGGGCAATGTCGGTGCGACCTTCGGCATTCTGCACCTTGGTCGTGATAATCAGGACGCCTTCGCGCTCAGTTTCCGTGGTTTCCAGAACCGAAATCTTGTGAATTGACCGGAGCTGGTCGGTAGCCCCGCGCAGGGCGTAAAGCACCATCTTGCCGTTAAGCGTGATGTACTCGAAAGGCTTGGTGAGGGGGTTCAGGCCAGTGCTTTCGCAGACCTGCTTGTAGTAGCCCATGCGTTCGGCTGGCGTGAGTTTGGACAAGTCCCCATTGACCAAAACGCGCTCAACAAGAGCAGCGTAGTCAGGCGAAGTGGTCGTTATAGCGGTCATCGTGTTTTCCCTGTTCCTCTAGACATTCGATTTTGGACATTTCCTCGCAGCATTCACAGCGACGATCTCCGGGCGGCATATAGACTTCCAGCGCGTCACCGCAGTCAGGACACCAGCAGACAGGTTCCCAGCCCACTACAGCCTCCCGCCAAATCCGTCATATTCGTCAGGCGTGTCGTGGTCCGCACTGTCACGGCAATTCGAGCAAACGCAAATATCCGGGTGCGGCTTAAGGCTCATACGCGGATCAGGCAGGTAACATTCTGAGTCTAAATCCGTGTCTACTGGCAATCCGCAGTAATTACACCTATCAACGCTCATTCCCTGTACTCCGTCTCGATAGTAGCCCTCCAGGAATCAGGATCGGGCAGGTAATCGTGCCCGAAATCCTCAAGCGCAGCGGCGTCTATCGTGGCAAACATGGACAGCTTGTTAACGGTAGCAATGGCGTCCCTAAAAGCAGCCTCTGCCCTGAAATACGCGTCCATGATGTTCGTTTCCGCATTGTAGTCGAAATCGCTCATGCGCTCGCCATCGTTAGCTTCACGGCGCGTCTGTTTATAGCTCATGCTAGCGGCTCCCAGTTGCGTTCTGTCAGCTTGCGAAACTCATTTTTGATGACCGACAGAAACCGGAAAGACACACCGCCCCCCCACGAAAGCATTAAAAGTGCGTGAGCCATACCATCAACTTTGACGGTTGTAGGCCAATAGATATGGGCTGCGTTCAGCACCGCCTGCCGGACTAGAAATTGGCGCGAGGGCATCATGTGAACACCATCCAAAGCGCCATCAATCCAAACAGGACAACGGCAGCGCCAATATCGGGAAGCCATTTTGTCATGGTTGTCTCCTATTTCAAATTGGCAAGAACAGACTTGGCTTCGGCTAAAGAGGCCCTGAGAAGGAATTGGGTTATGGTAACTCCGGTCTTTTTCGCGGCGCGCTCGATAATAGCTCTTTCGTGCTTTTCGCCACGCATATTTATGCGCTCAGTTTTTGCGGGAGAGCAGCCCCGGATGTTTACGATGTTTTCTGTGGCTTGAATGACGGCCATCTCTTTAAGGGCTGCTCGCTTATAAGTCGTGAACTGCGCAATAATCCTCATCCCCACATCATGTCCGCCTGCGGCGATTTCTTGGATACGGCTCCTGATTTCCGGCTTTGCGCCTTTTGAGCGGTGCTGGGATAGCCGTTGATTGCAGTCCTTCGTCATGCCGATATAGAACGGCTGATCCGTCCTGGGGTCGATAAGTCCGTATACATGCCACATGGCTAACATCCCTTGACTTGTTCCCAATGGTGCGCCTAATGTTCACCCCATGTCAAGCTTCGATAAAAACATTCCCCGACAGACCAGAGACCGCTACGGCTTCGCCTCCATGAAGGTCGGGGATAGCTTCGTCTACAAGTCGAAAAACCGCACAAGCGTCTATTGGTGCGCGCTACAGGCCACCCGCCGCCTGTCTCCCAAGCTGTTCAAGGCTGGTTACGATGCAAAGCATAATCAGCGGATATGGCGGGAAAAGTGACCAAGGGCTGCGTCCATATTAACCTTGAAGGCAGGCTGATAGGCAAGGGTCGCCCAAGGTTTACCAAATCCGGCCATACCTACACACCCGAAAGAACCCGCGCTGCGGAAGCCTCGCTCGCATGGGAAGCCCAGCAGATTATGCGTGGGCGCGGATTGCAGCCATTTAAGCGCCCTATAAAGCTGGTGATAAGCCTTGTGGTTTCATACCCGAAATCATGGAGCAAGAAAGCCATTCAGGAAGCATCGCCATTTTATACTGGGAAGCCCGATGCGGACAACCAGATTAAGCTCGTTGGCGATTCTTTAAACGGCGTGGTCTGGGAAGATGACTCACAGATAGTAGCTATTGATTTCATGCGCCATCGTGGCGTGGCAGATAAGATATTCATTCGAGTGGAGGAACTATGAGCCGCTGGCCTGAAGAAGACAAATCCACACTTACCAAGCTATGGACAAGCGGCCTATCAGGAAGCCAGATCGCCAATGCAATGGGCGGGCGTTACTCGCGCAACTCTATCATAGGCCAGGTTCACAGGATGAAGCTGGAACCCCGCAATCCCAACATGAACCGCCATCTGGGTGGACGCAGGGCTGAGACTGATGTTTTTGTTCCAAAGCCGTATGTCCCACCCATTCCGGTTGATGAGCCGGCACCTATTGGTGCAATGGGCGACTTCCCATCAGACCGCACCACATGCCGGTATATTCACGGCGATATTTCAAGCGGGACATGGAGAGCTTGCGGCCATCCCGGCTACCCTTGGTGCGGCCATCATCAAAGCAGATTCTGCACCAAGCCGCTTACGAACCAGCGGCGAGTATAGGGCTCCTAACTAAAAACCAAAAATCTGACAGCTTGCTCTTGGAGGCATTGCGGGCAGAGCGCCATCGTGCCCGTGATGATGTGCATATCGCCACGGCACTCCTGATGCAGACCGATGGTTGCGGGACGGCCATGCTTACAGACCGGGTTCGGCGGCAACGGTGGACAGATGTGTTCCTGCATCGAATACTCCACTAAATCGGTTGTTGTTTGGAAAGACGGTCATAGAGAATGACGTTCACGCAGGCGGCGAGGTTCATTCGGTCAGACGCTCGCTTTCTATTTCTGGGACGCGAGGAAATCGGCAAGCCATGCCACGGCGATTTGGTCGTTCATGGCAAAGCCAGAGTTCGGTCCCCACTCGCCGGGATCGCGCAGCTTTTCGACAATCTCTTTCGCCAATTTCTCGAAAGGCGCGGCCCGGTAAGAAATGTCCGCGTACCAAGACTGGCGGCAGCTTTTGCATTCGCGCTCGCCGTCAAAAGCCTGCTTGAACTCGACGGACCCGCACTCAGGGCAGCACTTGCACTTGTCGCCCTCCTTGATGGTGGCGAGGTCAGCTAAATGGCGGTCAACGGCATCCATGAAACGGCTCCAATTTTCAGGCGTCCTTAATGACGCCATCGGTGGTTACAAAGAACGGCTTGCGTGCCATCACGCGCGCCACCATTTCATCGGCTAGGGCGGGCCGCTCGATGATGTGCCCTGTATTTTCGTTCGGAATGAATATCTGGCACCGTTCGCCGTCGCTGTAGCCGCTGTCCTTGACCGCCATGTGAGCCAGCAGCCCGTCAACCGTGCTGCGCCGGATGAACGTCATGCCAACCACGCACCGCTCCCCGTCGCAGACAATCTCCCGCTCGCCATCCGGCAAGGCTTGAAGTTCGCGTAAGATTTGAAGGTGGCGGCGGGTTAGCAAAGCGGCTCCTACGATGTAGCAGCTTGAACGGACGCGGCGACCCTATCGGCCTCCGCCACGGCTGCATCGGCCCGACGCCGCGCCTCGGCCACGCGCTCTTGCGGATCGCGCAGCTTCCAGTTCACAGCGCCCCAGCGGAATTTGCCGTTGGCGTTCTGCTCTCGAAGCTGGGCAGGCGAAAACCATATGTCCTGATAGTGACACCACAGCCACTTGCCTTCGGCCTCAGCCTTGTCGATCAGCGCGTTCAGTGCGCCAGCGTCGTGGGGTAAATCTCCAAGCATGTTTTTGGCTCGCTTATTGCTGATGGGTTTCGTGGCGCTCCGGGAAATCCAGAACGTAGTCGTAATAGACATGGCTGCGGCCATCAGACGCCATGAAAGCTTCGGCCAGTTCGCGGGTGCTAAATATGTGGCGCACTTCGTCGCCGTCTGACGCACAGATTACGATATGAACCGTGGCGCTGCGCCCGGCAGCAAAGCGCACACCCGCTTGCCAGCCCTGCCACCCAGCATAGGTGATCTGGCTCTTGTAGTTTCCGTCCAGTAACTTCGCCATCGCCACTTCGGCAATCTCCGGGTAATTGCTGGACGCCATCCAGCCTTCAAAAGCTTCCTGCGATTTGTCCGGCACGGTCATAAAATTCTCCTGTGGCCCGTTGGGATACTTCCCGCCGGGGATTTGCGCCTTCGCGGCGTCGAGTAGCTTTCTGTATTTCCGCAGCACCGATAAACCGCTCCGATTATGTAGCCGCCAGCTTTGCGATTTCGTCCGCATATGCTGGCGTGGGGTGAATGATGCCGCTGGCAAGAAGTTGCGCTGCGCGGTCATGGCCGAGGTAACGAACTTCGAGCCTGTCTGTCTCTGCGCAATACTGATCCAGCCGCCGCCCAGCCTCTTCGACATTGCCATGTGAGAGATGAAGCCTCGCCATCCCAATGTAGGTGTTGGCAGCGTGCGCTATTGCTTCAAGGTGGGCGCGGCGCTTCTCAAGCGACTGGTAGCCAGCGCATGGACCATCGCCGCCGTCAGGCTCCATGCAGGCAGGGTGTGGGTACGTGGTCATAACGGCTCCTATTCCGGTTGGCGCTTTGGGACAGGAATGAGGCGGGTGGCAACGTTCCGCGCCTCAACACCACCCATGCCTTTTTCGCGCAAGAATTGTTCAGCGGCGTTGCGACCTACCGCCAGCGCGGTGCATTCAGCTACCGGCATCCCGCATTCCTCGCATTTTTCGCCTGCCATTTTTCGCTCCTATTTCGGATACGAGTTGAAAGGCGCGGTGCATTTCGGGCAATGGAGTTTGTCCGATTGGATCATGCCAATGAGTTCATCGCTCTTGCCGCGCCAGCCACATTTGCACTGAACCTCTATTGGCTTTTGCGCCGCGTAATTCTGAGCATCAAAATTCACCATCTGGCGCTCCCCTAGCAGCAGTCGGCGTTGTGGGCTTTGCAGATGGCATCGGCCACTTCGCTGTCCTCGGCATCGCAGATGCGGTGACCGTTGTTGTGGACGAAGTAGGTGTGCTGCCTCTCGTCATAGTCGAACGCCCAGCGGCCAGCGTATTGTCCCGGGATATGCTTCCAGTGTTCTTTTGCCATGATAAATCGCTCCGATTATGTAGCCGCCAGCTTTGCGATTTCGTCCGCATATGCTGGCGTGGGGTGAATGATGCCGCTGGCAAGAAGTTGCGCTGCGCGGTCATGGCCGAGGTAACGAACTTCGAGCCTGTCTGTCTCTGCGCAATACTGATCCAGCCGCCGCCCAGCCTCTTCGACATTGCCATGTGAGAGATGAAGCCTCGCCATCCCAATGTAGGTGTTGGCAGCGTGCGCTATTGCTTCAAGGTGGGCGCGGCGCTTCTCAAGCGACTGGTAGCCAGCGCATGGACCATCGCCGCCGTCAGGCTCCATGCAGGCAGGGTGTGGGTACGTGGTCATAACGGCTCGTCAGGTTTGGGGTTGAGAATTGGAAGCCAGGCGATGGGCGGGCGCCTTTGACTTGAACCCGGCAGCGTTCTTATGGCCGCCTCCGCCCAGCCCCTTGGCGATCGCTGACACGTCAAAATCGCCGCGCGACCGGAGGCTGTAATAGTATTCCCCGTTGCTGCCCTCGAAATAGCAAAGGCCGAATTGGACGCCATCGGTGGCGGACAACTCCCCGGCAATTTCCGACGCAGCGAAGTATGGGGCGTTGCAAGCCATACATGGGATGCCCATGATCTCGGACCGATAGGCGCCACGCTTCAATTCATCGACGCGCAGGCGGTAGTACCGCTGGATGCTTTTGCCTTCTTCGATCAAGGCTTCCACCCCAGCCGCAGCCAGGCGGTCCCATGTCTCGAAATCCTGCGGGTATGACCGCAGGGCGATGGTGAACTCATCGCCGCCTGGCAGCGCCTTGCGCCACAGGTCGCGGTCCTCGATGTAATTGATGAACGCAGGGCGCGGCTGGCCGGGATGAAAGAAGTCCCAAGCAAGACCCGCGCCGCTGCGCTCCATGTCGAACACGGCCCGCACTGGCCAAGCCATCTGTTGTTCCCAATCGCCGCGCCAGCCGCGCGGGTCATAGCCGTCCTTGGGGTGCGGCGCCTCGATGCCGGCCAGATCCTCGGCAGCGGTCTTGTGGTGATCCAGGATCAGGATGGACATGGCCTGTTTCACGTCGCCGCTTTGCAGCAGGCCGTTCAACACGGGGCGCTTATAGCTGAAATCCACCAGGATCACGTCGCGGCCATCCACATCGGGCGGCTCGCGCCCGTACATGCCCGCATGAAACTCGACATCATCACCCAAGGCATGGCGAACTGCCCACGCCGCGCCAAAGCCATCGTCGCAGTTGCCGTGATAGATGCAGAGTTTTTTCATGTTCTTCTCCATGGTGATTTTTGGCTCCTTACTTGGGCTTTGCCCGGTTGACGGCATTGGCGACCTTCATGGCGAGCGTGTGAGGCGGCAGGCTGTCGGCGGGCCACGCCGCAATCAGTTCTTCCAAGGCTTCCAACACTTCTGGCGCAGCCATAATGATGCACGCTTCGCCGTGGGTCTGGACACCATCAACAACCGTTCGGGTGCTTGTCTCGATTGTCCATGCCCCGCCTTTCATGCGCTGCCGCATTGTCCATGGAGCGCCCCAGCCTCTTGCTTCAAACTTCGGCATTTGTCCCTCCTTTAAATTGTGGCCGGTGTCGTAGCGTGGCTACGCTTCGGGGAACTTTCCCAATCAACTTCGCGGCCTGAAGCGGCGAGATAGACCGGATTGTGAAAGTCGCCGTCATCGCAAGCCGGGCAGATGATGACCACTTCCATCGCCTGCACCGGATCATCGGGCTGCCGGTCGTTCATCATGGTCTTGTTGCACTTTGGACAGCGCACTTGGATTTGTCCCGCCATAACCGCTCCAATTAGGCGACGGGTTGGAATGAAAGGGCGGCTTCGGCCTGGTCGCAGGCCGCGCACAAGTCCTCATCGCGGCCTGCCGTTCCGCCGCTGGTCCGCGCCATGTCCACCAGCTTACGAAGGGCGGCGGTCACGGTTTGCGCCTGGGCGATCTGCAGCAGCATCGCGCGGCCCAACATGATGCGCGCCCAATCGTGTCCCCAGCTTGGGGAAATGCTGTCACTCAACTTCATGCCGTACCGCTTCTCCCAGATGTGATGGGCGGCGGCGGCGGCGTGACGGGAGTGGCAAGGAATTTCCAGACCGAACCGGATTGCTGATGCACAAGACGAAATCATGTCGATCAGGTGGTCAGTCGGATAGGCTTCATCCGGGTTCGCAACATGGCAGAAATCGTGGACAGCCTTGGCGCGCTCGATCAGCTTTTCCGGGTCGGATTGACCGACCATCAATCGAGCCAAGCTGATAGCTTCCACGGCATCGGCGGTGGGGGCCTTCTGCGTCAGGTGAGCGGTGGCCTGTTGCCAGTGCCGCATTTCATCCACCTGTCCGATCAGGACTGACACGAACGCGCGCAACATGGCGACAGTTTCCATGTCCGGTTCAAAGCGCGCGCCGATCTCTTTGCAGAGGATTTCGACCGGCCCCGGCCTGTGTTCCATGACGCGTTCAACGTGAGATTTCTCGGCCATGTGAATGGGCTCCATTTTCCTAAGAGGTTTTGCCCGCGCGCATCGGCGCGAGCCACGGCCACAGTTCGTTCGGGTCGAAGCCGTGTTTCTTCGCGGCAATTTCGAGGTTGGGCATCGTCAGTGGGAACGGGATGCCGAACAGGTCAGCGATAGCGCCGCCGCTGGCGCTGTGACCGCCCTGGTGGCCCGATGCCACCATGAGCAACACTTTTCGCAGCCGCACGATTTCATCGACCACGACATTGGCCTCGCCTCTGGACAGGACTAGGCATCCGGCCCGGCTGTCTCTGATGATGCGCTCTATGCTGGGCTTCGTCATTGTGGCTCCCCTTTAATCCGTCTCGATGTTGGTATTGCGAAACCGCTTAGGCACCTCGACGGCTGAATAGAGGCGGGTCACTTCGTACCCCTCTATGCCGTTAATGCTTTTCACGAACTCGCACGGGTGCATGTCGGTGATGCAGACCGCATCCGAGCAGCCGTCGCCGCCCTGATCGTGCTTGAAGCGATATGAAATCATCCAGCGCATATGGGCTCCTATAAACTTGCGCGGTAAATGCGATTTCTGATTTCAATATCTAGGTCAGGCCACCGGCTGTTGATGTACTGTTCGACTTCGCCATACGTCACCCCAGCCTTGTCGTCCTGAAACATTTTCCGCCCCATCCAAGCGCGCACCTCTTTGACCTTGTTGGCGATGTTCGTTGCCATTGCAGCCGTCACTTTCTCGCGCGTCGGGCGCGGAACATTGCGCGGATCGGCCAAGGTAATCTCACGACATGGAATGTGTCGCGCTTCTGCTTTGTCTCAGCGAAGGTGCCGAACTGTAGCTCATGGACAAGGCCGCAATCGCAGCATTTCATCTGATAGTTTTTCCCGACAACCGGGAACACCCACTCGGTCCAGCCGCCGCGTGTGGTCGCATCCATGATCTTGAATCGCTTTGCCATCAGATGCTCCCTACCGTTCGCTGTCTGCATTGACCGTTTCGATAGCCCGGTCATAGCCATCATCCTCGATCCACGCCTGCGCCCGGTCCAGCCATTGCGCGTCCGTCATGCCGATCCCGTCGCTGTCGATAACCCTGACCGTCAGGGCTTCAATCTCATCCGGTGTCGCTGGCTCGCCGCCGCTGGAATAGGACGGGCCGACTTCGGGCGAACCGGGAATATAGTTGAACTCAATTTCCACTTCGGGGTGCGCCGTCTCCGTCTCGCTGGGGTCAGTGCCCGGAAACGATACGGCCAATTCGGTGGTGATCTTGTGCTTGCTCATAACGGCTCGCCTTTTATGAGTGGAACGCGAGAGTGGATTTGCCCTCGTCGGTGATGCGTGTGAACAGCGCGCCGCTGCCCAGCGTGTGCGGGTCACAGACCAGCCGCTTACCGCAAAGGCGCAGCACAGTTTCTTTCATCGCCGCTTCGCGGATCGTCGCGCCACCGGGGCGCAGCGACAGCAAGTGCAGGACTTCGATTTCATCTTTGGACAGGTGTTGCATCAGATGCTCCTATGATTTCGGTGCTGCGAGCCGGTGCATTGGCACCCGCTCTTGAACGATCTGCGGCACGTCCGATGGACTGGCGCGGTCCTTCGCAACGGCCTCGGCCTGCGCCCATTCAATCATCTGGCGGGCGTATGCCTCGAACCCTTCCGGGTCGCGCCGATACTGCGCGGCATGGGTTGCAATCAGGCGAGCGCGGGCTTCATTGTTCGCGGCCAGCGAGCGCATCATCACTGGGAGTAGCGGGTCAACATCAGCCATGTTTAATTTCCATGCGGCGCACCTTGTTGCTGACCATGCCTTCGGTAAACCGCCGCCGAAACTGCTCTCTCAAGACGGTGGCAACCACTATGGTTTTCTCGCCCGCGCGCCACAGCCGGATCAGCGCCGCTGTTTCCGCCCGCGTCCATTCTTGGCCTTTGTAGAATTTCATCCCAAACGCTCCCTATGTGGCGCGGGCCAGGTCAAGGCCCTGATGGATAAAGACCTCGATCTGCTTTGTCATGGTACGGCGCTCACGCCCCGCAACAGCTTCAACAGCCTTCCTGGTCTTTTCTTCAAGATAGACATGCGTATCCCATTTCACAGGGGCGGCTTTCTTTAGGGTCTTTTTCATGGCTCACCAGATATGTTCGCCCAAGGGATAGCATGGGATTGACGGGGAAGGCAATAGCCTATAGAAGGGGGTTTCTAAAGGGTGGCCCACTCGGCACGCCACATCGCTACGGACAGGGGCAAGTTTTGAGGTTTTCCAGGTTGATCGCACCAACTGACAGCCTGGGCGTAATGCCGGCGGACCACATTTCGGCGCGAGATGCGTCAACTTTCGAGAGAATTTAGGGAGCCGATCATGCAACGCCCGGAAAACTGTTTGGCCTATGAGGACGCCGACCTGATGGCGGTCTTGGTCGCGCTGCTCAAGGCCCGGTGCCGCCCCGGCGAGCGCGTCCTTTGGCGCGGGCCTTTCCGCTGGCGGGATGGCGAAGGCAACTTCCAGTCGAACCACTATGAAATGTTCGACCTTGACCAGCTTGCCCGCGACTTCGGGTACGAGATCGTGTGGGACTTCACCCACGCGGCAATCATCAAAGACAAAGCCGCCGTTTCGGTAGCGGCATAAACGGAGCCACAATGCTAGGCGGAATGAAGGTCGTGGTGGAAAGGCGTTGGCCGCAGGATTGCGTCGGCCATGAAGTCTATTCCTACCTGCCCCATCGTTTCTGGCGATGGCTGCACCGCCTCGTCTATGGCCGCGACATTGCCCCAGTGATGATGCGCTGGCGGCGGATCATGCGGGACATAGACCCTCTGATAGCTGGCGGTCACACAATCATCTGTTCCCCGCGTCAGTACCAAGAACTTCAACGCGCCATAGCAGCGCAGAAATAAAGCGAGCGCCCAATGTCACACGCCCCAGACCATAACCAAGTGCTGCGTCTCCTGGATGGGTTAGCCGCCATATCCCTGCGGGCTAGGTCCAAGGCTATCCATGCCCAGCTTTGGCTTGAATGCTATGGGCCGGATGAACCTGAAAAGCGTGAGCGTAAGGCGGCTCAGAGCGAGACATTCCGGCAGACGGGGGAGATGGGTGGAGATGCCTAATTTCAATTGGACGCCTTTCTGGGACAACCAGCTTCGGGAGCTTGCGCCCAAGATGACATCCAACGAGGCGGCTGATCTGCTGGGGATACACCGGGACACCTTAGTGTGCCGCGCTCGCCTCATCGGTAGGCCATTCCCCAAGATTAAGACCCTGAGCCATCCCACCCCCGACGAGTGGATACAGGCAGCGACTACAGAGGCCGCACAGGCGGGTGTTAGGGTGGGTGATGTCCTGGCCGGCGACAGGCGGCGCGGCCCCTGTGTGGCCCGCTGGAGGGCATGGAAGCGGGTTTTAGACAGTAACCCCAGATATTCGGTTATTGGGCTGGCAAGGACAAGCGGCTTCGACCATTCGACCCTAATTTCGGCTCTCAGGCGGCTCTCAAAGATTGACGGCGTTCGCCAGTCGCCACGCCAAAAACCCGTTGCCACAATCGAGGCGGCGGAATAGTATTGCGGCGCTGGCGTTGCTTCCAGCGGCTTAGGCGTCGTGCCGGGTCAGGGTTTGCTGTTCCCGAAAGTCCAGCTTTCCGTGGCCCGACCCGGCAGACGTTTACACGGGAAATTAGACTTATGGGGCTGATGCATGGCGCGTATTCGCACGATTAAACCGGAATTTCCGCAAAGCGAAAGCATGGGCCGGGTATCTCGCGAAGCCCGCCTTTGTTTTATTATGATTTGGACAATTTGCGATGATGCCGGGAGGGTGCGCGGCAATTCGCGAATGCTCGCGAGCCTTCTCTACCCCTATGACGATGACGCTGGGCGGCTTATTGACGGCTGGTTAGGCGAACTTGAGCGAGAGGGTTGCGTTGAGCGGTACCAGGTGGGAACCGACACTTACATCAGAAGCGTTAACTGGCTGAAACATCAGAAGATTGACAAGCCTAGCCCATCGCGGTTGCCGTCACCAGACGAAGGCTCGCGAATAGTCGCGAATGCTCGCGAGGTTTCCACGACGGACCTAGTACCTAGTATCTTGGACCTAGTACCGGTATCTGGACCACCTAATTGCGCCGCGCCTTCACAGGCGCTTGCTCTGGTAAATGATCCTGTCCTGATTACCCTCCCGACAAATCGCCCAAACCAAGCCTATCGGGTGCTTCAAAGCCATTTTGACCAATTCGTGGCCCTGTACCCTGCGGTGGATGTTCCCCAGGAGCTTCGCGGAATGGCTGGGTGGTTGATTGCCAATCCGACAAACCGAAAGACCGCTTCAGGCACACCCCGATTTATCAACGCATGGCTTTCAAAAGCCCAAAACAGGAGCAAGCCTAATGGACACGGAAAACCCAGCAAAAATGATAACTGGCTCGCTGGTGCGGCAGAGCTCGCGGACGAACTCAGACACGATTGATGACCAGCACAAGCTAACCTTGCTACTGAAGCTTGGGTCACATTTCTGGACCCCGGATTTCACGCCGGCACAGGCCAAGCATTTGCTGAAGGATTACTTAGAAGACATGGAAAAATACCGGCCTATGGAACTGGATAAGTTCTGCCGCGTTTGGCGCACGAATCCGGGGAATAAATCATTCCCGAAAGTCGGGCAGGTTATCCAAGGGCTAAATGCAATCCGCCAGGATGTGACGGACGCGGCAGAGGCGGAAAAGCGCCCCCGTCATGTTTCCCGGCCCTTGATGTGGTGGCATAGGCCCAAGGATCGGTGGGACGCAGGTTGGCGCGAATGTGACGTACCGGACGGGGAACTAATCAAGGATACGGCTGGCGCGAAGCTGCGGCCCGCCCTTCGGTTAAGCTACGAATAACCATCTAGCCAAAACAGGCGCAATAGGTTAATATCCTATTTACCATGACAGACACCCGCCAGCAGACCATGCGAGCCCTGCTCGACCAGATGACGGCGCTGGCCCAAAGCCCCTCGCAGCGCGATCCTAGTGGCTTCAGAGAGCTAACTGACGAGATCATGGCCCTGAGTAGGGTTCAGACAATCCCCGTTCCTGAGCCTCCCCAGCCCGTCTGGTTTGAATTGGGCGGGAAGCGGATTATGGGGCTTTAGGCGCGATGGAACGCTGTGAGTGGGCATATCTGATTGTTGTCGGTTCAGTTTGCACTTGGGTTGTTCCGGCCATTGGATTGCTTGGCGGCTGGATACAGTGGGCAAGATAGGGCTTTAGGCTTCCCGCGCTGCAAAGTACGAAGTCGCGCGAGAAGCCTATGCACCTATGAGGCGTCTAGTTTAGCGGCCAGTTCCGTTAATGCTTTGGAACTATCCCGGCACAAGGCCGCCAGTTCCGGCCAGATTCCAGGAGGAATCGGATATTCCCCATTGATCCAGCGGCGAATTGTTCGATCTGATACGTCTAGGGCATCCCCCAAAGCAAGCTGAAACATGGGGCCATATAGGGCGGTGCCGACTTCGCGCAGGGTGTTATGGTCACGGTTCAAAGCGTGCCTTCCTTTCCTCTTGGATTTCCCGCTTGTAGGTTTTGACAAAGCGGCGGTTATGATCTTGCAGGGCTTTGAAAGCCTTGGCCCATGCCTCCTTAGCCGCGCGGTATTCAGGGCTTAACCTGATATGCTCCGGCGTTAGGCCCATTGGGCCAGAACCGGACCCTGGAATTGACTTAAACACCTTTGCTGCGGCTCTTTCGGCCATTTCCACGGCGTCACGTTTGGCTTTTGCGGTTGCGTAGTTCATGGCCTATTCCGCCGCCATAAGACAAACAGCGGGCTCGACCATTTCCACCCGAACAACCTCGTGCTTGACGTATTCGACCTTAGTGAGATGCTTGCGGAAAGCTGGCGTGTAAGGCGTCATGGTGCGCGCCCAGAGCAATTCGCTCTGGCTTTGCTTGCTCAGGGTTTTAACCCAAGGGGCGACGTAATAGGGAACGCCTTGGCGCATGATACGGAAATGGGTTTGCTTGTTCATTTGCACACCACAATGCCGCGCGAATCGCCTTGAATGTAAGATGACAGCGCGGGATAACGGGCCATGATAGCGGCAAGGCGTTTCAAGGCACCTGCCTCTCTGTCAGGGACGCGGCTATAAGCGCGGGGGTCATTCGCCGCAATGTAGCGGCTGTTGGCATTGTACCAGTATGGCACGCCTGTCTTTTCGTCGCGCTCAATTGCGCCGCTACCAGTGCCGCATTCCAGCTCATGCCAACGATGCAGGGTCATGGAAATACGGCGCAGGGATTCCGCGTCATCGCGGGAAATGCCCAGCGATGTCAGAACGGGAATGCAGTCATATTTGCGGTTTTTCATGAATTAAGGGCCTCCATGCCCTAGTTAGTGCCGGTCAATTCCGGCGGGTTTAGTATGTCCTGAGATTAGGACAGATGCAAGGGTGTTTAGGTGTTATCAGAAGGGCAGAAATCGGCCATTTCGCCTAAACCTTCGCTAATATAGGCGGAAACATTAAATGCGGGTTGCGCCTTGCCGTCCATGTACCCATTAAACCAGGAAATGCCGCTTTGGCTTTCGCTTTTGTAGCAGCAAGCATAGGTTCCAAGGCGCGACTTGCCAGCTAGGAAACCTTCGCCATAAGCGCGGCGCTGTTGTGCGGTATATTTTGCCATGATGTTTGGGCCTCCTAGCCCTGTTTGGGGACTGATCCCCGGTTGTGTTAGATCATCTCGAAACGATAACGATTGCGGTGAAGCGTAACAAATACGCCAGTCAGTTCCTTGCCGTCACAGTCCCGCACCAGCTTCCAAGTGCGGGCAAAGCGACCATCGGGAACAAGGGTCATTTCCTGGCCGCAGTAAAAGCGGGCGATTGAACCCTTGATTGCGTCTAGATTGTTTGCGCTTGAGAGTAGCATATTCAGAGCCCTTTGCCCTTTGTAGCGGGACAATTCCCGCGATGGTGTTAGTGTGGCCCGCTCTGGCGGCTTGCGGGACTGGCAGCTTCCCCGAACTTTCGGGGCCAGGTTCACAGAGACCTGACCGCTTTATCCGCCACAGTGTTAGACGTTGCTTGATACGGGGGCGGCAT